>Ga0209083_1002948_pt1 | contig 15070 bp, 11 predicted proteins | sample AM7aDNAmetaG_FD_184132 | JGI IMG/M metagenome (GOLD analysis project Ga0209083, IMG submission 184132) | Freshwater microbial communities from Finland to study Microbial Dark Matter (Phase II) - AM7a DNA metaG (SPAdes) (version 3) | ecosystem: Environmental > Aquatic > Freshwater > Lake ...
ACTGGCCAGCCAAGCGCGTGGCCGAGTTGACGCCCACAGCTTGGAAAGCAGCCCAGAAGTCCTGACATTCCCCCAGTCTGCCCCAGCCCACCGCCCGCGTCCAGACGCGGTTAGTAACACGGATACGCTCGATGTGCTGCATCAAGCGCGGCGTTACTTCTTCATCGTGGGTCAGAACAATCGCTTGGTCTAAATCAAAATCTGCGAGTGTCTTGAGTGTACGCGGGCGATACTCCGAGTCGGCATTTCCCAGCGGAGTGTCGATCACCAGCGGGATACGCCTCTTGGTAATTTCAGCGAGAGCCAGAGAGAAGGCGATACCGAAGGACCTCTTTTCAAATCCGCTGAACGCTTCCAGGGCGAGCCGTTGACCAGTCTCTAACTCAATTTCAGGTGGCATACCGACCGGTAGACGGATTTTCCCGTTTTCAAATCGCTTGTCGGCAATTTTGCGGAAATACTTAGTAACAAACTCTTCCAATCGCGCCGTTGTCGTTGGCTTCAATTGCTCCAATAAATCATCAAGCGCACGCCCCACTCTCTCGGCGACCGCAATCCGTTTTTGCTCAGGGCCGAGTCGCGCTAATTCTTCCTGAATTCGTCCGATCTCCTCGTTGAGCGTGTGCAAATCAGCTTTCAGCTTCCGAATTTCAGATTCAAGGAGTCCTAGTTTGCGGCTGACCTCTTGGTTTTCGATGTTCAATTTATCTAATTGCTCACGCACATCCTTCGTCGTTTGCGGAAGGTGTTGAAACCGTTCTATCTTCCCCTTGATTTCATCTAAGTTTTCACGCGCCTCACGAACTCGTTTCGCACTTTGGACGATATGCGCCGCACCACTCACCTGCGCCTGTGACAATTGCAGCAGAACTTTGGCACGAGCTTCCCCTTTGACGTGTCCAAGCAAGTATTCTTTTGCACAGTCTGGCGCAGGCGGATTGTAGATACGCTCCAAGGCTTCAAGAAACCGTGTCCGCAATTTCAGCCGAACGTCTGGAGCAATGTTGCCCAAGAGCGGATCAGTTTCTGGCGGTTCCGGCAAGGCAACAGCAAGAACCTTCTCTTTGTTCTCAATCGTCCCGCGCCGCAAATTTTCCCACGCTTCGCGGAGTTCCTCGTTTTTTAGCCGATTGACAATCGCCGGAGCGAGACGACTAATTCCAAGCGAAAAACCCATTGAACAGACGACTTCTCCGAGAGCTTTTTCGGCTTCTGTCTGTTCCTTTTCAAGACGGGTATATTCGGCCTGCAATCTCGCCGCGTCTGCGCCAGCCGCGCCACCCATGCGCGCCAAGTCTTCTTGGAGCGTTGTTCTCTGACGCTCTTTTTCATCCTTGTCTCGTTCCAACTTGACGTGATCGCCCTGCAAACGGGCGATACGTTGATTCAGGTCATCGCGTTCTTTAACCTTCGCGTCGAACTCGGCTTGACGCTCGCTGGTCTTTTTCTTTCCTCCGGCAGTGCTACGGCAACGGATGAGATATTGGCTCATCGTTTCCGATAACTCACCGAGAACTTTCGTTCCAAACATCACTTCGACTGCCTTCTTCAACCCAACCTCGCCCATATTCTCAATCAGCTTTTGCGCTTGTTCGCCGTCAAAGAAGAATGCAGGCGCAACGTGCGCTGGAAACAGATTTCGTTCAATGCGGTCGTGGGCAATCATCAATGGGTCTTTGTCAAAGTCACCGCGTTTTTGCAAACGCCCACCGATATAAACATCAACTTCCTCAAACGACTCGCCCTGCTTGGCAGCATTCTTGATGGTGAAGAACCAACGGCGAACAACACGGACTTCTTCTTCGTCAGAATCGCCCAAAGTCGGTGTTAGCGTTATATCAATCACACTTGGATCATCTGGATTGGCGACGTTCCGTCGATACCGTTCGATAGCTTGACGATACGATAGAGTGTCGTCCTCATCTGCGCGGCTGAATCCCTCACAGTGTCGCAGTCCGAATCGACCAAACAGGCCGAGATAGAGCGACACGAGAAAACTAGTTTTTCCGTGTCCGTTCATCGCCCCGATCAAGACCACAGACTTTCGTGCGGTTGGTTCGTTAAATTCAAACGTGGCGTCCCCGTAGCTGCGCCAGTTCTTCAATTGAAGTTTCGAGAGGTACATCAGCCCTCCTCTGACCGGGTTAAGAACCGCGTCAAAATACCGGCAATCTCATCATCCAAACCAAAGCGCCGTCCCGAACCGGAATACTGGTTAACCAGCTCACACAAGTCTTTCAGCAGCTCGGAATCAATGCGGTGTTGTTCGCAAATCTGCCTCACGATGCGTTTCGTATCTGGATCGTCAAAGCAGGGAGGTGCTTTCATAATCGGTTTTCCTTTGTTTGTTCCTCTACCAATTCCGACAGCTTCTCCATACTGCGGATGCTTTCTTCGGCTCTGTCTTGATGCCACTGGTCGCGGATTAGTCGCACTTCAACTTCTGAGATTAGTGGCATGCCGGTTTGCACTTGAACAGCGAGCAGTTCTTCCAACAGCATGGTTCGCGCAGCATAAGTCAGCGGCCCCAATCCTGGCTCACCATTGCGACGAATCTTGCTCCGGCAATTCGGATCCTCTGACACTTGCTTTATACGGTTGCGGAATAACGCGAGTGGCTCAAGATGATCATGGCCGAAGGCGATGAGCGATTCAGCGGCATTGTCTTTATCAATCACAGTGCAGGTCCAGCAACCGAAACGAGCGGAACTTGTTCCACAAGATGGTGCATCGTCGTTACTCATTACAAAGGGGCATTCCCCGCCGGCTGCATCCTTGTAAAGCTTAACAAGCTCCCGATAACTCCCGCCCCACGGCGGCCGACTTTTCAGCAGCGCAATCCATACTTCGTCTGTGGTCAATTCTTTGATTGGCGTAAAAATCCAGCATCCCTTATGGTCTGCATGTACGGACAGCCTTCCCTCGGACTTGGCTTCATGTTTCGCGATACTTGCCGACCGTGCTGCCGACTCCGCCCGCCGAACGCCCAACAAAAGAATGGTCTCCCCGTGCTGGCCAACTTGCTCACGGATGAACCGAGACGTGGGCCGAATCTTCATCCGATCCGTGCACCACCGAAACGACCGGTTTGGCGCGGGATACCCTTTTCCTAGCAAGTTGACCCAAAATGACTCCTCCACTTTCGGTGAAGTCCGCACGACCTCCACCGGAATACGCAGTGCATCGAGATTCTCAGCAATATGATTCAATAGGCGGTTGACAAAATCTTGGAAAACCGGCGACTCGACCAAGGTATCGTTGCTTACCAGATAGACTCTGCGCTTGCGTTCGTCTGGCGGGATGGCCAACAAACATTCAATCACCAAGTGCACAAGGAGCGTGGAGTCCTTTCCGCCAGAAAAGCCGATGATCCAAGGCTTGGTGTGAGGTTGAAGATACTCAACACGTAAATCTTGCCGAATGGCCTGAAACTTCGCCGCAAATTTCTCCGCTGGCGATAGGCTTGCAACCGCTGCGTGTTCGGACCACTCCGATTTGTTGGTCGAAATGGTTGCCGAATCCAGTTGCTTAACTTCTTGATGGAATAATGACATGGCTGCGCATACTGCGTGCGATTCAGCCCTGTCGGGGATGGCTTCCGTGGAAGGATGTTCGTGCCTGAATCCGCCAGTGGCGGATAAAAAGCGAAGGGGCGTGTCTTACTCACGCCCCTCACAGGCACTGACATGCCTTCAACGGAACGTTTTCGGGCACGCCCTTGCGGGCGCGCCTTCGAACGCCGTCCGTTGAATGAAATTGTCAGTTTCGTGAGGACAGCAGCCGAAGCTACGCGAATTTTGGTTATTGGATTAGGTCAGTTTGTCTTTTTTCCCCTTCGTTTTCTCTTAAAACCTTTATTTGCTGCAAAGGTTACTCCTGACGTAGATTCATTAGCAAGCTGGAAGTCCGACACGCCGGAAACTATTAAGAGGAGCCACGAATGAACACGAATTAGCTGATGCTCTCGCCAAGAAGCTAGGAAGGAACTCTGAACCCGAGGCACGAAGCCCTGCGGGCGTTCGCGCCCTACAAACTTCTTGTCGGGCAGGCCATGCACAACGGGGGGTACCACTTTCGTACTGAGGACGGCGAATATGGTTCTATCAAGAGGGTGGCCACGTTGTGTCCACCCTGCGCGACGCGGGCTTTCACACGAACGATGGTTAACTCGGAAAATGAAGATGGCGGAGAGGGCGAGATTCGAACTCGCGGGAGCCTTGCGACCCCACACGCTTTCCAAGCGTGCGCATTAGACCACTCTGCCACCTCTCCGTAGCGAGCATTTCCACCTTACTCCGCACCAGCCCGTTCCGTCAAGATGCCAGCCGCACGTTGCAGCCGATCCCGCACCGCCAACCCAATCCCTTCCGCCGGCGGCAGAACACATAAAATCACCACGGCCCCCTGCCCGTCAAACACCCGGAATGCCGCAAATAGCCGCTGGGCCAATTTCTCCCAATCCCCCCACGCGCCAAAACTCGCCACCAGCTCCGCGACCGGTTCCACCACCGGCACCATCTCCTCACTGACCAGTGCCGCCACACAATGCCCGCGCTGGCGGAGGTCCGCCGCCCGCGCCACCAGCCGGTCGGTCACCGCCCCCCGGTCACCGCCAAACAATTCCACCCGGCCCCGGGGCGCGTAATGTTGTTGGGTCATCCCCGGCCCGGCCAACCCTTTTCGCGCGAGCTCGTCCGCAACACTCGGCGCCAGCGTGACCGGCCCGATGAGCGCTTCCAATTGTTCCCGGGTAACACCGCCCGGACGCAAGATGGCCGGCGGCGATTGCGTCAGGTCGAGCACCGTGGATTCCACGCCCAGTTGCGTCGGTCCGGCATCGAGAATCAAATTCACACGCGCTCCCAGATCCGCCAGAACGTGCGCCGCGCGGGTCGGGCTCGGTCGGCCAAACTGGTTGGCACTTGGCGCGGCAATGGGCAAGCCGGCTTCCGCCAGCAACATGGCCGCCACCGGATGCCGAGGCATCCGCACCGCCACGTTGGGCCGACCGGCGGTCACCGCATCCGGCACACACGCATTTTTTTTCACAACCAACGTCAACGGCCCCGGCCAAAACTGCCGGGCGAGCAAATGAAAACTCGCCGGCACGTCGACCACCAGCGCTTCCGCCATCGCCAGATCGCGAACGTGGACAATCAACGGATCCCAACCCGGCCGCTGTTTGGCACGAAAAATTTTCTCCACAGCGGTGGCATCCAGGGCATCAGCCCCCAGCCCGTAGACGGTTTCCGTTGGAAATGCAACCAAACCACCGGTCCGCAGAATCGTCGCCGCTTTCTGGAGCCAATGCCGCTGCGGGTAGCGGGGATTGACTTTAACGAGATTGGCAGTCGTGCTCACAGGAGTTCCAGTTTTCGGACGGCCGCCGCCAGTAATTCCGGGGCCTGTTGGATGGCGCGCGGAGTATCCAGCGTCGCTGGGGCAATGGCCTGCGCAATCGAAATGCCGGCCCGCCGCCAATCAGCTTCCGCCACCTTCACCCGGCCGGCCAGGACGGCCACTTTGACGCCGTGCGCCTGGGCGAGTGCCGTGACTCCGGCCACCACTTTGCCATGCAACGATTGTTCGTCAAACTGACCCTCGCCGGTAACCACCCAATCGGCTCCCGCCAAATCCTCAGCCAGCCGACTCGCCGACATCACCGTCTCGATGCCGGGCACCAGGCGCGCATTCAAGAACGCCAGGGCGCCCCCACCCAGACCGCCAGCCGCGCCAGCACCGGGCACATCCAGAATATCCTTCCCAAGCTGCGCTTTCACGACCGCCGCCAGATGGCGCAGGCCGGCATCCAATTGTTGGACCATTGCCGGCGTCGCGCCTTTTTGCGGACCGAAAACGCAAGCTGCCCCGCGGTCGCCACAGAGAGGATTGTCGACGTCACAGAGCACTTCAATCGGTGGCAGCATCGAACCCGATAGGGTGCGGCTTGGCCGCGCCACTGTAGGAGCGCCCGTCCGGGCGCGACCGACACGAATCCCCCGCGCCATCGCGCCCGGAAGGGCGCTCCTTCGATCTGATCCAAAAGCCAGTGGCGCGCAAAGCGTGACGATCCGTTCGAGTTCGCCGCCGACCGGCTGAACGGGCTGGCTTGCCGCGTCCAAAAATCGCCACCCTAAAGCCATCGCGGCACCAACGCCCCCATCGGTTGTGGCGCTGCCGCCAATGGCCAGCCAGATCCGATCCGCACCGCGGCGGATCGCGTCGGCCAGTAACTCGCCGGTGCCAAGCGTCGTCGTCAGCAGTGGATTGCGTTGCGCTGGCGGAAGGAGAACGAGACCGCTCGCCTGGGCCATCTCGATAAAAGCGCGCCGCTCCCGGGCCAGCCAAAGATACCGGGCTTTGACCGGGAGCGCTGGCAATGGCCCGGTCACTTGTTGAGTCATCCATTCGCCGCCCAATGCCGCGTGCAGCGCTTCGGCCGTGCCATCGCCGCCATCGGCCATCGGTTTGACAATGATCTGAACACCCGGTTGCACTTCGCCGATGGTGCGGCGCACAATTTCACAGGCGGCAGGGGCGGTCAGGCTGCCTTTAAATTTATCGAGGGCGATAACGATTTTCATCGAACATAAGCGATCGTTTGCGGACCTTCCGGCAGGACACAGATTGTGGCGGGCCGGCCGAGCTGCGCTTCAATCTCCGCGATCGTGCGTTCGATATTCAGACAGGGCTGCAGCAAGGCCCGCTGGATTTTGGCATCGGTCAGACCCGCACTGTGGACGTAGACCGTGGCCCGGAGCTGGATCTTCGCGAGAATCTGGACCTGCCATTGGTCGGGTTGACCGAACCCGGGTTGCGCCAGCATGGCGAGCGCTGCCTGGGGGGAACCCGCTTCTTCCAATAATTCAGCGAACCGGCTGCCGTCCGGCAGCCCGTCCGCACAGGCCGCGGCGACGATGATCGATCCGCCCTCGCGCACCACCCGATTGGCGGCACTGAGGCCTTTCACGCATTGATAGAGATTTTGATCGAGCGGGTAACCGCTGTTGGTGGTGAGGACGATGTCGAACGGCGCAGTCACCGGCACCATGGCATGTTCTTTGACAAAGGCACAACCCGCCGCATGGGCGGCCAACATTTCACCGGCAAAGACGCCGGTCATCTGCCGCGCCGAATTCAGGGTGACATTCAGGAGAAAGGTCGGCTTCGCGCGTAGCGCCACTTCCCGCATTTCTTCCCAGATTGGGTTGCCGACCGTCACACCCCAGGTTGCATTCGGATCGCTGATCATGGCGTAGCCATGATTACTGTGAACACTTTCAGCTCCGGCGATCGACGGCAAAACCCCTTTCGGTCCGCCGCTGAAACCCGCAAAAAAATGCGGCTCGATGAAGCCCGTGAGAATCCGGACGTCGGCTTCCAGGAATTGCCGGTTGATCCGGACCGGATGGCCGCGGGACGTCGGCGCGAGTGCCGTGAGATTGGCCGGATCGTTCGCATCATGTTGGCAGCACCGGTAATTCTTGACGATGTCGGCGCCGAGCATTTCCCGCAGCTCGGCAGCCGTTTGGGGTCGGTGGGTGCCCAGCGCATTGAGCAAGGTGATGTCGGCGCGCGCAATGCCGGCGGATTCCAATTCCGCCAAGAGCACCGGTAAGATTCGTTCGTTGGGCGTGGCCCGGGTGATATCCGTGTGGACAATGACGACCTTGTCACCAGCCCGCACCTTGGTGGCGAGTGCCGGGGAGTTGATCGGCTGGCGCAACGCGGACCGGATTGCCGCGGATTCGTCCGCCAGGCCCGGTAGAAATCGGGATCGCAATATCTTTGCGCAGGCCGGGACGTTCACCGTCAGTCCGTCGCGACCATACGCCAGTTGGACTTGCTGTCGGTCGGTTGTCATCAAATCATTCTGCCAGAACCAGGCACCGGTGAGAAGCGCGTTTCCGGCTTAATGGATCGGAATCGGTGGCGACAAGTTCCGCAAACGAAGTGACGCATAGCGTTCGACGCCGTTTCTTGGTGCGTGTCTTCATGCAGATGCCTGCCGCAAATCCTCCACGGTGGACCGGCATGATTTTCCCCGCGCGACAACTTTCGCGCCCGCCCATTGCCGCAGTTCTTCCCACGTCAGATCGGCGCGCAGTTCCAAGACACCTTCCGCCAGAGACTGTTTGGCGGCGAGCGTGCCGAGCATGCGCTGTTCGTCTGACTATTACAAAAAAAACCGTTTGCATCGCCGCATGGGGTTGGTATTGAATGGGGAAATGTCGTTGCCTGTTGTCAACCCCACACTTCTGACCGCCTCTGCGGAGCAACGGGCGCGCGAATTTCTGGCCACCGGCAAGTTTCGCAAGGCGCGGGATGAATTCAAACTGCTCTGCAAACAGGATCGCGCCAAATATCTGCCACTGCTGATTCAGTCCAATCTCGGGCTGGCGCGCGAGATGCTGGCCCATGGCTTGGCCAGCGACGCCCAGCAAGTGTTGGCGTACCTGAAAACCATCGCCACGCCCGCCGACCTGGCCGGGTTGGAACTCGAAACCGCCGCGCGCGCTGGCCAGTTCACGGCGGTGTTGCCGCAGGCGCTGGCCACACTGGCCAACCCGCCCCCGAGTCTGACCGAGACCATGAAACGGCAACTGGCCGACCAGGTGATCCTGGCATTCGAACCATTCCCGGCTGATGCGACCACGGCAGCGCTGGTCGCCGACGCGCAGGCCGTTCAGGCGGCGCTCCAGGCCGTTGCCGCCGGCCAATTCGATCAGGCCGCGGACCGGGTGCGGCCGGTTCCGCACGGCTCGGCGTTCGCCCATTGGAAACTCTTTCTCAAAGGTCAACTGGCGTTTCACCGTGGCAAGTTTAACCTGGCCCGGCAAAGTTTTGCCGCTGTGCCGGCCGATTCGGCACCCGGCAAAGCCGGTGTCGCCTACCGGTTGTGGGCTGGCGAACCGTTGTCGCCGACCGGCCCGGTCGCCGACCATGTATTGGATGGCATCGGCCGGCTCGCCGGGCAACGGGCGCTGGGGCTGGTGTTGGCTGAAGCCGAACGCTACTGGCACGCGCAGCAACCGCGGCAGTCTTACGAGGTGCTGCGCCGGGCGGTCGCGGCGTTTCCCTCGGAAAACCTGGACCTGGTGGGCGCGCTCAGCGAGTTTTATTTCCAATGGTTGCTCAGCGCCCCGTTCGCAGCGGGTGACCTGCTGGCCAAGTGTTTCGACGGGATCGCCGCGCAGCGGGGTGGCAAGACACCCGTCGAATTGAAACTGGTCTGGCGGTCGCTGGCCTTGTACTTCGCGCCCATCAGCAACGCGGTCGAGTTGCAGGCCGATTGGACCGGGTTCATCCGCGAACATGAAAAACTCCAGGGCGCCAACCCGCGGCTCGCGTCGGTTGCGTACGAATGGCTGGGCCAACAGTTGGCCGCCGTCCGGTCGGCAGAGGGTCCGTTCGGGTTCGGCCGCCCCGAGATGCGGCAGCGCCAGGGGGCGCTCGACTCGCTCCGCAAAAGCGTCATACTCGACCCGACGAACCGCACCGCGCATCTCGCGTTGGCGGCGTTGTACGAACGCTTGCGCCTGCCGGGCGACCGCAACAAGTTGCTCGATGAAATGACCGCGCGGTTTCCGGATGACAAAGCGGTGTTGATTGAGGCGGCGCGCGGATGTCTTGACCGCAACGCCTGCCAGAAAGGTCTGGGGTACCTTGACCGCGTCCGCCAACTGGATCGGCTCGATCCGGCTGTGCCCGATCTGATGGTGGAAGGATTACTCCAACAAGCCGGGCAACAGTTCCAACAAAACCGGTTAGACATTGCCCGGGCGACATTTGACAGGATGGGCGATCTGCTGGTGGATCAGGCTGACAATCTTGTGCGCAGCCGCTGGTGCATCCTGATCCGGCAGGGGTTGCTCGAACATTGCGCCGGTCAGACCCAGCCGGGCGACAAATTGCTGGCCGCCGCCCGGGCCGCCAGCCCGTCACCGGCGGCCTTCCTCTGGTACGCCCATCTTGCCCGGCTCGCGCGCGGCCGACGCACGCGCGGGACCAGCCCGGATTTCCTCCCGGAGTTTCAGCGCGACCAAATCCCGCAGGCGACCACCGGCGGCGCGCTGCGTTTGGTCCGGATTTTCAAACACTGGATCAAAGACGCCCCCACGGGGCAACATTACGACGATTGTCAGATGCTCATCCATTACATCGCCACCGCCGTGCGGCGGCCATTCACACGCGAGGAGGCCCGGCAACTGATTGACCAACTTGATCAAGCCGGCCTGCGCGTTCCCTGCGACAAGGAGGCCGATAAATTCATCCGTGCCATCCTCAAACGCGATCCGGTTGATCCATTGTTTCGGTTGTATAAGCTGGGCAAGTGGGATTTCAGAAGCGCGCCGGACTGGGTGCAGCGCGACTTGCAGGCGATCATCGCCGAAGCCGTCCGCCGGGGCGACCACAGCACCGCCCAACGCGCCGAGCGCCTCTGGGAATCCAGTCAACGCGGCCCCGTGTTACCCCCGCCGCCGCCCGAAGCGGGTGAGGACGATTATTTTGAAGATCCGCTGGAAGATGCAGCGGACGCCGCTGACTTCCCGTTTGACAGCGATCCGGCGGCGCCGGTGGCGGGTGACCCGGTTTTTCGCGACTTGGCCAAGCAGATCGCCGGCATGACGGAGGCCGAGTTGCGGAAGTTTCGGAAGAAAGCGTTGCGGGACATGCCGGAACCGTTATTTGACTTATTGGTAGCCAGCGCCCGGTCCAGTGCGCTGGTGCCGGTGCCGCCGCCCAAGCCCGACCCAAACCAGCTGAACTTTTTCTGACAATGAACCCCTACCTTATTCTCGGCGTGCCGCGCACGGCCGATGACTCACGCATCCGCCAAGCGTACTTGGCCGCCATCAAAGAGTCACCGCCGGACACCCATCCCGACCGGTTCCAAGCGGTCAGCGCCGCGTACGACCTGATCAAGGACGAATCCAGCCGCATTCGCTATTACCTGTTCCATCGGGATTGTCCCGGTGCCACACCGGTGGATGCGGTCCTGCGTTTCCTGCAAACGCAACCGCCGCCGCAACCCCTGCCGTTCGACAGCCTGAAGGAGTGGCTCCGCACATGTGCGAAGATCTGAACCCCGAATTGCCCAACGGCCTGCCGCCGCTGCCAGTTCCGCCGGCCGTGGCCGGGTTGGCCGATTGGAAAGAAACGATGCGCCGCGATTTTGAACTGTGGCTCGCCACCCTCGATGACCTACCGGCCGACGGAAGCGGTGCCGCTGACGAGCCAGTGCCCGATCTGGCGAGTTTCTACGAGCAACTGGCCGCGCTCGGCACGGAATCGCGCCGGGCCAACCGCCGCACCACCGAAGCTTTTAGTCAATGGGGCGACACGCTCCAGAAGTTTTCAGCGGAACTTGACCGGCTGCGCACCCAGTTGACCGAGCGTGAAGCCGACCGCGTGGAGGAGGGCTTGCCGCGGGCGCATTGCCTCGCCTTGTTAGAGTTGCTCGACCGGCTGCAACGACTCCAGGCAGCATTCGCCACGCCGCCGGCCGTCCCGTGGTGGGCGGGCGGCAACCGGTGGCGAAAAGTCTGGGCCACCCAGCACGCCGCCTTCGACATCGTGGTCGGACACCTCGAAACCTTGCTCCAGCAAGCCGGCGTCGAACGCCTCCCCACGCTGGATGAACCGTTCGATCCGGCGGTGATGATCGCCGTGGCCACCGAACCGGATCCCGAGCTGCCGCATCACACCGTGCTCGAAGAAATTCTGCCGGGCTATCAGCGCCATGGCGAATTGCTGCGGCCCGCCCAGGTAAAACTCAGTCTCAACAAGGAAACTTTATGAACGAACTCATCGTCGGCATTGATCTCGGCACCACCAACTCCGAAATCGCGGTCATCCAGGACGGCCAGGTAAAAGTCCTCCCCATTCACGGCGACCCGATCCTGCCGTCGTGCGTCGGGATTGATCCCTCCGGCCAGCTCATCGTCGGCCGGACCGCCCGCAACCAGCTCATTGCCGCGCCGGAGTCCACCGTGCTCTCGATCAAACGCCAGATGGGTGCCGACACCCGGGTTTCGCTCGGTGACAAACAACTCTCACCCGAGGAAATCTCCTCGTTCATTCTGCGCGAACTCAAACAGGAAGCTGAACGCCAACTCGGCCAGCCGGTCCGCAAAGCCGTCATCACCGTCCCCGCGTTTTTTAATGAGCGCCAACGCAAAGCCACCCAACTCGCCGGCGAGCTGGCCGGGCTGGAGGTGGTCCGCATCCTCAACGAACCGACCGCCGCCGCGCTCGCCTACGGCGCCGGCCGCACGGCCGATGAACGGTTGCTGGTCTATGATCTGGGCGGCGGCACGTTTGACGTCTCAGTGGTCGTTGTCGAACAGGGCGTTGTGGAGGTCAAAGCCAGCCACGGGGACACGCATCTGGGCGGCGACGACTTCGATCAGTTGCTGGTCGAACATGCGGTGCGCGCGTTTCAGGCGCAACACGGCGTGGATCTCCACCAGACGCCCACCGTGCTGCGCCGGCTGAAGGTCGCGCTCGAACGCGCCAAGTGCCAGTTGAGCGACGAACCGTACGTCCGGGTTCGCGAGGAATACCTCGACGGCCAGCATCATCTCGAACTCGAACTGCATCGCGCCGAGTACGAAGCCCTGATCACACCGCTGCTCGAGAAAACCCTCGTGTGCGTTCATCAAACCCTCACCGACGCCCAGCTCACGCCGGCCCAGATTGACAAGGTGATGCTCGTGGGCGGCGCGACCCGCACCCCGCTGGTCCACCGGCTGTTGCACGAGCGGTTGCAGCTTGAACCGCGCTTCGAGATCAATCCCGATCTGATTGTCGCCATGGGTGCCGCCATCCAGGCAGGGGTCATTGCCGGCGACAAACAACACGCGATCCTGGTGGACATCACCCCGCACACGTTCAGCATTGATTGCTACGGACTCCGTGACGGCTGGGAAGACCTGATCTGCGTCCCGATCCTGCCGCGCAACACCCCGTTGCCGGCTCGCAAAGCCGAGTTGTTCGTCACCCACTTCGACAACCAGGACCTGGTGGATATCGGTGCGTACCAGGGCGAGGGCCAGACGCCCGAAGAAAACACTTTGATCGGTCGCTTCAAAATCGAAGGACTCAGCCCCGTCCCGGCCGGTAACCAGCTCGTCGTCCAATTTGATCTCGACCTGAACGGGATGTTGAAAGTTACCGCCACTGAGAAAGCGACCGGTCTCGCCAAGACGGTCACGCTCGACACCCGCGCCAAACATGTGCTGGACCTGGCTGAAGCCCGGCGCCGCGTCGCCAGCCTGACCGGCGACCCCACTGCTGCCCCCGCAACTGGGGAGACCGTGGATCTCGCCACGCCGGAGGATGGCACCGGAGAATTGCTTGCCACCGCCAAAGACCTGCGCAAACGTGGCGAAGCGTTACTGGCGAAGACCGGCAGTGGCGACGACGACGCGGAAATTCGCAACCTCATCCAGCAGAGCGCGGAGGCGATCAAGAATGGCGACTGGGACACGCTGGCGGCGCGCAACGATACTTTGGCCGACCTGTTGTTTTACCTTGAAGATTAACGGTTGCATCATGCGGATCACCTGTCCTGCCTGCCGGAAAGCGAACGATACCGGGGACGCGGTCTGCGCCCGGTGCGGGTGCGATTTCGTTCCTTTGCGTGCCGTGTTGACCGCGGCGGAGGATTGTCTCGCCGCCGCCACCGCCGCGTTGCAAGGGGGCCGGTGGCCGGCTGCGTTGCGGCACGCGGAACAATCGTGGGCGTTGCGTCGCAGCGCCGGGGCGGCGCGGATCGCGTTCCTGGCGGCGGCGGTAGCCGGTCAAACCCGGCTGGCGATCCTCTGGCACGCCCGGGCCGAGACGGCAGCGGGACAAGACTGACCGGATCAAACTTGCCCGGAGGGGGCGCGATCGCGCACCGCTGTTGAGAATCCGACTCGAAATGGTGCGCGATCGCGCACCCGATCTCCACTGGCCGGATCCAATCACTACCAGGCCAATCACGGTTGCCGCTTGCTCAGCCTGCGATGGCATAGAGGTTTTTGAAACCGGCGAACGCCGTGCTGATTTCGTCAGGCTTGCCGCCAAGGTCGGCCACGACATCGGCGATGGAATCGTTGGACTTGAGGCAGAGCAAAAAGGTAGAGCTGCTTCGCTGCCCCGTCGGAGGACCCCGCTTATAGCTGGGCAAGCTCAGGGCTTACGGCTCCCAAAAATGAGTGCCCAAACCCTTCCTGCCCCAACTCGATCACGCAAAAAGAGCCAAACTATACACGGCGACAGAAATAAGTGCGCATAATTGCGCGATTTATTGAGCAAATAGCGTAGAAATAATTCTCGCATGCGCAATTATTTATGACGTCGTGTATATTACCGAAGCGCCCTTCCGGGCGCGACCGGTCCGATGCCCTCCCCTGCGGAAGACGCCGATGGTGGCGAAACTGTAACCGTAGCCGTTGCCTCAGCAAAAACGTCCGACCGGCTATAACTGCCGATTGGCGTCAAACCGGTTTGCTTGGTAGCTCCATATGGCGCGGTTCCGGTCATGGCGACAATCCAACCGCATCCGGGAATACCAGCATCGAGATATGTTAAACCAGTACTCCAGTCAGACCACGTAACTCCGCCGTCAGTGGTTGAGCGGCAAGCAATGGGAGCTGTTGGCAGTTCGGAGATTGAGCCGGCCTGCCAATGACAGTGATCGTACCAGTCGGTGGAAGCGGTAACAACGGTTGGCGCGGTCAACTTGCATTCGTTCCAGTTGAGCGGGTCGAACTTGTATAACTGATGCCATGCGGTGACGATATAGGTCTGGGCGAGACTGCCACTGGGACAAGTATTTGGTGGCCAACAGGGACAGTCGCACAGCGCTGTGCCGCTCCAGGAATTAATCGCAATGCTGTAAGTCTGGTTTGTCGAGCAGCCGTTGGTTTCAGTCACTGTGATCACGAATGTATTCGAGCCGACGGTGGTCGGGGTGCCGATAATGGCGGCAGACGTGTCCGTCAGATTGGTGAGGATCAAATCCGGCGGCAATGACGAGCCGGACGCCACCGTGAACTTATAGTGTGGACAATCCGTGCCA
>Ga0209083_1002955_pt1 | contig 15023 bp, 9 predicted proteins | sample AM7aDNAmetaG_FD_184132 | JGI IMG/M metagenome (GOLD analysis project Ga0209083, IMG submission 184132) | Freshwater microbial communities from Finland to study Microbial Dark Matter (Phase II) - AM7a DNA metaG (SPAdes) (version 3) | ecosystem: Environmental > Aquatic > Freshwater > Lake ...
CATCGGAAAATAGCGAAACTAAATATAGGGTAGCCGGAACATTATTTGTAGTCCCGCCGACGAACAGCAGCCTCGCTATATTCTGTTTTTTAATAACTTACAAAATTTAAAATGCAACTTGGGTTAAGCTGCTTATTGGGCCAGAGATAAAGCAAGGTCTTCTTTATCAAATGTCTCAATTTCAAAAAAATATGGGCCAACCAATTATGAGGAAATTATCCACTACACTCTGTTTTATTTGTATTTTTTTGCTTTGTTTATTAAATGGTTATGGCCAGACGAGCTATCCATTGACCGGACACCCACGTTTGTTCTTCCTTGCATCCGACGAAGCAATCCTCAAGGACAAGTTAAATTCCACACCGCAATTGAGCAAAGTCCACGATGTCATTGTGGCAGAATGCAATAAGATGCTTACATTGCCGGTTCAGGCGAGGGTATTGACCGGGATACGCCTCCTTACAGTTTCGCGGGAAGCAATCCGTAGGATCAGCTTTCTAAGCTATGCCTTCCGTATGACGGGTGATGTACGTTATGCGGCAAGGGCAGAAACCGAAATGTTGGCAATGGCCACTTTTACAGATTGGAACCCTACCCATTTTCTCGATATCGGCGAAATGTCGCTCGCAATGGGGATTGGTTACGATTGGCTCTATAATTACCTGAGCCCAACATCGCGAACAACCATTGCAACAGCCATCAAAATGAAGGGAATCGAGGAAACAACAGGTTCAAAGTCTAACCAGTGGTGGCTGACGAGCGACAACAACTGGAGCCAGGTTTGCAATGCAGGGATCTCGACAGCAGTTGCGGGTGTTTTCGACGAGAACCCAGGTTATTACCAGCCATTGATCGACAGGGCCGTCACCTCTGTTAAGATCCCGATGGGGGTCTATAAATACAACGGTGCGTATCCCGAAGGTATGGGCTACTGGGAATATGGCACAACATTTAATATCGTGCTGATCGACCTCTTGAAGCGGATGTGGGGCACCGACAGGGAGCTTACGGCAATGGAGGGGTTCCTGAAAACCGGTAATTTTGTGACGCACATGCAGGGAAACGGCACCAAATCGATGAGTGGGGGAGCCCTGAAATCGATCAATCCGCTCCCTTTTAATTTTGCCGATTGCGGAAACGGATTTGGTGTGCAGGTCGGAATGTTCTGGCTTGCATTGAGGGCTACAGACAAGACCTTGTTATACAACGAATTGCAAAAACTTGATTTTTCTTTGACCACAAGTGATGCAAGTTTGGCCAACAACCGTTTGCTTCCGTTTCTTTTGATCTGGAGCAAGGATCTGACATTGACCAATCTGCCAGCACCCGTTGAAACGACTTATATTGCCCAGGGAGTAAGTGCGGTGGCTGCAATGCGCTCAGGTTGGGGCGTCAACGATATTTACCTGGCTGTCAAAGGTGGAACTCCATCGGGTAACCATGCCCACATGGACATTGGGTCGTTTGTGATGGAGGCAAATGATATCCGCTGGGCATCAGATTTGGGGATGAGCGACTACAACAACCTGGAAACCAACGGTGTGGACTTGTGGAACATGGGTCAGGCTTCGGAACGGTGGGATGTGTTCAGGTTAAACAATATGGCGCACAACACCCTGACATTCAATGGGAACAAACAGTTGGTTGCCGGAAATGTACCAGTTGAAAACCTGGTGAATACCGCTGACCTGAAGTCGGTCGAGATGGACCTCACCCCAGTCTATAAAAACGACCTGACTAGTTGCAAGCGGTCGGCCTCGATCGTTTCGAACCGGTATGTGGTCATTAAAGATGTGATAAAGGCTGGCACTAAAACCCTCACAACCCGATGGAACCTGGCCACTCAGGCAGTTCCCCAAAGGGTAAGCGACAAGATCATTAAACTTACACAGTCCCCCAAATCTCTTTACCTGATTTTTGATGGGATGGATGTCGTAAAAGCAAAAGCTTGGTCAACAAAGCCACCGACGAGCTATGAGGAGCAAAATACCGACAGTTATTTTACAGGATTTGAGTTCACGATCCCTGCAAATACGACCCAAACTATTTCGGTTAAATTTGTTCCGGCAGGCGATCCCTTGCTCGCAGGACTTGATTTGACCGCAAATGGACAGGAACTCAACGAGAATTTCGAATTGTTCAGTCTGGGTTCCCTCTCCAATGAATTTGTGAGCTGGAAGATGAACCCGGCCTCAAACGGTAGCCTGAAAGCTGTATTGGGTGAAGTTGTCGCCAACCCATATAAAAGGGGCATCAATACAAGCGATAAGGTGCTGAAAATACTCCGTCAGGACGACTCGGAATATGTGACTGCCACCAATGCCTCCAATTTCACTTATCGCGGTGTTCAGGCTTATGGTTACGATCTGAAGGTCAAAACAAATTCTGTTGTTGAGTTCAAATATTACAAGGATACCTCGGGGAAAGTTGGGGTGCGTATTTATGATGGGAACGGGAATGTGGTGATATCAGACTTTTCCGACACCAATGAAGGTACAATTGGCTACTCGACTGCCCAATGGAGGACGGCGCAGTTTGCAGTTGGCAGCCTCGATTTGTCGAAATTCAGTTTTACGCCATCGGGATATTTGTTGATTTCGCCCGAACGCAATTCTACCGAATATTATCAGGAAAAGGAGTTGACCCTTTATGTGGATGATGTAAAATTGCTGCCCCTATCCACCACTGGTATTGAATCGTTAAAGAATAACCCTAACTTTACAGGATATTATGATCCGAAAAGTGGGCGGGTTTGTGTCTTGAATCTTCCAGTGAACACCCGGAAAGTTAGGTTGTTCGATCTGATGGGGCGGATAATCGACGAGGTCATTTCGTCTGGCAATGTGGCTATGCTCGATATTAACAGTTCCGCCTCTTCGGTTTTTATTGTCCAGGTTTTGACTTCTGATGGGAACAGGCAGTCAATCAAGGTGAAACGATAAGGATCTTTTGAAATAGATAAAAAAGTAAGCCTTTTTGATCTAAAATGGCTTAATGGTAGATTTATTTTTAGCCATGAAGGCACCAGGACACAAAGATACATAAAGAATCAAGCTGCACAGTAAATTTTCGTTTGAAATTTCATATATCATTGAATATTAAGTTAATGCAAGTAATCGCTAAATTTTACAAACTATGAGAATTCATCATCCTGTTTTGAAAGGCTTCCTACTTTTCAGCCTTACACTTTTTATCCTTTGTTCCGGGTATCCGGCGAAAGCCGAATTGACCAACAAGGAAAGGAACATCCTTGCAAATGAGGCCAAAGCCATTAATCTCGCTAAAGTTCTGATCACAGACAATTCCTGGAACAAAATGCCCGACTACAAGAACCGGGCATTCTGGCAAAGCCTCCCTGCAAATATTAGGGAAGAGTATGTCACCAAGGCTGAAAAATACCTCGATTACAACTGGCCGGTCGTGAAAGCAACCGATTATCTTGAATTTATCCATTCGGGCGACCGTCGGCAGGGAGCTTATGCAGCATGTAGCAATGCCCTGATTACTCTGGTGATGGGAGAGCTGGTTGAAGGTAAGGGTCGGTTTATGGATCAGATTGTCAATGCAGTCTGGTATTTCAGCGAACAAACTTTCTGGGGTTGGTCAGCCCATTTGGGTGCGCAGAAAGCCAAAGCAGGTTTACCCGATGTAAACGAACCCATTATCGACCTTGGAGTTGGCGAGATTACCAACAATCTGTCGTGGACATTGTATCTATTTAAAAATGAGTTCGATAAGATCCATCCTTTGATTTCAAAACGCCTGAAACAGGAGATTGTCAATAAATCTTTGAAGCCCTATTTTGAAAGGGACGATTTCGGATACATGGGATTTAAGGGTGGCCGTCCCAACAATTGGAATCCATGGATCAATTACAATATGCTGAACAGTTACCTTTTGCTGGAAGACGATCCAGCAAAGAAAGTGGCCGAGGTCCAGAAGATCATCAATTCGCTCGATAAGTTCCTGAACGGCTATTCCGATGACGGTGGTTGCGACGAAGGCCCTTCCTATTGGGGAGCTGCCGGAGCTTTGTTGTATGAAAGCCTTGATGTATTGAAAGTTGTCACAAATGGCAAGTTTGATGTCTTTGGTGAACCACTTGTACAGAACATTGGCAAGTACTTTTATCAGGTCAACATCCATGCACCTTACTTTATCAACTTTGCCGATGCCGATGCCACAACTGGTGGAAGCGCACCCACGGTTTACAGGTATGGGAAAGCGATAGGGGACAAACAAATGGAACAGTTTGGCGCTTATCTTGGCAAATTGGGCAATTGGGGCGACCATAGTTTTACCGGAAAAATTGGAGACCAAATCAGGAACCTGGGGATGCTTGACGAACTCAAAAATGCGCCGGGCAAGGAAGCACTAGTGGCCAATTTCTGGCTTCCCAATACCGAAGTTGCAGGGGCACGCGATCAGGAAGGGAGCTTTATGGGATTCTTTTTTGGCGCAAAAGGTGGTTTTAATGCCGAGAGCCATAACCACAACGACATTGGTTCGTGTGTGATGTATTACAACGGCAAACCTGCATTGATCGATCTCGGGCGTGAAGAATATACTGCAAAAACCTTTGGTTCAAGACGTTATGAGATATGGACGATGCAGTCGAAATTCCATAATTTGCCGGTAATCAATGGAGTGGACCAGAAAGATGGTACCAGTTTTAAAGCAAAGAATTCAGCATTTACCTCAAATGCAAAGTTGGCAACTTTCACGACCGATATTTCAGGGGCTTATCCAAAAGAGGCACAGGTGAAAAGTTGGGTCCGCAGTTACACCTTGTTGCGTGGCAAGAGCTTTTCAATTTCCGACAAGTTTGAATTGGCAAGTTTGGCAAAAGCCCCTACAAGTTCAAACCTGATCACCTATTGCAAGGTCTCAGAACTTCGTCCCGGGGTTTTAAAGTTTGAAGGCGATGGTTTTACCCTGAATATGACCTACAATGCCAAAATCGTAAAACCAAAGATTAACTTTATTGAAGTGAAGGACAACTCTTTGAAGCGTTATTGGCCAAAAGGGGTGACGCAGGTTGTATTGGAATTTATCAATCCATCTGTGAAAGGCAACCAGCAATTGGTTTTTACGCCGGCAAAATAATTCAGGTTTTTGATCGTTTGCTGCTGAAAGATCCTTATTTTCAACAGTATGATATTCCTATGTACTTATGTGTCTAATTATTTAACACATAGGTACATAGGTTTTTCACATAGGCACATAGGATGTTAAGATTTTATTCATCATTCCTTCATTCCTTCATTCCTTCATTAATATAACCTGTCCCCAATCGCCGATTTTAACTTGTAGAGATTTACAGTATAATCGATCCTGGCTTTGAGCAACATCAAACGGCTTTCCGAAACTATGGTTGCACCTTCAAGCAACTCAAGGTTTGTGATCACACCGGAGTCGAACTTAACTTTTGCAAGGTCGTAAGCTTGTGTGGCCTGTTTGAGCTGCAATTCACTTTGCCTGACTTTTTGAATCGACGCTTTGACATTGGCTTCGTTCTCAACCACTTCGTTAACAATATTCCTGCGGGCAATCTCTGTCTCCTGGTCGTTGGCGACCATGGCCGATTTTGCCTGTATCAGGTTGAATCTGTTCCGTTTCCCATCAAAAATCGGGATTTTCAGACCAAGACCTGCCACAAAATTGATTTTCGGATCATACAAATACGGCGTATATCCGTTACGTACACCACCCGAAAGGAATCCATTGACAACAGCATTGTTCTGCATCCCGGTGAGACTGTAGCGTAAATTGGCCAGTTTGGCCTTTTCGGCAGCCAGTTTCATCTCGTCGCGGTTTTGCATGGCCCTTGCCATCAAAGAATCGTTCGGAAGGTTTTTAAGAGGAATGTTCAGCTCGCTTTTTACCTGCCGTTGGCTGGTTTCGGGTTGGCCCAACAAGGAATTTAGCTGGCAGACCTGAACTTTCAAGGCCGTTTCAAGATCTGTTTTCTGATTTTCAATTGTGGAAATTCTCACCTGTGTCGTAAGGATCTCATATTGTGTGGCCGAACCGGTTTCCTGTTTCTTTTTGATAAAGGCCAGGTGTCCATTGAGCGTATTTAACTGCTCATCTTTGATCTTGATCGCTTCCTGAAGGTAAACAAGAGAATAGAAGTTCCCGATCACCACCTGCGACAATTTCTGCCTTACCTGTTCAACAGTCTGACGGCTGAGCTCTTTGCCCTCTTTTTCAAGTTGGATCGTCTTCTCTGTTTTTCCAAAATCATATAGGGTCTGATTGAGATTTACACCCGCACTGTAATTGTCATGGGGCGTAAAGCTAAATGTTCCCATATCGGGAATAGTGATCGATGGTATCGGCCCAACGCGTGAATAAGAGGAATTGAAGTCGATAACCGGTTGTTTGTTTGCTTCGGCAAGCCCAATTTTTGCATCTGATGTGGTAATGTCCTCCATGGCTTTCTTAACCATTGGATGGTTTTGGACAACCTCGCTGATAATGGTGTTTAATGACAGCGAATCTTTCGTCTGGCTATTAACAGTCAATGACAGGAGTAGCCCTACAGACAGAAGTGTAAGAAAAGCACATTGTTTTAGTTTGAAAATCATATGATTATGCTTTATGAATTGTTTGTTTTTTAGACCGCATAATAAAAACGGGAATTGTGCCGATAAGGGTAATCAGTGCCGCAATCCAGAAATCGTCGTCAATGCCCTGGATATAGGCTTGTTTGTTCACATGCGACAGGATCACGTATTTGCTTTGCTGAACGGCTGCAGCCATGTTGCTGCCAACATGCTGTTGCGCGTAATAAGCCAGGTTGGACGCCACGTTCTTGAACTGCTGCGAACCGGATTGTATGGCTGCACCGTACATCTGAGAATGGTAATTGACGCGCGAAATAAGCAGCGTCGTAAACATTGCGACACCAAGGCTGCCCCCAAACTGGCGGATCGTATTGGATATCCCTGATGCCTGTGCCATCTTTTCGCGTGGGATCGTCAGCAACGACAAATTGCTCAAGGGAGTAAAAACAATCCCCATTGCAAAGCCCCTGATGTAAAGCGAAAGCATCACAAAACTGTTTTCAGAAAGGTAGGTCAATTGCGAGTTCAAAATAAAACTGAGGCCCAGCAAGGCTACCCCCAGGATGATCGGAACTTTAGGGTTGAACTTATCGGACATCTTTCCGGCAATGGGCGACATGATCCCCTGGATAATCCCCACAGGGAGAAAAACAGAACCGGCCTGGACAGCAGTATATCCCATCGAATTTTGAAGGTACAACGGCAGCAGAAAGGTGCTTCCGAACATCCCCATGCTGAAGATCATCATCACAAGGTTCGACATCCCAAAATTGTAATTCCCCAGTAACTTTAGCTCAATCAACGGATTGTCTGTCGTCAATTCCCTTGTCAGGAAAACGGTAAGTGCCAAGGCTGCAATTGCAAAACATGCCAGGATATAAGGGGCTGTCCAACCCTCTGAATTGGTCGCCGCAGTCCCTTCCGATAAGGCGTACAACGTAAGCGGAAAGAAAATGACAACCGAAACAAACCCGATCAGGTCGAACTTCCCAACTTTGGGATTAAAATATTCGCGCTGGATAAGGACAGTAAACACCATTGCGGCAATCCCAAAAGGGATATTCACATCAAAAATCAACTGCCAGCTAAAATTGTCAACCAGATATCCTCCGATCAGTGGTCCAAATGAAACCGATGCCGCTGCCGAAATTGCCCAGAACCCAAGTGCCATACCGCGTTGCTGAGGAGGGAATTCGCGTGTAATAATTGCCATTCCTAGCGGTTGGATCGTCCCGGCGCCCAAACCCTGAATGACACGTGACATGATTAGGGTGTTCTCGTCGTTCGACATCCCACACAACATCGAACCCAATGTGAACAGGAACAATCCTAAAAAGTAGAGCCGCTTGTAACCGAACTTGTCGCCCAGCCAGCCCGATGTTGGCAACATCACTGCCATGGAGAGCATATAGGCAGTGATGACCCATTCAATCTTGTCGATCCCGACACCGAAGGAGGCCATGATTTTGGGCAATCCAACATTTACGATCGTTGCATCGAGCACGGCCATAAACGTGCCAAGCATGATGTTGGCAAGCACAAACCATTTGTAACGGTCGTGCATCGGATGGTATCCGGAGCCGCGGTTGCGCAATTTCCGGCGCAACTTGTGCATGATGGAAACTTTGCGCATCGTTAGCGGATAATTTTAACCAGTGCCGACATTCCCGAAAGGATCCGGTAATCCGATAGCCTTTTCCCTCCGTTCGCCCCTTCGATGGAAATCTTGAGCTGGATGCGCTGTGTTACTTTTGTGAAGTTGCCAGATGCATTGTTTGCAGGGATCAATGAGAATTGAGATGCCGTATTTGACCCTAAAGAGATTATTTTTCCTGTGAAATCCACATCGGGATAGCTGTCGAGGTTGAAAATGACCGGTTGTCCCTGGCGCAGTTCCCCTGTCTTGGTCTCTTCAAGATAGACACTGACCCAAAGTTTCCGGGTGTTGATGACTGTGTAGATCGACTGACCCGGTTGGGAAATATCGCCTGGCAGCAACCAACGTTTGGCGACAACCCCATTGCAGGGGCAATAAAGCCTTGTATTGTTGATCTGCGATTCGATCACCCTAATCTGTGCCTCGGAACTTGCAACGGCTGCTTTGGTGCTTGTAATGATCGCAGCCGAAACTTTGGTCTGTGACCGTGCGGCTTCAAGCTGTGCTTTGGCTGTCTCCATCGCCTTTTCGGCATGGTCGTAAGCCTCCTTTGTGATCACATCGCCTTTGATTTGATTTTTTGCCCGTGCAAAGTCCTCCTGAGCTTTTGCAAGTGCAATCTCAAGGACAGTATTGCTTTTCAGGTCGAACTGGTACTTTGCTTCGGCTTGCGAAATTGAAGCCTCGGCTTGCAGCTTTAATGCGATGGACTGGTTTTTTTGTGCTACAAGATCTGTGCTGTCGAGAACGGCAAGCAGTTCCCCTTGTTTGACCGAATCCCCTTCGGCTGCATTAAGCTGGCTGATACGGCCAAGGATTTTAGAACCAACAGACACATTTTCTGTCTCAACATGGGCATCGTCTGTCTTGATATATCTGGAATAATCAATATACCAATAGATTAGTCCTCCTAAGATTAAACAGGTGATTAAAATCAAGGGAATGTATATTTTCCCGCTTTTCTCTTTCTTTACGTGATTGGTTGTCATAAAATTTCTTTGTAATGGGTCGATAAATCTATTTTTTAAACTTTTTCTTTTGACAGGATGTATAGCAACTTGTCTTTGACATTTTGCGACGATACCGAAAGTTGTTCAAGCTCATCGGCATCTAAAACAAGCAACTTGACTTTTAGTTCTTCCGCAATGATCTGATTGATTTCGTCGAGATCGGTCAGCCCTTTTTCGGTGATCGAGATATTGACAATCCGCCGGTCGTCGGGATCATGATGCCTTTCCACATATCCCTCTTCAATCAGCCGGTCGATAATTACGGTAATATGTGGCTTGGGCATCGATAGGTATTTCCCGATCAGCGACATCGACAAGATACCGTTTTTCTTTAAACCTCTCAAAACAAACAATCCCGCAGGTGTTATGGAAGTCCTGGCCTTCATCGGCTTCGACAGGCTCCTGAACAACAATGGGTGGATTGTCATGAGGTTTTCGGCAATCGTTTCAATTTTTGATTTCAACATCTGAACTGTTCTATTCTTATAATGGTTACAAATGTATAACTATTATTAGGAAATAATTAGTCTATTCCTGAATTTTTTGTAAATGTTGACAATTGCCTAACAATAGGAGATATTTGTTTAAAAAAAATTGGGGTATTTTTATATTTGAATAAAAAAAATAGGAATATGAATACAATTGAATTGTAGGAAAGGATAATTCTTAAAGTACGTGATACAGACGATGAGGTATTGCTGAACTATGTCAATCAGTTGCTTAACAATTCAAGTGAGCTTGATACCTATCAACTTACTGATTTTGAAAAGGTATTGATTGCTGAGAGCAAAGCAGATTATTTATCAGGAAGCAAGATTTCGAATGAAGATGTTTTTAACAGGAATGGAAAAAGGTTAGGAGAATAATATGGATTTTAAGAAATTTTATCAAGTTGAAGCAGACCAAATAATCATTCATCTAATTTGGATAGCCGTCAAAATCCAGAGTCGTCAAATCTAAGATAATCCCTCAACTGGTATTTTACAAGAAAAGATCCTATTCTTTTTTTGTGCTCCCAACCATAAAAAAAACATGTGCCTATATGTTTACCCTATGTACCAATGCGATAAATTTCACCGCATAAGAACATAAGATTTCACATAGGCACATAAACAAAAAAAACAACTCCAATATCAACAATAACGGAGTTATTTTTGTTTGTTACCTAAATCTTCCAACGAGATCAAGGAGCTGTACGCCTAATCCATTCACCACCACCAGAAGGCGTGGTTGGAGCAGCTGGTGCAGTAGATGCATGTGCAGCTTTGGGAACGCTTAATAACATCATTGTCGTGGCAGCAGAGATGGTAATAAATCCGGCCTTGCTGATGGCCTCCTTACGGTTCATCTTTTTGCCTTTACCGCCCAATTTTTTGGTTTCTTCTTTTTGAGTTTTCATATCTTAATGTATCCGTTTTTAAATTCTTTTTTCTTTTTTCTTTTTCGGTTGCTGAGCGAAGCCGAAGCTAGCCGAAGTCTCCGGTAGCTGAGCGACGGTAGCTGAGCGAAGCCGAAGCTAATTCCTCACCATTACCTTAATGGTCTTTGTCGAGTCTTTGGTGACAATGTTCAGCAAATATACACCTTTTTTCACAGCTGGTATCGAAATTACATTATAATTTACATCGCCCAAAATGTGCGAAACGACAAGGCGTCCCAATACGTCGTATAGGTTAGCGGTAGCATTGCTTCCCACTTCGCCAATGATGCGGATTTCGGAATTGTTGAAAGCGTAAGCATTCAAGCTTCCGGAAAGCGACTGGTCGCCGATGCCGCTCATAATGTCGGCGGTATGCAAAAAGAACCTGTTGGAGCTTACTGTGTTAGGAAGAATCAATGTTTTATAGGTGCCCCTTGTAAGGTCGGTAAACCTTGCGGTCAGCCTGTCTTCCAAAATCACGTTGCAGCCTGCATCCAGGTTATATGCATCTGCCGAGAAGGTCACTTCGCCACCAGCTTTGCTCTCGATCCCAACTGGGATAATCAGCGTATTGTATAAATTGGCAGGCAGGCACTGCAATTGGAATCCGATGCCAGCGTCATCAACCAACCTTGTATATAAAACATCAGCAGCATCAGTCCTGAAGAGGCCAGCATCGTAACCTTTGTCGAGGCCGGTAGTGGTGCCTTCAATAAACTTAATATCGGTCGAAACTTGAGCCGGTCCAAATGCAGCGGTCAGTTTGATCGATGGCCATGAAGTCGTTCCAGATTTGAATGGTGTACCGCTTTCAGGTTGGTGTATCTGCATGGCTTTGGTAAACGAAAGAGTTGTCGGAATTTCTGGATCTGTAGCTGCTTTCTCTACAAAGAAACCCTGACCCAAGGAAGCGTAAGTTTGACCACTCGCATAATTGACAACATCATATTTAGGGTGTGCGGCATCGGAGCTTGCCTCATTCAGTATATAAACCCCAAAATAAGTAGCATCAATTTTCGCATCGTTAACATCCAGAAAATTATCTGGATTCCCACCCTTTACGCCATCAGTTAAAGATATTGCCGAAGTAAATGGATTTCCGATGCAGTTCCATCCCTTTGAACCAGTGCGTTTAACCGTTACAGTTTGGGACCCACCTTTTAAAGTACCCTGAAAATTCAAAACAGGTTCACCATAATCATGAGTTCCTCCACCATCTACAATGTATCTTTCTGTGCGGACCAAATATCCCTGACCGGAAACCATTGTCGTGTCTGTTACATCTCGGGTTAAATAGGGCCTCCATGAATTGCTTGCATAATCATAAGAAGCAATTCCTAAATTCGTCGTGGTCAGTGACCAATAGGGTATAGCCAGGTTTCTGTTCAGGAATCCTTCTGACCCATTGTATAAATTCTCAATAGCAGGCGGGGAAACGAGATGCCAAATACTTTGAAACACAAAACGCTCAACAGTACCTGAACCAACAAGGTCACTCGCAATCAGTGAGCCGGCACCAGCGCTTGTGGATTTGATGATCAGACTCTTCGTATCGGCATTGGTGGTCGTTGTACCAGTTCCCGTAACGGTCAGGTTGATGGGAACAGTAAAACTTGCACCAGAGCTGATATTTAAATCTTTGTTGGCAAGGTTTGCTGTGATTGTCTTTGCTGCGGATCCCGTACCCGAACCCCTTGATAAGTTCAGGATGTTATAGGTTGGTGTGGCATAAATGGTCTGGGAAACTGCATCGGAACCATTGTACTCGACAGTTGAGTTGCTGCTTAAAGTGACCGTGCCAAAATTTATTGGAAAATTGCTTCCGGTTTGTCCACCTGTACCTGCTCCCAACTTCATTGTGCCATCTACAAGAAGTGTTCCACCCGAAGTACTCCGGTTACTTGTATAAGTAGCCAAATCGAAGGTTGAAGGCGAATTGATTGTTAAATCCCCTGTAATATTCGGAAGATTGCCACTCAACGATTTAGTTCCTGTTGTGGTAGTAATCAGATTGTTGTACGTGGCACCATTGTAAACGGTTTGGGTTCCACCATAATACTCAACTGTCCCACCAGTCATTGTTTTTGTAGTATAATTGAGTGGGAAATTGCTACCGGTTTCTCCACCTGAGCTTCCACCCAATCTCATTTTACCATTAACCAATAACGTACCACCAGAAGCAGAACGGTTCGTAAGGAATGTGCTTAAATCGTATTGGGCACCAGTTGCGATACTTAAATCTCCGGTAAGTTGAATATCACGGCTGTTTGTCACACCATGTGTATTTGAAACATAAATGTTTGCAGCAGTGTTTGTTGTGGGTGATGGCATCTCAAAACCTATAGTGCGGCTTGCGGACTCAGTTTTGTAATTGACTGTTAAACCACCAGAACCAATATTAAAGGTTGGAGCAGTTGTAACAAAATTACTGCAACTTCCACCATGGAGGTTATTGAACTCAATAATTGAGGAAGTAGAGCCACCACTACCAACTGTCATGGTTGCAGATGACCGTGTAATACCTCCGGAATGATTAAAATAGACATTATTAACAGTAATCGCTTTTGATGAACTTGCAGAAACAGTCAAGCCTGTATTGTCAACTTTTAAAATATCAATTAATGTAGAAGTTGAATTACTTAAACTCAATGTTTGTGTACTTGAATTTTCAAATGATATTGTACTTCCAGTGGTACCTAACAATGTCCCACCATTGATAAAAGTACCAGTTCCGGTGTAATGCAGAACTTTTCCATTCAGGTCAAACCGGCCTCTCATTCCAGCGGCAGGACTTGTATAGAAAACATTTACACTACCGGTTATCGTCTCGTCACTAGCTAAAACGACGCCTTTATCATTTTTTATAACCAAGTATGCAAAAGAAGAGGGCATTTCATATCCAGTAGTTCTGGCAGACGATTCTTTATTATAATTAAGAGTCAACAAACCAGAGCCAAAAGTTGGTGCAACTGAAAACGTTCCAACATTCTTACTTCCCACACCATCTAGTGTAATTGAACAATCCGTACTTCCAATCCCAACTGTAAAAGTAGAACCGTAACTGTTATCAATATTTGAAGTACCGTCAAAAATAACATTGTTTGCAGATATTGGAAATTTCACGTCAACCCTTTGAGATGAAGAATTACTAAATGTCCCAATTTGAATTGAACCCGTTCCTGAGTATGTTTTTTCTGTATATATCGCAACATCCGAATTTGAAATTGTTCCCGTTAACGATGTAAATGTAGTATTGTTAATAAATGTAGTTCCTTTGAAGTATAATATTCCGTTGGTACTAAGGTTAAATGGTGCATAAATTTCAATTTTGTGAGTAACATGCAAATTTGTCCCTTTTAAAACGTTAGCAGCTCCTCCAGGATCTCCACTAAATAATAGATCATAATACGAAATATTAACAACTGCCTGTCCATTTCCCATGTATTCAATTTGACCTTCTGCTGTTATATTGTTACCTGGAGTGGCAATTAAACCATACCACCAGCCTTCACCTGTCGATACATAGCTGGTCCTAAATAACGCACCAGTATTGACCGCAAAATAATCAGCATTTACCCATTCTGCAGCTTCGAGAGTACCATAGATGGTAACCCTATTCATTGTTTTGGTATTATCACCTCCATCAATATGGCCATAATCCATCACATATACATTGGTACCGATTACGAACTCCGACAGTGTCGTACCACCATGAACTCCCAAAATTTCAATTGTTTGGCTAGACGTGGCATCTAACGTTATTTTTTGATTGGAAGCCATAATGATATGATCAAAATAGTATGAACCATTTAGATTTACAGTTATAACTGAAGCCCCAGAATTTCCATCGAAATGAAGGCTTTCACTATAATCATTGGCAAAGGTGATCGTTCCACCACCGATTGGAAGTCCACCAGTAGAAGCCGCCCATTTTGTACCATCATTAATAGTCCCACTAGCACCTCCGACCCAATAATAATCAGTTACCGCCCAACCCGTATTCCCAATCCCTACCGCGAAAAACAGTAGAAACGATACTCTCAAAAGATGTTTGTAAAATTTCTGTTTCATAATTGTTTTTTTTTATTATTTTTTTTATTTTCCTTTTTTTATTTCCCAATTCTACCGTGTCAAATTCGCCTTGGAAGATTATTCCGTCGTACCTGCCCGAATTGGGGTGTGGTGATGACATAGTCCATTGGCAAAAGTAATAATTTTCGATACAATGCAAATAAATGTTACTAATGTTTCGCACATAAAAAAAGTGCTTAAAACATTGTGTTTTAGATAAAAAAAGTAGCATGGAAATTTTGTTAAGACCTTAAAATGTAGTAATTTAAGGGCGAATCCAAAACAATACTGCCATG
>Ga0209083_1002956_pt1 | contig 15019 bp, 16 predicted proteins | sample AM7aDNAmetaG_FD_184132 | JGI IMG/M metagenome (GOLD analysis project Ga0209083, IMG submission 184132) | Freshwater microbial communities from Finland to study Microbial Dark Matter (Phase II) - AM7a DNA metaG (SPAdes) (version 3) | ecosystem: Environmental > Aquatic > Freshwater > Lake ...
CATTCAAATCAGCGTTTGTCATAGGCTGATATGTTGACGTTGGCGTTGTCAGATAGGGTATTTGAGCATTTAAACCAGCTAATCCTTGTGATCCTGTTTGTTGATAAGGTGTGTAATTGGGTGCTAGGTTTTCATAATTAGTTTGAAGTTGTTGTTGTGCTTGCTTAGATGCGTCAGCTTGCGTGTTGGCCGCAGACTTGCTGGCCTGAGACCCAATCAGAGCACTTCCAATAGTTGCGGCGGCTAGGTATGCAAATGGCATGATCAACTCCTACTTATTAAAACTTCATCAACATCATTTGTTTCATTTGTTGCATGAATACAAAACCATACAGAATCTTCCAAAGCCTCAATTGAATGATGCTTTTCTGCTTCAATATTAATACAAAAGGGAGCATTTACTTCTTTATTATAGTCATCAGTTTTAATTAATACACGACCTTTTGCCAATATGCTTAGATGAGAATACTTGTGTTTGTGCATTCCAGCAATAAAACCCTTTGGAATAAACATTTGTTTTGAATATAAACCATCACCAAACGTATGTTCAGTTTGTGGGTCTACTTCAAAATGTCCTTCTAATTCTTTTAAGTATGTCATAGGTTGTAAAAAGGTACTTTGTATTGTTTGCCATTCACAGTCACTTGCATGTAACCTACAGGAGTTGAGGGTAGAGCTGGTGTTGTTGTGGTTGCTGAGAAATTCAGCATGTTTAGGAAAAACTGTTGCCAAGGTCTTGTAGGTCTTTTAGAGTTTGCATCCAAAAACTCACTTTGTGGATAAGGATTTGTCTGGGGTGAGCCATAGGTATTAGCCATTAGTTTTCTCCCTGAGTAGCTTTAAGGTTAGCAGAAACAATCGTAGCAAAGACTGGATCAGTAACTACTACCTCAAAAATCTTGTCTCTAGACCATCCTAAACGCCTCCAAATGGCACGATTCTTGTACTTGCCTATCTTGCCAATAGACACCCAATGTTCTTTTGACCAAGTTGATCCACCATCATTTGACCATCTCAACATGGCTTTTGGGTCTACTCCTTGTGAACCCTCAAACGCTGGGCTAGGAATGTTATAGGCAGGAAACTGGACTTTTAGAGCATTTAGCAAAGCATCAGCAGTTTGTTGATTCGTGACTTGATGATTTGCTGTGTACTGTGTTGGATAGCCTCCAGAGCCATTTACAGGTGTTCCTAGAGTGACTTGGGTTGTCGTAACCCTATTGGTCAAAGCAGTAGTCAAATTGACTGCAAAGGGCTGTATTGACGTTGGAGGTGCAAGTGTGTCATTGGTGTTGTACCAAATGTAAAAATAGCACTTGTTTGAATAAAATGTAGGTATGGTTTGCCAAGTTGCTAGAGAATAGTAAGGACTTGCTAACAAAGGTGTTGAGTTTGCTGTGTAAGTATTGATCAAGCCTACACCAGTTGAGCCTATGGGATTTGTTGCATCACCAGCTCCAACTGTGACCAAATTCATTGGACCATAAAGATTCATACATGCTTTAGGCCATGTTCCATTGGTTGTAGCTTGAGCCATGACACCTTGGATGGCAAGATAGCCACCAGCACTGTTACCAGCAACCATAAGGCCAAACTGAGCAACTTGTTGTTGGAGTGTTGCCCACAAAGCATTTTGGCTAGGTGCTCCTGTGTATCCAGCATTAGGATTTAACAAGAAGTTAATTACTTGAGCAATGTCATTTACGTCATTAGGATAGTCTCCTTGAGGAGTTAGCCTATAGTTAGCAGAAATAACAACATAATTAGCCAAAACAATGGGGTTGTAAATAGCTGAATCGTTAGCCTTATCACCACCATTCCATCCACCACCATGAATCCAAAGGACTACACCATTTGGCATTTGTCCATTCTTGTTCACAGCATCCCAAGATGATGGGCTAATAATGTCTACTTTTTGAAGTGCATCAGTCCCATAGGGAACGTCTGATATGGTTGCTCCTAAAGCTGGCGTACCTAAAGAAACCCCCGAAAAAGTTGTTGAAGTACTGCTTGGGATATTAACTCCCTGACTTGTTTGAGTATTTCCACTTATTGCGTATCCTGAAATGGCAATGCCTGCTATTGCTGAAGTTGTATAGCTTGCATTAGGTGTTGATAATCCAATTGCTGGTTGAAACTGTATCTGTAATTCTTCAAAATACTGACGTTGAAGATCAGATACCAAATGAGGTGCTCTCCTTAGCCTTCTAATTTCTTGACCATTTTCTGTGTAGTTATTAGGGTCTAGTTGGTAAATATTGCCATTTTGGTAGTCTCCAACATAGACTAAACCATTAAACGTAGCACAGCAATTGCCACGATGTCTGTGGTAGACATTATTGCTATCCACAGCAAGCCATTTGTGCCACATGTCTGTGGTGTTATCCCATACCCAAGTCAAATCAATGCTTGGAAAGGTTACAACATAGCATTCATGGCCTTCTAGCTGATAGGTCCAAGCAATTGCATCAGAAATGTTTTGATTGACAAGGGTATTTTCAACTGCGTGAGTAGATATGCGAGTTGGCACATAGCCATTCATCATCACTATTTGGCCTTGGCCTCGTTGATTTCTAGCTAGGTAAGCAAAGGAGTTGCCTACACGAGATACTGAGAATTTGGCGATGATGCCATGCTGTGTGGAGGTACCGGGGATTCGCTGGAATGGAAAAGGCGAACTCCCCACATCCACCCACACCTCACTCGACACCTCACCAAGTAGATATATCTCACGATGGTCTACCACCAAGGACACGAGCTGGTCAGGTGCTCCATCCTTGCTCGAAAACTGCAATGGTGCTGATAGTGGACTCAATAAGTTACTAGACCCAAATTGTTGCGTATTAGGACGATTGTAAACAAAAATATTGTCCACAATGTCAACTACGTCAGCACCTGTAAATGCTCCATCTGTAGCAGGCAAAATCGAGAAAGCAGAAGCAGTTAAAGTAGCTGAGTTTCCTAAAGGAGAGATGTTTGCTAGAGCAGAAGCACCTGTGCCTGATCCACCACTGAAACTTAGGGCTGGGTTTGCTGTGTAAAACGATCCACCATTGGGAATTGAATAGTCGTTATTTAGGCTGAAAGTCAACGTAATAGATGCACCTTTACCAGTCCCACCACTGAATGACGTTGCACCAGATGGAGCTACTGTGTAAGCACCAACAGTATAAATAGAAACACCTGTGATTACGCCACTAGAAACTGTTGTGACCTTGAGTTGGCAAGCAATTGTGTAAGCCCCTCCAAAGCCTGTAATGATGTCTCCTACTGTGTATCCTGTGCCTCCAGAAGTAATAGTTGTGGAAACGACACCTATAGAATTCCAAGTTACAGTAGCAGTAGTTCCACCAGATGGAGGATTTGCAATAATGACTGATGGGACTGTTGTGTAGCCTGTACCAGCATTTAACAAATTAATGGCTGTGACACTGCCATTGCTAACGTAGTTATTAATTGAGTAAAGTCCTAGACCATTTCCTGTAGTAGGTACAGAAGTAATAATTGTATTGGGAGGGACATTTGTACCTGTGATTGTTTGACCAACTACCAAAGGTCCAGAAATCAATCCTGTGACGTTGATCTGATAGCCTGAGACATTGCCAACAAAAGAGGATGTAATGTAAGTGCTGATGTAGATGCTATAGCGATTTACGCCATCAGTAATCATCACATAAAGGCCATTGTCAGAAATGCCAACACGCCCTGTAGTTGTGGTTAGGCTTCCCATGGTAAAGACGTTGCCAGAAGTGTCAATGGCATAAACGCCAGAGCCACAGACAGCAACCATGTAATTGCCACCAGAGAGGGTTCTTAGGCCACGAACTTCAGCAGTTTGGGGTAGGCCAAGGAATAGGGTAAGACCCGGGGTGGGGTACAGTGCCACCACCCCACGCTGACCAGCTTGCTTTAATGGATCAATTTCTGGACGAAAGTTTATACACTCCTGATCATCCTGATAGATTGAGGGAGAAGTATAAGATGGGCCAACAAACCCAAAGTCCATTATAGGCCTGCCTTTGCAATGAGTTCTTGCACTGCTTGCACCAAGTAAACAATCGTCATTGAGCTATCAACTGACTGATAAAGTGGATTGCCCTTTTCATCAACAGCATTTGTAGCACCTGCAACAGCATTAGGAATGACTGCTTGCAACTCGTCAGCAATAAAGCCGACATCAGCTTCATTTGATGAATTCCAAGTAAATGATCTAGGTGTCAGTTCCTTGATCTTGGCAATACCTGTTCCTGATGTGAGAGTAGCAATATTTGACTTTAACCTACGATCTGAGGATGTACCATAAACAGTCGAAGTTCCATTGGTTGTAATTGTACCTACTTGAGTGACTGAGCTAGGTGAGCCATAGCCAAAGAAAATAAGGTTACTGCCTGTGCTTGCCACGACTGCGGCTATTGCGTTGCTAGTTGATCCAGCCACATAAGCACCAAGTGCATTTGTAGAAGATGCTGTTGTCTGGGTATACAACTCCACAGTATTAGAAAACGTACTAGCAGAGCCAAAGTAAGAAGCACCTGTGATGGCTAGACCACCTGAGTAACTGTTACCTACAGCACAGACAGAAGCCAAGCTAGGTACAGTTCCTGTAGGTGTTCCCCATGATCCATCGTTTCTTAAATAAGTAGATGAGTTGCCAGCAGGAGCAGAGATTGCATAGCTACCCCAATTAAACGTACTAGCCAAATAAAAACTAGACCATTGATAGCTTGATGATCCAAGGGTCAAAGCGTTGTTTGTGGCTGGAATAAATGTGGAGTTGTACAAATACACCTGAGTAGTGTTGTTTCCAATCCCTATTGTGCTTGCTGATGCTCCAATTCCATAAGTTGTACCAGCAGGGCCAGTAGAGCTAACACCCACTCCAACACCACCAAAAGTAGAGTTAGTAGTTGTGGTGATTCCACCTGAATAAGTGCTACCAGCAGTTGCTACTTGCTGTAAAGTAGGTATGGATGCTGTAACTGTAGCCCAAGTGCCATCTCCCCTTAAATAAGTGCTAGATGAGGCTGTGCCAGTTCCTAGGTTGGCAGTAGGCACTAGGCCTGACCAACTCACAGAAAGCGTACCATTGGACGTTAAAGGGCTTCCAGATACTGAGAAACCTGTAGGCATTGATAAGCCAACAGAAGTCAATCCTGAACCTGTACCTGATGGAACAACCCAACTTCCTTGCTGGTTTAAAAACTTAGTAGCATCACCAGTTGATGTGTTTGGTGCTGTAATTGATGCATTGCTCCAATAAAAAGTACCAGCTACACCAAGCGATGACCACAAAGAAGCAGGAGCACCTAAAGCTACACCACTATTACTTGATGAGCCATTGCTATAAGGTAAGAAAGCAGCGCCTGATAAAAGAACTGTGTAAGGTGTACTTCCACCAAAATTACTTTGGATACCAACATAATTGGCAGTTGAAGTAATACCATAGACAGTTGTACCTGATGGAGCATTTAATTGGTTACCAATACCTACACCACCAAAAGAGGCATTACCAGTTAGGATGTTAGTCCAAGCACCATCCTGTCTTAAGAACCCAGTTGTTGTTCCACTTGTAGGTGCAGAAATGTTAACGTTGTTCCAATTGAAGTTACCAGTACCAACAGACAAAGAAGCCCAACGATAAGGACTAGCACCTAAAGCAAGAGTATTGTCAGGATAAGGAATAAACCCAGCACCAGACAACAATGCAGTATAAGGAGTACTACCACCAAAGTTATTTTGCAGACCCACATAATTAGCAGTCGATGTAATACCATATACTGTTAAGCCAGTAGGAGCATTAATCTGGTTACCTATACCAACTCCACCAATCATAGCGTTGTTAGTAGATGTGTTTCCATTCTGAATAACTTGTTGAAGAGTAGCAGAAGCTCCACCAGGAGGTGCAGCCCAAGTGCCATCGTTTCTTAGAAAAGTGGTAGTTGAGCCAGCAGGTGCTGTGATTGAATATCCACCCCACACAGCAGTTGAGAATGTAATAGAGTTATTAGGAAAAGTGCCATTGTAGACAGTTGCGTTTACATCATTGAGCCATGATGCTCGTATGACTGTTGATCCATCAATGAATGTTGTGCTAGCCATTTAAATTGTCCTTGTTTCTGTATAACAATGATTTAATAGTTACCATAAAACCTTAAATGAAGCCTCCGTGGAGTATCCAGCCAGCATCCCTAGTCTTAGTGGATGTGAGTACATTGTCATACCTTGCCAAAATTGGAGGTCTCATATTTGTTCGTTTGACTGTGCTTTTGCCAGTAGAAGCATTCTTTTGGATCATTGCAATTTGAGTCTGGGAAGCCTTGCCATACATAGGCATCAAATACTCTGCCAAATTCCACCTCAAGGCCATGTTATAGCCCTCTGGCAATGCAATAACGTCATACATTGTCGTGAATCGAGTGAATATGTTGTCAGCAAACAAGTGGACTTCACCCTGACTTGGATTAGGCCAAAGGAAAATGTTTCCTAATATCTCTGTAGGCTGGTAATAGACTGCTTTAGGCCAAGGACCATTGAGCGTTTTAAGACCAATCATCTCGTATTCTTCAACATTCAACACTGAAACTGGGTAATCTAGACCACCACCTGTTATTGCTACACCATTGGAAGTCGTATTGACACGAACAAAAGCACTGTTCAGAGTAAGTGGACGTTTGTAATAGCCAACAATTGTAGTGGATGCAACAGTTTGACTAATATTAAGTAAATAAGTACCAGCTTCTAAGACTTGTCCACCAGCTCCTGTACCAAAACCCACAATCGTAGTGCCTGCTGTAATTCCTGTGCCCTGAAGCACCATATTCATGGATACAGCACCAGAATTGATAGAAGTGACAGTTAGGATGTTGCCAGAAATTGAGCCTACAAAATTAGCTTGAATTGATCCAGTTGGACCTATGGAATATTGGGTTTGATTTTGAGTGACATTGAAGACAATCTCAGTCTTATAAAAGACCATCATGCTCTCGTTAGACCATTGATCTAACATGTCCAAAAGCATGTCAAAAGCATCTTGGGCAGATTCTGGCGTAGGAATTTCACCAGCCTCAAGTGCTCCAATGTCCTTGAGTGCTCTGCTTACAATGTCAATAGGCATCACCATACTTTAGCCCCCAAAAGGTTTGAAAGTGTTGAAAACCCAAGGCAAAGTGGCTTTTTCCTTTTGCACTAGCTGTTTTTCTAGGTTAGATTGTATAAGATTTACGCCATCTTGGGTAGTTTCTGCCACTATCCAATCAATAATATTTTGCTCTTTTACTTCTGCCAAAGGTGTTTTTAGCACAGGATTGGCAAACTCATGTGTTCCTTGTTGCTCAACTGTATTTGTGCCATCAGTTAAAGAAACAAAGAATTCAGCATGGGTGATTAATTCCTCATTAGTTTGAATGGAAGTTATTTTAAAATTCATGCAACTAAATCCCATGTTCTAGTTTCTTCATTCCATGTGTATCTCTTAGGTGCTTCTGGTGTACCTACATCGGTAGGATATGCAACGGGTGAATCCCACAAACAAGTGGTCTCATTCAACACCCAAGATGCGTAGGGCTTGGAAGGTATGAAAGCATCTCTGTCAGCGTCATAAATGTATCCAAGGCCAGCGTAATTCTTACGAAATGGAGTGCCACCCAATGAGTGAACACCTCCATGCGTGTTGTAACTGGTCTGTTTCCAGTTGCCACCAATTAAGCGTTGGCAAAATGCAATCCCAATGGATTCCATGTGGTTGCCCTGTGCGTCTGCTGTATCAGCGTCAGCCACCACAATAACTTGTTTGACAACATTGTTTGAATCTAATTCTGCAAAATGAGCCATTATGTTCCTCCCAATTCTTTAATCTGTTCGTCTGTCCAAATGGTGTCGATTGATTCTTCAAAAGCCTTAATCTTTTCCATTGTTGCGTCTATTTCTTCCCATGTAGGGCATGGTCTTGGGTCTTCCCATTGTGTGATGGTGCGGTTGCTGATCTGCCACTTAGCATTTGGTCTAAGTAGTTGAAAGGCAGTATCAATGCCATAAAGTTGATAGATTTTTACCATGTGATTATGACAATGCCTGAGCCACCATTTGCGCCAACTTGTACTGTGCCTAAGGTTCCGTTATTACCACCACCTCCACCGCCTGTATTTGATGATCCAGCAACTGCCGCAGAACCTGCCGCTCCTGTACCGCCTCCGCCTGTACCACCAGCACCACCAGAATTTAAGTAAAAACCTCCACCTCCTCCGCCACCAGCGTAGTAAGTTGATGTGCCAATTAAAGAAGATGTCAAGCCAACGCCACCTGCATAACCAGATTGTTGCCCACTACCACCTGAGCCTGCAGCGCCTGCACCTCCCCCACCTGCCCCGCCCCAAACATTTCCTGTGGTTGACCCTCCAGCATTACCTTGGCCTGATGGTGATGCAGAGCCTCCTGTATTACCAGCATTACCTCCAGAACCGCCACCGCCAGAACCACCAGACTGACCATTATTTGCATTTGTGCCAGCATTGCCACCACCGCCTCCACCTGTTGATGTAATCCCATTAAATACAGAATTACCACCAGACTGACCATTACCCCCAGATGTTGCACCAGCACCACCACCGCCTAAAGTAATAGAATAAGTTGTCCCTGAAGTTACGCTCAATCCTGATCCAGTTAAAAATCCACCAGCACCTCCACCACCTGCTCCAGAGTATCCACCAGCGGTAGTTGTCATCCCACCACCTCCTCCACCAGCTACAACAAGGTAATTAACACTTGTCACACCTGCGGGTGCAGTCCATGAGCCTGAACCAGTAAAAATTGCTATTCTTGAGGCCTTTGTAGCCCCACTAAAGAAGAAATTAGGTGCGCCAAACATTATGCAAACGCCTGTGCGAATGTGCCGTACCAAACAGAGTTAATACATACAAATGAAAGTATGTCTAAGCCTGTGGTTGCAGTTGTGGTGATCGTTGGAGCAGTCCCTGCAGGCCATTTAACGCCTGTAAACGTAGCAGTCCTAGACCCTGTTCCATCTTGGATTAGTTTTACAATAAACGATGTGCCTGATGTTGCTGTTGGCATGGTAAACGTACAGTTACCAGTCAACGTGTAGCTTAAAACAGTTCCTGAAGACAATGACAAAGTAACTGCTGTGCTTGAGTTAGCAATTGATGGAGCAGTTTCTGTATAACCAGTAATTACTGGAGTAGTTAAAGTAGGAGTAGTTCCTAGTACAACACTTCCAGTTCCAGTTGAAGTTGTTACTCCTGTACCACCATTTGCAACTGCTAATGTGCCTGTTACGTTAGCTAAGTTGACAGTTCCAATAACAGTTTTTAAATTTCCATTATTATCAGTTGTTCCATCAGTTGACCATGTATCTCCAACTTGAAGTGTGACTTTGACAATCTGACGCAATGTGGAATTGTCGTTGTAACTAATAGTCAATGTAACAGCAGATGTGTCTGTGTTAGAAATGTAAATAGTTTTGACTAAACGTCTAGTAGACGATGCTGGTGAAGCTACTAAAGTTACTGATGTTGTGCCATTTAAAGCACCATCACTAGAACCTTCAGTGAAGCTAGTACCTGTATCATCTGAATAAGCACTGACGAAAGATGGGTTAGTAGTGCTTGCCGCGCCTGACATCGCCACTACTATTGATTTTGTTGTTGCGTCTAAAATTAACATAATTTCCCTTTATCTTGAAATAAACCAAGCATAAGCGTTTGCTGAACTTGAACTACCTACTGAAGACCAATATGCTGGACTTGTGCCATTTGATGTTAAAACATAACCTGCTGTACCTGTTGAACCATTTGCACTTAAAGTCCCTGTAATAGCTTGATTAGTGCTTGTTAATGTGCCTGTGCTTGGGTTGTACTGTAGCTTGGTTGAGCTTGTGTAAATGGTGCTTAAACTGCCTGAAGTAGCACTTGTGAAGTTGATATAACGTGTGCTTGCTGTGGTGGTGTCATCTGTGATTGTTGTGGCCGCAGTCGTATTAGCCCACGTTGGCACTCCACCAGCCACAGTCAAAACCTGCCCTGTTGAGCCTACAGCTAGCTTAGAAAGCGTATTTGTTGCTGAAGCATATAAAGTGTCTCCAGTGGTGTAAGTCGTTAGGCCTGTACCACCATAAGTAGCACCAATTGCTGTGGCATTCCATGTTCCTGTGGTAACTGTGCCCAAAGTCACTAGGCTTGTACTACCTGCCAGAGGTGAAGCACCTAAAGTATTGTATGAAACAGTCCTTGCTGTGCTTCCATCGAATGTAGTGCCACTAGCTACACCAGTTCCTGAATTGTTAAACGTCACAGCATTGGCTACGTTAACTGCTGTGCCTGTGGTGTTGCCTGTACCACCATTGGCTGTGTTTAACGTGCCTGCAAGGGTTACAGCACCTGTTGTAGCTGTGCTTGGTGTGAGTCCTGTTGTGCCAGCACTGAATGAGCTGACAGGAGTAAGATTTGTCCAACTTGGCACACCAGATGCCAAAGTAAGATACTGTCCATTAGTTCCTGCTGTCAAGAATGTTGTTGTGCCTGATGCTGATTGGTAAACCAAAGCTCCAGAACTTCCACCAGCAATATTTGTTGCAGTCGTTGCACTTGTTGCAGTTGAGGCATTACCTGTCAAAGCACCCACAAATGTAGTTGCTGTTAGAGTATTGCTTGATGGGTTATATTTGAGATTAGTGCTGACGTTTTGAGTTGTGATCACTCCACTTGTTGCACTTGTGAATGCTACATAAAGATTAGCATTTGTGGTGTTATCTGTAGCTATTGTTAAGCCTGATCCACCTTGTGCCCAACTTACATTAGTGCCATCTGTCTTTAGAAAATATCCAGTATTTCCTGCTTGAGTTGGCAACAAATTAGTTAAAGCACCTGTGTTTGATGTTGCTCCTGTTCCACCATTGCTGACTGACAATGTGCCTGCCATGGTGATTGTGCCACTTGAGACAATTGGGCCACCAGAGTAGGTTAGGCCTGTAGTGCCTCCAGAGACTTGGACGCTTGAGACCCCGCCTGCCGCGCTCGAAAAGGGCAACCCAGCAGGCCCAATGAACGTAATAAAAGCAAGTGTCAATGGGTCATACAATGCCTGAACAGGCAATATATTCGTTGTCTGTGTAATACCTACGTTATTCGAGTTTGACATTGTTGCACCCTAAAAAAATAGGGGATTTTCACCCCTTTTAGCCTTGGCTAATTATGATTGGTCACCTACAGGAGTGACATACAAGATGCCAGCAGTGCCACTGTTGCTGATAGCAGTCATGTAAAAAGGCGTTGTAGGTGTCGCTAGGATCAATGGGCTAGTCATGCCAGCAGGCAAAACATAGTCTCCAAGTGTTGTGCCATCTACTGGAAATACAGCAGGAGGACAAGGTGTAAAGCTCGCAAACTTTACAGCAATGGGTGATGCTCCTGTATTCAAGAATGATGTGTAGTTGATCTGGTCATTGGTTGTGTCATCAATTAGTGTACTTGCATGTGAAGTGCTTGTAACTGATAACGCAACTGTTTGACCAGCATTGCGTTGGACTGTTGAACTAGCCATGATTAGACTGCATTAATTGGCAATGGACCTTCAACTCTGGTGATCTGGAAAACATAAATACCAGATGCAGGCACAACTGCACCAGCAGTCGTATTAGCAAATTGCACGGTCAAAACTCCTGCTGTAAGCACATCACACTCAGCAATGATAATTCCAGCAGTTTGAGCACCTTGCAAGCCTACAGCTTGAACAATGTCAGTTGTTTGTAAACCAGCAATATTGAATGTCTGTGAAGCACTTGTGTAAGAAGCTACAGAAACAGGTGTCAATGATGGGCCAATGTAAAAAGTTTCGTGGCTATTGCCTCGTGTAATCGTTGTGGATGACATGATTAATTCCTTTGATGAATTGTAACTTAAAACGAAAAAAAGCCACCCCCTTGTGTGAGAGTGGCTTTATATTTTCCTGATCCTTATGGGAGGAAAGTTAGATCGTAGCCATAGACGAAAACGTCACAGGTTGCCGCAATCGTTGTGCCAACATTCACATACATGTTTGCTGGATTACTGATAGCAGTTGAAGCATTGGTTGCAGAGGAGGTTGTGACGTATGGTCCTCCTGTGTTGCTGGTGAGCGCGGCTGTGGTGAGCACAGTCGATCCAGTTGCTCCAGTGCCTGTGTAAACACCCACAGTAGCTGTAGCAATAGTGGTTGTTGCACCACTACTGTTTAGGCCATTGGTGATGAGGATACTGACAGGTACAAATTTGCTCACATCCAAAACTGTCATTGCTGTATCACCAGCTTGAGACAAGTTTACTGACTGAGCAGATGCAATCAAACGCAAGGCTTGGTTTGTAGCCAAGTTTTGGGGATGATTACTGACTGTGGTTGCTGGTCCGGGGTTTGCCATTTGGAATTCTCCTTAAATTAGTGAATGAGTGTGTGTTAGGCCGCAATTCTGCAAGACAGCTCAGGGTACAAAGGCGCCCAGCCATACAACACATCAAGCCTTGTGGGGATCGAATCGTTGTTAATTGTGTACTGACGCACCACGCGCATGCTGAGTCCAATCTCCTTATCAGAGGCACGACCAGCAAAGTGGACACCCTCTGGCAACTCAAGATCCGCTACCGCGAGCGTGAACGCATTCCTGTGCATCAGAATATTCTGTGGACTGTATGTACCAGTTGCAGAGACTCCAATGCTAAAGGGTGTGACCACTGCTGAGGCGGCTGGCGATGCAGTCACATTCTGGAACTGACCTGAGTAAATCAAAGCAGGGCTAACAGTGACTGAGGTATTACCATTGGTCAATGCTGTAGTAGAAGTGACCACAAAGTTGCGTAGCTTGTTGTTGCCATAAGCCTGACGATTTTGTGGATTCACTGCATACACGCCAGCAATGGTGAATGTGTCACCTTGGTTGAGTGTGCCTGCGGCAGTGGCTGTGATGTTCAACGTAGACGTTGATGCCCATCCACTTGATAGACCTTGGCTTGCTCCATTGATGGTGATTGAACCAGCACTAGAGCCTGTCCAAGAACCAAACAATTGGGAGACCACATTTTGGTCCATTTTCCAATTACACCCCGCGCTGTCCCGCCCCATCAGCCCTTTGCGATACTGTTCACCAATGGCTTCTTGTGGAACAAAAAGACCCTTCAATGAATCAACAATCGTTGCTGATGTGAATGGCTCAATAGTGACTGATCTACGACCATCACGAGGAGCACCTTCAGAGTCAAGATAAGCACCAGCAGTCAAGTAGGTGATCAATCCTGTAGGAGGTGTGCCAGCAGAGCCAACAATGTTTGCTGTGTTGTTCTTAGCCATGACTAAGCCATCACGATCAATCTTGTTTGCAATTGCGGCGATAGCTGGCTTCAACACTCGATCACTAAACATGTCCAAGGACAATGCCAAGTCAGCCGTGGTGAATTGCGTGTCCACATGGAATTGCGTAGACAAAGTCACTGGCACTGAGGTTTCGTTGAAGTCTTCAACATTCAGAGCTGGACCAGTAGTTCCGATGAAGCGACCCGGTCTCCGCACGTTGACTGTGTTACCAATCTTTGCACCCACCACAGCAAACTGATCATCGTAATTGCGATCCACCTCTGACGTGAACGTCAATTCGTTCTCTAGCACCATGAGCGCTTCATTGGTGATTTTCGATATCGTCAATAAATTATTTGACATGATTCTTTCCTTAAAAAGTTAAAAAGTTTGATTACCTAATCTTCCCAGCTTTACGAGCCTCACGCCACTGCTGAAACGTCCCTGTGAATCTGCCTTCAGAGTCTAGGGGCACTTCAGAAGCCGCGCTCGTTGCCCTCAGTGGGCTAATAGGCTTTGGAGCATTCGACCTCACAACAGGCTTCACTTCTTCTTGAGGAGCTTTCTCAAGCCTTGCCTCAATCTTTCCTAACTCTCTAAGAGCACTTAATGTAGACATCTTGGATAACTTCTCAGCTACTTCTGGATTCTCTGCTAAGTGGTACAGGATTCGAGGTCCAGTCTCACTCTCAAAGATTGCATCACGCAACTGATCACTTACCACTACATCTGATGATGCAAGCATGTCTTCATAATCTGGTAACTCTGCTTTCACTTGAGCTTGACGCTTATTCCATGCCTCAAATGTTTTGGCACGATCATCAGCTAATCTACGCTCAAACTCTTGCTTGTCACGCTCCCTAAGTGCTTCCTCTGTTGAATACTTTGCAAGTGCTTCTGCGTACTCAAACGCATCAGTAAATTGCTCTGCTCTAGGTTTAACAGTTTCAGTTGGTTTAGGACTTACTCTTGCTTCTAGCTCTTTCAACTTAGCTTCTAGTTCACTAGCTCTAGTACGCTCACGATCTGCTTCAGCTCGTGCCATTTCCCTTTGCTTAGTGATATCTGAGAATCGCTTTTCGAGACGATTAGGCTTCTGTTCTTCTGTTGTTTTGCTTTGTTCTTCAGCAATGGGTTCATTCTGCTCTTTAACTTCTGTAGGCTCAGTAGGAACTGCCTCTACAGGAGTGGTGTCAGCTAAACCTAAACGATTGCTATAAAACTCAGCACTGTTTTCGCTTGTGAGCACTTGGCTCGCTTCTTTTTCAGACATGGTTTGACCCAAGGATTTGCCCAATCAACCTGATTGGTAAGGTTTCGTCAATATAGACTGAATTGATTACTGTGTCAAACTACTGTATAGATTGCACACTTTCTTGAGCATATTTGTACTGTTCAGCATTTCTGCTTGCAATTTCTTTTTCCAGCCTTGCAGTGTCCAAATGGTGCACCAAAAGCTCCATAATGGACTCAATTTCTGTCTTGTTTTGGCTAGAAATGGCTCTCATGTTTACATCATGAACTCTAGCCTCAAGCATGGACTCAGTATTGTGGGCTTTAGCTGTCTGCCTCATCAGCTCACGTTGAGTCTCTGCTTGTTGTTTAACACCTTCAATGTCCTGACGCTGTTTGATGGTCATCTGGAGCTGTTGAATCTGTTGTTGCATGGCTTGCATTTGTTGCTGAG
>Ga0209083_1002958_pt1 | contig 15014 bp, 10 predicted proteins | sample AM7aDNAmetaG_FD_184132 | JGI IMG/M metagenome (GOLD analysis project Ga0209083, IMG submission 184132) | Freshwater microbial communities from Finland to study Microbial Dark Matter (Phase II) - AM7a DNA metaG (SPAdes) (version 3) | ecosystem: Environmental > Aquatic > Freshwater > Lake ...
GAGGACACGCGCATCGGAGGCATGGCCACGCTGCGCGCCGACTCCGTGGGCCGGGCGGTGGACACGATCGTCGCTGCCTTCGGCGAGGCCGGCGACGAGGCGCGCGCCGTGCTCGCCGCCGTCAAGCCGGTGTTCGCGCACATGCACTCGGACGAGAAGGGGCTGCCGCGCCTCGCCGCCCTGTGGGCGGTGACCGGCGTGAGCGAAGGCGAGCTGGCTCTCCGGCAGGTCGACACCGGCGCTCCGGCCGGCAGCCGTCTGGCCGCCGAGACCTGAGAGCGGCGGCCGGCGGCGGCGCAAGCGGGTTTGCACACGGCCTTTGGTGTCCCCATCAAGTCCGGATGCGACTTTTTGGGGGTGATGGAGTTTTACCGGTGTGAAATCCACCCGTCCGCAAATGATTTTCATTTCATCGATCTGCTGGTTCCCCTCGGCTTGCAAATCGGTCAATTCACCAAACGCAAACAGGCGGAGGCAGACCTGCGCGTCAGTGAAAAGAACTTCCAACAAGTTACCGAATCCATCCGCGAGGTATTCTGGCTGACCAATCTGGAGAAGACGGAGATGATTTACATCAGCCCGGCCTATGAAAAAATCTGGGGCCGGTCCTGTGCCAGTTTATGCGCCTCGCCGCGGGACTGGTTGTTGGCGGTTCATCCGGAAGATCGTGGGCGGATGCTGGCAGCGGACCAGGATCATCCGGTGGACGGCGAATTGAGTGATGAATTCCGCATCCTCCGTCCGGATGGTTCCATCCGCTGGATCCTCTCCCGCGCCTTTCCCGTCCCTGATGAGAGCGGGAAGGTTTACCGGATTGCAGGCATCGCAGAAGACATTACGGTGCGCAAGCAGGCTGAAACCGACCTGGCTTTGCTGGCTCACGGGATTGAGAGCACCTCTGAATTGATTTGCATCACGGATCTCGAAGACCGCTTCATGTTTACGAATCCGGCCTTTCGGGAGGCCTACGGCTACACGACGGAGGAAATTATCGGTAAAAGTCCGGCCCTGCTTTCTTCGCCCGGCACGCCGCCGGATCTGCTGCAGCAGATCATGGCGCAGAGCCGGGCCGGCGGCTGGCGTGGCGAAGTGCTGAACCGGCGAAAAAACGGGACGGATCTTCTCATCCATTTGCAGACCTCGCAGGTCAAAGACCGCACCGGAAAGGTGATTGCGCTCATGGGGGTGGCGGAAGACATCACCGCGCGCAAACGGGCGGAACAGGTGCTCATCGAAAGCGAAGCCCGCCTGCGGCTGATCAATGAACAGGTTCCCGCCCTCATTTGGACGGTGGACCGGGAACTCAGATTAACCTCAGCCGCCGGCCTGTCGTCCGCTGAGACCCGCGTCATGCCGCACGAATTGGTGGGCCGTCCGCTTCACGAAGTCTATGGCACCACCGATGAAAATTTTCCGGGCATCGTGGCCCATCGGGGTGCCCTGAATGGCGAACGGAACGAGGTGGAACTGCAATTTGAGAACCACTTTTGGCGTTGCAATGTCGAGCCGCTCGTGGGCTCCGGCGGGGAAATCATCGGCTGTGTTGGCGTGGCGATGAATATCACGGAAGCCAAGCAGAAGGAAGCCCGGCTGCAGGAACTGGCGGCCATCGTGCAAGGGTCGGAGGATGGAATTGTCAGCCTCACGCCGGAAGGGATCGTCATCAGTTGGAACAAAGGCGCCGAGCGGCTTCTGGGCTATGCCGCCGGAGAAATGGTTGGGAACAATGTGGCCGTCATTTTTCCGCCGCAGGAATTGGCGACCGCCCGGCAAACCATCCACCAGGTGATGCGGGGCGAGTCAGTGGAAAGTTATGAAACAGTGCGAGTGCACAAGGACGGCGGCCTGCGTTACGTCTCCGTCAGCCTTTCGCCCGTGACGGATGCGGCCGGAAAAATCATCAGCCTGGCGGCAATCTATCGTGACATCCAGAAACAGAAGCAGCTGGAAAAGGCCGTGCAGGAAATCATTGCCATCAGCGTCAATCAGCAGCGCCGCATCGGCCACGACCTGCATGACGGTCTGGGGCAGCATCTCGCCGGGGTTGCGTTCCGGGCCAAAGCCCTGGAGGAATCCCTCGCGGCGCACTCGCCGGGGCTCGCCCGGGAGGCGGCGCGCATTCTCGATCTGGTCAACGAAGGCATCAAACAGACGCGCCAGCTGGCCCGCGGGCTCGACCCCGTGGATATGGAAGTGGACGGATTGCCGGCGGCGCTGCAGGAACTGGCGGTTCAAACCACAGAGCGTTTTCAACTGGCTTGTGACTTCCGGTGCCAACAAGCCCGGATGACGATGGCTGCGGCCACCAGTTTGGGCTTGTATCGCATCGCCCAGGAAGCCGTTCACAACGCCGTCAGCCACGGCAAGGCCCGCCGCATCGTGATCGATCTGGACGCCGATGCCACCGGGCTCTGCCTGAAGATTCAAGACAACGGCCAGGGGTTTCAGACAGCGAACCGTTCCGGTCCCGGCATGGGCTTGCGCATCATGCAATACCGCGCCAACACGCTGGGCGGAAGTTTGAGCATCCATTCCCAGATCAACGCCGGCACGGAAGTGATTTGTGTGGTGCCGGAAAAAACCACCTTGATTTGAGTCGGAATAAACCTTATTCAAGAACCGTTTTATCATGAGGGTTTCACAAAAAAAACCAGCGGCCGGCCATCGCATTTTGGTGGTGGACGATCACCCCCTGGTGCGCGACGGCCTGATGGAGTTGATCCGGCGACAGCCGGGTTTGACTTGTTGCGGGGAGGCGGCGGATGTTCGCACGGCGCAGGAGCTGGCGGCCAAAACAAATCCGGATTTGGTGATCATCGATCTCCGGTTGGAGCAGGGCGACGGGCTGGAGTTGATCAAATTTTTCAACGCCCATTTCCCCGCGCTGCGGATGCTGATCCTTTCACAATTGGATGAAATGATCTATGCCGAGAGGGTGCTCAAGGCCGGCGCCCACGGATATCTGATGAAGGAAGAGGCGGCCAAAGAAGTCGTCGCCGCCATCCGCCTGGTATTGGCTGGCGAACTGTATGTGAGCCCCCGAATCAATGCCATCATCCTGCGCAAAATGATCGAATCGCCTTCCGTCCGGTCGAACTCCGGGGTGGAAAGCCTGACGGATCGCGAACTGCAGGTTTTTCAGATGCTCGGGGCGGGGAAGAGCACCCGGAACATCGCGGCCGATCTGTTTTTGAGTTTTAAAACGGTGCAGACCCACCGCGAGAACATCAAAGCCAAAATGAAATTACCCGACGCGACGTCGCTGGTTCATCAGGCCACCCTCTGGTTTCGTCGCGGCGACATAGACCCGGCCAGCAGTTCACTTTTGTCCTGATCACTTCAACAGGCGGGCGCGGTGGCCAGGGAGCGCGGACTTTTCAAGTTGTGAATGGCTAGGGGATTATCCTAGATGTTGAATGGGTGTTTCCGCCTATTGTTCTGGTGGGCCGTTTCTGATTCCATTTCTGCTAGATTGAACAGTTCCCGCGGAACGCATTGCCCGTTCGCAACCCTTCGTCGGGGCGTTCAAAGCGCGCCCATGGAATCAACTGCAAAAGCCCGGGTTTTAGTCGTGGATGATCATCCTCTGGTCTGCAAGGCAGTGTCTCAATTGCTGAACCGGCAGGAGGATCTGGTCTGTTGCGACACGGTGCAAAGCGCCAGTGCGACGGTGCCGGCCATCCTCAATCACCGTCCCGATTTGGTGCTGCTGGATTTGAAATTGACGGACGGAGACGGGTTGAAGTTGCTCGCCTTGCTGCTGCTTGAATTTCCGGCCTTGCGCGTGCTGGTGCTCTCCCAGTTTGATGATGTCGGCTTCGTGGAAGATTCACTGACGGCGGGGGCTTGCGGATACGTCACCAAACGGCAACCGGCCACGGAGTTGCTGTCGGCCATCCGGACCGTGCTGGGCGGCAAAATTTATCTGAACCCGAAAATCTCCGCGGCCCTGCTGAAAGGTCCGGCGGTGGCGAAACCACCCGTCGTCAACGGCTACGACCCGCTCACCAAGCGCGAAACCCAGGTTTTTCAACTTATTGGCGTGGGGTTGAGGACCCGGGACGTCGCCACCAAATTAAATTTGAGCATCAAGACCGTCGAGACTTATCGGGAAACCCTCAAACACAAACTCGGCCTCAAGAACTCTCCGGAACTGACTCATTTTGCCATCTGCTGGATGGAGCGCCAGGCGCCCGGTTGAAACATCCGATGACCACCCGAAACGATTTTGCGCTCATGGGCCCGTGCCACCTTGCCGACTCAATCCGGCGGGTGGCTGGTTTCGAACCATTATGAGGCCACGTCGGCGGCGGCCAGTTCCGTCCGCCCACCAGCGGAATATCCGTTTTTTGACCGGCTTGGTCATCACCCTTGCAATCCTGGGAACGCTTATGTTTCTTTGGCTGATGAATCTGGCCGCCAATGCCGCCCGTTGATTCCGGGTTCAGTGGCCAACTGGTTCGTGAAAGCGCGCGGATTTCTCAATTAAATAAGCATTTTTATCTTGGCGCGGACGTTCCAGCCAGCTTTAATGCGGGTTCAACAGCAGTTAACAAACAAAACAATTGATTATATTATGGCAAAAGCACTGACCAAGTCCCAGATCGCAACTGAAATCGCCACCAAGAACAGCCTCAGCAAAAAGCAGGCCGTTGAGATTCTCGAATCCATCGTGGAGCTGGCTTACAAGAACGCCAAGAACACCTTCACCCTGCCCGGCCTCGGCAAGCTGGTGCTGGTGAATCGCAAAGCGCGCATGGGCCGCAATCCGGCGACCGGCGAAGCGATCAAGATCAAAGCCAAGCGCGTGGTGAAATTCCGCGTGGCCAAAGCGGCCAAGGACGCCATCCTCGGCACGAAGTAAGAACGGTTTCGTTTTTCAAGGCACCCTGATTTTGTCAGGGTGCCTTTTTTATTTGGCGCACCGCCGTCACTCAGCCGGGTAAATGCGCGGCGCGAGTTCGCGACGCCAAACCCTCAGTCCGGTTTTTGGAATCCTTCCTGGCTGCCGGCCTACAAAATATTCGCCGCCAGTTCCGCCAGCTCCGAGCGTTCGCCCTTCTGCAATTCGATGTGCGCGGCGATGGGCTGGTCGCGGAAACGGCTGACAATGTAGTTGAATCCGTTCGAGGACGAGTCCACGTAGGGATTGTCAATCTGATACGGGTCGCCGGTGAAGATGATTTTCGTGCCGTGACCGACGCGCGTGATGATGGTCTTGGCTTCGAGCGGCGTGAGATTCTGCGCCTCGTCAATGACCATGAACTGCCCGGCGATGCTGCGCCCGCGGATGTAGCTCAACGCCTCCACCACGATGCTGCCGGAACGCATCAGGTCGGCGGCGCGGCGATGATCGTGGCCCATGTTGAGGTCGCTCAACATTTCAAGCGCGTCGTGAATGGGCTGCATCCACGGCGAGAGCTTTTCCTCGAGCGAGCCGGGCAGGAAGCCGAGCTCCTTGCCCATGGAAATGGTCGGTCGCGCGACGACGAGCCGGCGGAATTCGCGGTCGAGCACGGTGCGCTTCAAGCCGGCGGCCATGGCCATCAGGGTTTTGCCCGTGCCGGCCTTGCCCATGAGCGTGACGAGCTTGATGCGGTCGTCAAGCAGCGCGTCGAAGGCGTAATGCTGCTCGCGGTTGCGCGGTTTGATGCCCCAGACGCCTTCGCGGCAGTCAATGATGGGAACCAGTTTCGTGCCGGTCGCGTCCACCTTGGTGAGCGCGGCCTTCTTGGGATTCGCCTCGTCCACGAGCGTGCAGAATTCATTCGGCGAATATTTTTTGCCGGATTCGAGTTCCAGTTCGCCGTTCGAGCGAAACGCCGCGATTTTGTCGGCGGTGACGGACATTTCAATCATGCCCGTGTAAAGGTCGGTGAGGAACACGCGGTCGGTCTCGTAATCCTCGGCCTGCAAGCCCAGCGCGTCGGCCTTGATGCGGAGGTTGATGTCTTTGCTGACGAGTATGGTGGCGTTTTTCGGCTGGTGTTTTTGCACCTCGGCGGCCAGCAGCAAGATGCGGTTGTCCACGCTGTTGCTGTTCACGATATGGCTGCTGCCGTTGGCCTGGCCGTTGCCATTTTTGTAAAAGGCAATCTGGAGCCGGCCGCCATTGGGCAGTTTCACGCCTTCGCTCAAGCTGCCTTCGCCGCGAAAGCCGTCGAGCATCCGCGACACTTGCCGCGCGTTCTGACCGAGCTCGCTGGACTCGCGCTTGAACCGGTCGATCTCTTCGATGACTTCAATGGGAATCACCACATGATGTTCCTTGAAATTAAGCAGCGAATTGGGGTCGTGAAGGAGGACGTTGGTGTCGAGGATGTAATTTTTCACGGGTTACGTTTTGTAATCGGTATGTTTTACGGACGTCATGAGTTGATGCCACTGTTGGATTTGTTTGTGGCGCTTGGGCAGTTGGTAATGGCCGGAGTAGAGAAAATTTTCAAGCATGCCGAACAGGTCGAAATCCACAAAACGCGGCTGGTCACCCAGCAGGAAAGGCCGGTGCAGCAGCATTTGCTCGAACGGAATCAGGTTCGCCTCCAACTTTTTCAGCAAATCCTTCTGCTGCGCGCGCCATTGTTCCAGGCAGCCGCGCCCGAACTTGCGCTCCTTGTGCCGGATGAAGGAAACCTGGTCGGCCTTCACCACGAATTCCTTGAAATAAACATCGTTGAGCTTGAAACCGACGCCTTCGATGTCGTTTTCAATGTAGCGCCAGAGGAGGTCCTGCACGCCGCGCAGTTCCGCCGGGAACAAACCCAGCTCCAATTCCTCATCGAGGTATTTGGCGATGACCTGCGAATCCTCCGCGACTTCGAATACAACCGATCGTCCCTCCCGGATGATGGGCACGCCGTAATAGCGTTGCTTGGAGATTTTCCAGATGAGCGAGCGGTCGCCGGTGAGCGGCAGGTTGGTGATTTTGAAAGGTGCCCCGGAAAATTCCAGGATACGCCGTTGCACAAGGCAGAACGGACTCCACGGAAATTGAATCAATTCAATCATGTCAATGTTTCATCACCCTTGAACATCGGCACTTTAGGATTCGACCCGCGCGGTGACAAGCGGAAACACCGCCGATTTGAAAAATATATTCAGCAAGTTTTTAGAGCGTATGCCAGTCCTCCTGGGAGCCACCTGCTTGCCCTACCTGCCGGCGTTCTGGTTTTCCGTCGGCAGGTCAACCGGCCAAATCTAATCCGCTCCCAATCTCAGTTTTTCTTGGGCCCGCCGCGTAGCACTTTCAACGGCTCGGGCATTTTGTAATGCCGCTTCAAGCCCGAGTCACCCAGCATTCCGGCCGGCACACGCGCGATGAATTCGGAGAAGCTCCGGTCCACCCGGTCGCGGATCAGCTTCTGCCCCGTCTTGGAAGCCCAGAAATCGTCCTCGATTTTCGTGAGCGCGATGGCCGCCTCGTCGTTCGACATGTTTTCCCGCTTGGCCAGCGCCCAGATCAATTCCGGATCGCCCGGCAAACTCGCAGGGAACGGCACAAATTTTAACGTGACGTCCTGCTCGTCGCTGCCCGCCTCTGACAAAGGCCGCACGAGAATCCGGCTGTGCAACTGCGTGCCGTCCGGCAGCGAGACGTCCACCATCAGCGACTTGCCGCTTTCGTGCGGTTCAATCTCCAGGTCCGCGTCGCCGAATCCGGCGGCGAGTTGCTGCTTCACCTCGTCCAGCGTCTTCGGCTCCAGATTCGGCAGCTCGATTCGGTCGCAGAATTTTTCAAATGAATGGACGCGGTTCGTGGCCCGCAACTCCGCCTCGAAGGCGCAATAAATTTTGTCGGCAAACGCCGCATCCGGCGCCACCTTGGGCAAAATGGACCGCAACAAATCCAGCATTCTGGCCTGCTCGTCGCGCTTGGGGTTTTTCTGCTTTTTTTCTTTCGCCATAAATTTAAATCTATTGTAGCGGCGGTCGGCGACCGCCTTGGTTATCTGAAATGTTCAAAGACTCGACGCTCCACTCTGCGTTTGGTTCAACCTTTGTTCTTATTCAGTGCCGCCGTGAACCAGTCCACCGGCTGCGGTTTGGCTGGCTGCATCGGACGGTTGAATCCGCCGCCCGCGGGACGCGGCGCGCCGGGCGAAGTCCGCTGTCCGCTCGTGCTCGCGCCGATTTCCGGCGCGGCCTTCATCGAGAGCGCGATGCGTTTGCGCGGCAGATCCACTTCCGTCACGGTGACCATGACGCGCTGGGAAACCTTCACGATTTCGGCCGGGTCCTTGACGAACCGGTCCGACAACTGACTGACGTGAACGAGTCCGTCCTGATGCACCCCGATGTCCACGAACGCGCCGAACGCCGTGACGTTCGTGACGAGGCCCGGCAACTTCATGCCGGGCTTGAGGTCTTCCATTTTCTCGACGCCGGATTGGAACGAGAACACCTCGAACTTCTGGCGCGGATCGCGGCCGGGCTTCGCGAGTTCGCCGAGGATGTCGGTCAACGTCGGCAAGCCCACGGCTTCGGTCACATATTTTGGTAACTGGATTTTCTGGCGCAAACCGGCGTCGCGCATCAGGTCTTTCACCGAGCAATTCAAATCCTTCGCCATCCGGTCCACGAGTTCGTAGCTCTCCGGATGAACCGCGCTGGCGTCCAGCGGATGTTCGCCGTCGCGCAGGCGCAGGAACCCAGCCGCCTGCTCAAACGCTTTTTCGCCGAGACGCGGAACTTTCTTCAATTCGCCGCGCGATTTGAACGGGCCATTCGCGTTGCGATAATTCACGATATTCTCCGCGAGCGCCGGGCCGAGACCGGAAACATACGCCATCAATTGTTTGCTGGCCGTGTTGAGTTCCACGCCCACGCCGTTCACGCAACTCACGACCACGTCATCGAGGCTGCGCTTGAGAGCGCTCTGCTCCACGTCGTGTTGATACTGGCCGACGCCGATGGATTTCGGGTCCAGCTTCACGAGTTCGGCGAGCGGGTCCATGAGGCGGCGTCCGATGGAGACCGCGCCGCGCACGGTGAGATCCTGCGTGGGAAATTCTTCACGCGCGACTTCGGACGCCGAGTAGATCGAAGCGCCGCTCTCGTTCACCATCACAATCGGAATCGTCAGCTTGAGCACCTTGACGAAGGTTTCCGTCTCGCGGCCCGCCGTGCCGTTGCCGATGGCGATGGCTTCGATCTGATATTTTTTGATCATGCTCAGCAACGCGGCGGCGGCTTCGCGGATTTCGCCGGCGCTGGACGCGGTCGGGTAGATCACGTCGTTGTGCAGCAGTTTTCCCTGGCGGTCCAGACAGACGATTTTGCAGCCGGTGCGGAAGCCGGGATCAATCGCCAGCACATTTTTGCTGCCGAGCGGCGAGGCAAGCAGGAGTTCACGCAGGTTGTCGGCGAACACGCGGATGGCCTCCACATCCGCGCGCTTCTTGGTCTCCATGCGCAACTCGACCTCGATGGCCGAGCCGAGCAAGCGCTTGTAACTGTCCTGCACCGCGAGCCGGACTTGTTCCGCCGCCGCGCCTTTGCCGGTGACGAACAGCGGTTCGAGCAGGAGCAACGCGTCCGCTTCCGGCGGCGTGATGCGCATCATCAAAAAGCCTTCCTTCTCGCCGCGCCGGATCGCGAGCAGCCGGTGGCTGGGGATTTTGCCGACCGGCTCGGTCCAATCGAAATAATCTTTGAATTTCGCGCCCGCCTCGAGCTTGTCCGACAGGACCTTCGATTTCACGACGCCGGCGCTCCAGTAGAGTTCACGCAGCTTGGTGCGGGCAGTCGCGTCATCACTCACGCGCTCAGCGATGATGTCGCGCGCGCCGGCCAGCGCGGCGGCAATGTCGGCCACGCCTTTTTCGGTGCTGACGTATTTCGCGGCTTCCGCCTGCGGATCGGCGCCGGATTGCTGCTGAAATAAAATATCCGCGAGCGGTTCGAGTCCCTGTTCTTTGGCAATCGTCGCCCGGGTGCGGCGCTTCGGGCGATACGGCTGAAAAATGTCTTCCAGCCGCGTCACCGAGTCCGCCTGGTTGATGGCGGACTTGAGTGCGTCGGTCAGCAGATTGCGTTCGGCAAGTGATTTCAGGATGGCTTCCCGGCGGCTGTCCAGATCGGCGAGGCTGATCAGGCGCTCGCGGATGCTGGTCACGGCGACCTCGTCGAGCAGGCCGGTGGCTTCCTTGCGATAGCGGGCGATGAACGGCACGGTGGCGCCTTCGGCGAAAAGTTTGGCGGTGGCCAGCACCTGCCGCGGCTGGATTTTCAGTTCACCGGCGATTTTTTGAATATGGGCTTCGTTCATTTGGAAACGGGCGGATGGTGTAACGAAGTGCGGTCGTGGTGTAAAACGGAAACGGGATATTTTTATCGGGCGGCCTGGAGGCAGCGGTTTCCGCCGGCCATTGCAAGCAGTTGGATGCCGATGAGAACGGCACCCTTTTCCCGCTCCGCCTTTTGGCAGTGGTGTTGTTTCATACCTCCATTGGGGTATTTTACAGGGCAAGCCGGCGTGTTAGTTTACTGCCATGAAGCCTTTAGTCACCCAAAGCCGCCGCTGCCGTCAGGGCTTTACGTTGATTGAACTGCTGGTCGTCATTGCCATCATTGCGATTCTGGCGGCCATGCTGCTGCCCGCGCTGTCCAGCGCCAAAAACAAGGCGCAGCGGATCTCCTGCGTCAGCAACCTGCATCAGTTCGGTCTGGCTTTCGCTATGTATGCCAGTTCCAATAACGAAAAACTGCCGACGCCCCGGTTTGATCCGGCCGACGCCTCCACTTTGCCGTGGCTGGGGTATGGTCTGTTTGATGACGGCACCGGCACCGGCAGCAGTCCCGCCAGCGGCGTCAACCCGAACGGGCAGGTGCTCGAAACGACTGCGGCTTGGAACCACGGGGTCTTTTACCGGGACAAGACCATTGCGACGGCGAACACTTTTTATGATCCGGGTTTGACCGCCGCGCAGGCCGATTCCCAGCCGCCCCAGTTGTTCGCCATGAACGATTATTCGACTCCCACGCCGTGGCCCACTTATTGCACGAGCCGGGTGCGGGGCAATTACATGTATTATCCGCAGACGGCGGCCGCGATGGCGGCACAGCCGACCTGGATGACGGTGGCCAAAAAGTCGGGCGATTTAAGATCCGATCGCAGCATCCTGACGGACCTGGTTTACACCTATAACCTGATTCCGCATGGCAACGGCAAGGCCCCTGTCGGCATCAACGCGCTTTGGGGCGACATGCACGCCAACTTCAGCAACACCAAGTCCGCCTTCACCGCGTTGTATTGGGATATGGGCGCCGGCGCGACGGGCACCAATCCCGGGAATAATACGGACCGGTTCTGCAGCATGATCGCACTTTTAAGACCATGAAAAAAACATCCGCCAAATCAAGTTTCGCACCGCCCGGCCCGTTTGGTTTCCGGCCGGTGCAATCGCCTGCCTTCACCCTGATCGAACTGCTCGTGGTCATCGCGATCATCGCCATTCTTGCGGCGATGCTGCTGCCGGCGCTGGCCAAGGCCAAAGACCACGCCAAATCCATTCAATGCGTCAATAATACCCGGCAGCTTGGTCTGGCCACCATGCTCTACGCTGCGGACAATCAGGACTACCTTCCGCCAATCAATGCGGATTACTATCAAGCCGGCATGAATAACCACACCAATTGGTGGTTCATACTCATCAAGGGCTACATCGCCGGACTGACCACGACCAACAGCGGCACGGTCTGGCGCTGCCCCAGTGTGCAGGATGCGGACATCAGTCCCGGCAATACGGCCTATTTCGGAGTTGCCTGGCAAGGGTATGGTCCGGCGCAGAACGGCGTGCAGGGAAATCAGTATTTTAATTATCCCTCGGCTCCAGGCGCCACTGTGGTGGTCACCGGCAGCAAAAAGCTTTCACAGCTTTCGCGGGCATCGCAACTCTGGATGTTTGGCGATGACGGCGCTCCCAAGGTGACCTGGCCGGACTCGCAGCCCAAGTGTGGTTATTACACGGACGTCACCGTCGCCGCTCCGAATGTGAACACGGGTTGGTCATCCTATAATCCGCAGAAGCAGCCGGCCGTCCGGCACGACAGCAATAGCCGGGCGGTGATGGTGTTTTGTGACGGCCATGTGGAAAAATGGAAGTGGCAGGATCTGCGCAACAACAACAACGATATCTTTGGGCTCAATTCCAACTGAAAATTCTTGTTGTGAATGTTTTCGGATCACCGGGGCGTGGCTTTCCAGCCGATCGCACGGTTGTTTAAGATTGGCCGGCTCCGCGAAACTGACCCGCCCGCTTAGCTGGCTCAAGCCGGCGAACCCCGGCGTGTTCTTTCGCGGAGCGCATTCGCGCCTGTTCGCCGGTCAATGAGATAAACATCTTTGGTTGGGTGAGTCGCGGGGCGTCTATTGGGTTGGACGCCCCGCGATGTTTTTGAATCATGAACCACCATCTGCCAGCGAGTCGTGTCCGGGCGCCGGGAATTCTCGGCCGCGCGGCCGGCATTCTGTTTTTGACCGCCGCCATCCTGCGCGCCGACGATTTTGACACGCTGATCACCGGCTGGGCGACCTTTGTCACCGGCGGCACCAACATCAATCTCGCTGACTCCGTCATCGCCAGCCGCGTTTCCGGTGCGGCCAACTCCGCCAACAGTTATTGGAGTTCGCTCGATAAAACCGCTGCGCGCACTTACCTCTGGAGTGATGCGGCGAGCACGACCGTTTCCGCCGATATCACGACCTGTTATTCCCGGCTCTCCGCGATGGCGCAGGGTTACGCGCAGACCGGTTCCTCGCTCAAGGGCAATGCCAGCCTCGCCGCCGACATTTTGTCCGCGCTGGATTGGCTGTATACGAACCGCTACAGCCAGGCCAAATCCGAATACGACAACTGGTGGGACTGGGAAATCGGCGCCCCGATGGCTTTGAACCAGACGATGGTGCTGCTGTATCCGCAGTTGTCCGGCACGCAAATCACGAACTACTGCAACGCCATTGACCACTTCAGCCCCGCCGTCACGCTCACCGGGGCCAATCGCATCTGGAAAGCCGAAGTCGTCGGCGTGCGCGGCGCGGTCCAGCGCAACGCCGCCAAAGTGGCCGCCGCGCGTGACGGCTTGAGCGATGTCAGCGGCGGCGGCGCCAGCAGCGTCTTTTCCTACGTGACCGGCGGCGACGGCTTTTACCGCGACGGCAGTTTCATTCAGCACGGCAAACATCCTTACACCGCCGGCTACGGACTTTACCTGTTCCGCGACCTCGCCAAGGTCATGGACTGGCTCGCGCCGACCGCGTGGGTCGTCACCGATGCGCAGCGCACCAATATCGTCCACTGGTGCTACGATTCCTACGAGCCGATGATTTTTTATGGGGCGATGCCGGAACATCTGCGCGGCCGGGAAATATCACGCAGCTACTCCGGTTACAGCGCCGGGCACAGCGCGGTGAATGCGATCCTGCGCATCGCCCAGACGGCGCCGGCGAATGATGCCGCGCGGCTGAAAAGCATGGTGAAATACTGGGCGCAAGCCGACACCACCGGCACGCTGCCGGGCTATGCGGACATTGACCTGGTGGACAACGCCGAGGCCCTCGTCGCGGATGCCGGCGTCGCGCCGCGCGGGGAGCTGATCGGCGATTATCAATTTCCCAGCATGGACCGCGTCATGCACCTGCGGCCCGGGTTCGGTTTTTCGTTGAGCTTGTTTTCGACGCGCATTTACAACTACGAATGCATCAACAGCGAGAACTGGCATGGCTGGTTCGTCAGCTACGGCATGAATTATCTCAGCGTCACCAACGACCTCACGCAGTTCACCGACAGCTACTGGCCGACGGTGGATCCCTATCATCTGCCCGGCACAACGGTGGCGCTGACGCCGCTGGCCAACGGCGTGAATCAGGGCAAAACCAGCACGCAGCCCTGGGTCGGCGGCGCGGTGTTGTCCAATTCCCTCGGTGCGGTCGGGATGTCGCTGGCCGACCTCAATGGCTCGCTCGTCGCCAAAAAATCCTGGTTCCTGTTCGACCGGGAAATCGTCTGTCTCGGCGCGGGCATTTCCTGCTCCAGCGCCACCAACGTCCACACCACCGTCGAAAACCGGAGCCTGCATTCGTCGTCGGGAAATGCCTTCACCGTCAATGGCGTCACGATGCCGGCCGCACTGGGCTGGAGCTCCAATTTGAACAACGTCTCGTGGTGCGCTTTGGATGTTTCCGGCGGCTACTATTTCCCCGGCGGCGCGAATCTCACCGCCGCGCGCACCGCGCGCACCGGCAAATGGTCGGACCTCAACGCCGGCGGTTCGACGGGTTCCCTCACGCGAAACTATCTCTCGCTGGTGCTCGACCACGGCATCGCACCGGGCAACGCCGGCTACAGCTATGTTTTGCTGCCGCGATTTTCCGCCAGCGCCGTCAGCAACTACGCGGCCAATCCGCCGGTTGTCATCTTGACGAACACCGCAGCCGTCCAGGCGGCGCGCGAAACCGCGCTAGGTGTCACGGCGGCGAATTTCTGGAGCGGCAGCAACACCGTGGACTTCATCACCTGCAACAAACCCGCCGCCGTCGTCACGCGCCAGGCCAATGACGTGCTGGAACTCGCCGTGTCCGACCCGACGTGGACGAACACCGCCACGCTCCTGCTCACGCTGAACCGCAGCGCCACGTCGCTGGTCTCCGCCGATGCGGGCGTCACGGTGGTGCAGCTGTCGCCGCAGATCCAGATTTCCGTCGCCGTCAGCGGCGCGCGCGGGCGGACATTTCAAGCGAAGTTCTCACTCGCGCCCGCCGTCGTGGCCGTCTCTGATTCCGCGGCGACCGGCGGCAGCACGCCGCTGTGGCTGGACCTGCTGGCCAACGATGTTTCCACCGGCGGCCCGCTCACGCTCGCCGGCGTGACGGCCGCCGGACACGGCACGGCGACGGTCGCGAACCAGCTGGTTTGGTATGTGCCGGCGGCGGGTTTCGCGGGCACGGACACGTTCAACTATTTCATCACCGACGGCGTGCACAGTGCCACGGGTGGGGTGAGCGTGGCGGTGGGCGG
>Ga0209083_1002959_pt1 | contig 15007 bp, 23 predicted proteins | sample AM7aDNAmetaG_FD_184132 | JGI IMG/M metagenome (GOLD analysis project Ga0209083, IMG submission 184132) | Freshwater microbial communities from Finland to study Microbial Dark Matter (Phase II) - AM7a DNA metaG (SPAdes) (version 3) | ecosystem: Environmental > Aquatic > Freshwater > Lake ...
TACGCTGCTTATTTAGCTAAGTATTACGAGCAAAGTTACGGGGAAGCCGAAATTTACAAGCAGGAATACAGCAAGCAAGGCGCAAGTGTCATTAACAGCACCTTTACTCGTAGGATTCCTAGCGTTTACAGTAGCCCAATGTAATCATGGCTGCTGCTGAACAGAAAAAATCGTACCAAGTTGTTAAGCAGTTTAAAGGGCTTAATACCAAGGCAGACCGTACAGCCATTGATGAATCTGAATTTTCTTGGATTGAGAACGCACAGCCTATCGGTTTTGGTAACATTAAAATTACCCCGAACAGTTCGGCAGTCACCAACGCTTCAAATGTAGCCGTTACCTTTTCAAATGATGTCATTTATCTGACATCGTGCAATATTGATGTTACAGACTATGTAGTAGCCTTTTTGACCGATGGTAGCGCTGAATATTACAACATTGCCACTAAAGTTAAGGGTACGGTAGCTACTGCGGGTACTTTTTCTACTTCCGTTGTTTCTAATCAATACCCAATCAATACTACCCAGTGGTACAACGACAGGATGCTTATTCTTGATCCAGCCAAGGGGTATTTTTCTTGGGATGGCAACAATGTAGTCACTATTGGCTCAGTAGGCTCAATTGGCATCACCAATTCAGGATCAGGGTACAACACTGCTCCTACCGTTGTTATCTCTGGATATGACCAGACAGGCGGTACTCAAGCTAATGCGACTTCTAGTTTAGTCAGTGGTGGTAGCACTGTAGGCTTTGTTTCTTTATCAAATGGCGGATCTGGCTATACCAATGGCGCTAATTTAACCGTTACTTTTAGCGGTGGTGGTGGATCGGGAGCTAGTGCGGTAGCGGGAATTACTACTTTTGCTACGGGTACAGTCTATGTCAATGTGATTTCAGGTGGATCAGGATATACCAACGCAGCCAATATTGGGGTAACTATCTCAGGTGGCGGTGGTACAGGCGCTGCGGGAACACCAATTATTTCAGGAAACGCTGTTACTTCGGTCATTATGACCAATAACGGTACGGGCTATACCAACTCTGCCAACATCACAGCAACCATTACTGGCGGTGGCGGAACAGGCGCTGTTCTAAAAGCTGGCGTAAACACTCAAAACAATGTGGGAATAGCGAGCTTCTCAGGGCGTGTTTGGATTGCCCAAGGGCGAACTATCTACTATTCTGCTGCGGGGTCTTATACGGACTTTACAAGCGTTTCTGCGGGATCTGTAACACTAACGGACAGTACATTACATGGCAACATACAGCAGCTTCTTTCTGCTAACAACTTTTTGTATATTTTTGGGGATGATTCCATCAATGTCTTTTCGGATGTTAGGGTTACTACTAGCGGTTCTACTTTATTTACTAATACCAATGTAAGCGCATCGGTAGGGACTAAGTTAGCGTATGCTATTTTTCCTTACTTTAGGTCTGTGTTGTTTATGAATAACTACGGTATTTATGCCTTAGTAGGTTCAACAACTAGCAAAATATCCGATTCCCTTGACGGGATGTTCCCAAATATTGACTTTGCCACCGAAGAAGTTACTGCTGGACAAGTGCTTTTAAACAACATTTTGTGCGCTGCGTTTAATTTTAGATACTACGATGCCGTATTTACTCAAAGCTATCGCTACATTCAAGTAGTGTTTTTTGAAAAGAAATGGTTTATTACAAGCCAAGGTAACGATCTTCAGTACACCACTTCTGTACCTGTAAGTGGAATTATCAATATGTACGGTGTAAGAGGCAGAGATTTGTACCGCTTATATCAGGATTCAACATCGGCAATTACTAGCCGTATTCAGACTGCTTTGTTGCCGATGGGTGATCCAATTCGCACTAAACAAGCGCTTAAATTTGCGGTTGAGGCTACGGTCACTTCTGGCGTGGAATTGAGTGTCACAGTAGATTCTGAATCAGGGTCTAGTCCCGCTTATATATTGGGTAATTACATCACTTGGTTTAATACTTCTGGCACTACCATCCCTTGGATTAACAACGGTTCTACTGTAATATCTTGGATAGGTGGTACAGGGTATGAACTGTACAAGTCAGATGCGCAACAATGGGGTAAATATTTAGGGTTGACACAAACTTCAAACTCAGTAGGTTTTGTGGTCAATACATTTGAATTTGAACATGAATTGAGAGTGAGGTTCTAAATGGCTGGAGTTCCGTTTATCTTTGGTAATGCTACAACGAGCATACCGTTAACCAATTTAGATGCCAATTTTAATACTGGCTTAACTATTGGAAATACCACCGTTGGTCTAGGAAACACTGTTACCACGCTTGGTAATGTGACTATAGCTAATGCAACAACTATATCGGCTGCTGGTAATGTATTTTTAGCAACTTCTAGTGGTAGTGTAGGTATTGGAACTACATCACCTACTGTAGAATTAGATGTTATTGGGCAAATTAGATGTGTTCAAACTCAAGCTGCATCTACTGGAGCTATTATTTTACGCCAAAATTCAGGCAATACAGTTGGCGGGTATATCCAATGGGTAGATAACGCCAATGTGGCTGAAAAAGGCTGGATTGCAGTTAATCCAACTGCAAATATGCAGTTTTCTACAAATGGGTTAGTTTCTGAAACACTTGATTCAGGTGGAAGAAGAACAAATGCTTATCAAACATTCTTTGGTGTAAAAAAAGACAATGGTGTTGATGTAAGTGCGACAACTTATCCAGTTATTTTTAATAATGCATATTACAATACTGGCTCTGCATATAATGGCACTACTGGATTATTTACTGCACCTGTAGCAGGAAGATATTTCTTTCAAATAGAAGGTTTAAGCACTTTATCTACTGTTTTAGAAATGTCTCTTTTTGTAAATGGTGGATATTTCTTATCTGGTAGAAATGTTGGGTCAGCCTATGCAAGCACAGCATATTGCACAGCAATAATTCAATTAAATGCAAGTGATACAGTTGGTGTTCAAATAGCAGGAGGAACTATGTACGGTTCAGGTTTCAATCAATTTACTGGTTATTTATTAGGATAAAAAAATGGCAACTTACACAATTACACTATCAGATTCAGAAGATAAAGCTCTTGGAGTAGCAGCAGTATCTCAAGACTTTTGGATTCAAAATGCAGTACATGAGCGTTGCAGAATTGCAATGGAAGAAATTATTGCTGCTGAAGTTCAGCGTTTATTAGCTGAAGGAAAGTCTATTACTGGCTCTAAAGACGATATAGTTATGTCAGCACCAGTTAAATCTGCTGCTGAAAAACAAGCCGAATATGAGGCAAGTTTGCAAACTGTTTAATTTTTTACAAGGAGAATGACATGGGCATTAACGCTTTCTGCAAAACTGGCAACACCGTTACTTTTACGGCTGGTGTTATTGCGCCCACACCTGTACAAGTGTCATCAACTACTTTAGGTGGTAATCAATATCGCATTATCAATGCGGGTACTACCGTTGTTTTTTTGGGTTACGGTGTAGATGCTGCTAATGCTACGACTGCTTCAGCCAATGTGACCACTAGCGGTACAGCTTTTCCATTGTTAGCGGGTACAGATGAGATTCTTACCTTTGCTCCTAATGCTTACTTTACTGGCACAAGTACGGCTAATGCCGTTGTGTACATTACCCCAGGTGACGGTGTATGACCATCATAGGAGTAAATGTAGTATGATGAAACCTTCCATTAGGAGGTTTTATGAAAGTTTGCAGATGTTGTAACAAAGAAAAAGATTTAAAAGATTTTTATGCAAGATACGCAAAATGTAAAAGTTGTTGCAATGAGGTTAAAAAGAAATATAGAGCATCGGAAATAGGTAAAGCAGTAAGAAAGCGAGAGGCTGTAAACGCAAGGATAACTGGAAAACAGCAAGTTAGACAAAAGCGTTATGAGCAGACTGAAAAAGGTAAATTGCAACAAAAGAAATATGATGCAAAGCGTTACGAAGGAGTTGAAGGTAAAGCTAGAATGGCAGCCAAAAATGCTGTGAAATATGCGTTAAAAGTAGGAAAATTAGTTAAAGAACCCTGTTGGATTTGTGGAGAAAATATGTCAGAAGCGCATCACCCATCTTATGCAAAAGATATGCGGTTAGCCGTTACATGGCTATGTTCTGCCCATCACAACGCAATTCATAATCCAAGAGGGGTATAAGACATGGTCCTTAAGGTCGTTACAAGCGGAACTACTACTAACGGTACAGTAACCTCAATTACTGCGGGTACTGGCATCAATGTTAGCCCTAGTCCTATTACGACTACTGGTACGGTTGCGCTTGCCAATACAACTGTTACGGCTGGCACTTATGGCAATGCCACTATCAACGGGGTATTTACGGTTGATGCTCAAGGTAGATTGACTAATGCTGCCAATGTGGTGATTAGCGGTACTTCTCCTGGTGGTGTTGCGGGTGGAGATCTTACTGGTACATATCCTAGCCCTACTTTAAATACTAGCGGTGTAGCTGCGGGTGTTTACGGCAATGCAACCACTGTTTCACAAGTTACCGTTGATGCCAAAGGCAGAGTAACCACAGCATCAAATGTAGCAATTGCTATTGCTAACACAGCAATTACGGGTGGAAACATTACCCTTGGTAACACCACAATTGGTTTGGGTAATACGGCTACAACCGTTGGAAACTTAACATTAACTAATGTGACTATTCCTAGCGGAACAATGAATGTCACCATTATTAACAGCACTTCCAATACGGCTGCAAACGCCACTTTTGGCACATCAAGTTTGTTATTAGTACCTGCTGCGTTTCTCATCATTAACTTAAACGGTGTTAATGTCAAAATCCCTTACTACTCGGTCTAACATGGATAGCCAATTTTTGTTTAATATCGTTGCTACCCTTGCGGGAACTCTAGTCGGGTGGGTTCTCAAGGTCTTATGGGATGCTGTGCGTGATCTTCGTGATGATGTCAAGGAGATTGAAAAAGGCTGTGTAATGAAGGATGATTACCGTATTGATATTGCAGAGATCAAAGGGATGTTGGCTAGAATCTTTGATAAGCTCGATACAAAGGCTGATAAGTGAATTTCGAGACCCTCTCCATTGTTAAATTTGGCGATAAAGATTCGCTAGGAGAGTTTTTGTTTGAAAATGGCACTCAACACAAGCTATTTCAGGATACTTTCATGGATAAAGGCATTTCAGTGCCTATTTTCCCTATAACGGATGCTGATACAGACAATTTAGATGATTGGTTACTGGCTCATCAGGTAGAGCATCAGGCTTTTTCATCGCTATTAGGATTAAATAATCCATTCAATATGTTGGATGTGGACTTTAATAATGAAAATGATTTCTACGATTGGATAGCTTCCCACTTGTACATTCATCAGCAAATTGCTGCTGCCCTTAACCTTTCATAGGCAAATATGGATAACGCTTCCCCCTCCCCAAAAAAAATGGAAAATCCAGCTTTAGCTACACAACCTATTAACCAGGATGTGATGGATTTAGTTGCAAACAAAGGCAAGCCTAAAAATGATCTTAAAGTTGAACAAGCCAAAGAGCAGATTAAAAAAATAATTGCAGAACAAAAACTTGATCCTCAAAAAATTGTCCGTTCTGGTCAATTAGCTGAGTTTGCATTAAAAGACAACAAGTCTTATCCAATGATTGTTCAACAAGCAATTAAAGAAGGCTTGGCAAATCCTGAGGATGCCAACGAACCTATGAATCCTAAAGAATTGGCTGGGATGGTTTCCGCTGGCAAAATAGCGCAAATGATTATTGATGAAGGGCAAGGAGTATGACCAATTTAAAACCGATTGCTCAAGCACTGCAAAGTAAGGGGCGTTATGGCGACACTATTTTGGCGCACATTAACCCTCAAGAAGCTGAACTTTTAAAATTATTAGGCGGTAGCGGAACAACCAATCCAGATACAGGGTTGCCAGAATATTGGGGTGGATTTGGAAGCATCTTTCATGCCGTAACTCAGTATATTGTGCCAGTAGCAATTATTGTTACCGCTATTGTTGCCCCACAAATATTACCAGCATTAGGAAGCACTATAGCAGCTGAATTAGGCATTGGAACTGTGTCTGCAACAACCGCTGCTGCGATAGGTGCTGGTGCAGTAGGAGCTGGAAGCGCAGCTTTAAACACAGCTGTTGCTGGTGGTAATGGAGAACAAATATTAAAAGCAGCTGCTATTAGCGGTGCTGCTAGTGCTGCTGGCGCTACTGTTGGTGGTGCTGTTGCAGAGGGTGTAACTGGCGCAACTGGTGGTCCTGTTGCTGTAGCTAGTGATTTAGGACCTACTATGGGCGCTAATGCTCCTGGCGCTATTTCGGGTGGAGCTGCTGGTGGTGGAACAAGTGCTTTTACAAGAGCGCAATTATCTGGATCAAACTTAGATCAATCTTTAAAACAAGGTGAAATAGGAGCTGCTACTGGAGCAATTACTTCAGCTATTGGTCAAGGAGTTCAAGCAGGTGGCGGTTCTCCAGAAGATATTAGACTTGCATCTAGCCTTTCTGGACCATTTGTTGCTCAAAATGTATCTAATCTATTTTCACCTCAAACATCTTCTGAAACATCTGGTAGCAGTTCTTCTCAACCACCAACAAGCACAGTAGCTACTACAGGTCAACCTGGAACAACTCCTGGTAGTGCTGCATTAGGACAAGCATTGCGTATTGGTGACCCAGGATCTCCAATTGAATCTCCTGGAGGTGGCGAGAAAACAACCGCACCTGTATGGAATATTGCATCACTTAGAACAAAAGACGAAACAGGGAGTTAATAATGGCTTTATCTAAAGCGTTGGGAATGGATTTGCCAGCATTGGCTGAAATGCTACGGGCTAAAGGTCGTGGCAAAGACACTATGCTTGCTCACATTACTCCTAAAGAAGCTGCCCTTCTTAAAAGACGGGGCGGATCAGGTAGTGTTAACCCTGATACTGGACTTCCTGAGTTTGAAGATTCAGGATCTTATGACTTTAGCCCTCCAGAACCCGTTTCTCCAACTTATGATGTTGTTTCTAGCGCTCCTGGTGGCGGTAATACATTTACTCCTACCCAAGCTGAAACTGGCGTACCTGTACAAGTAGGATCATCCTACACTCCAGGCGGTGATGCTTATGCTCCCGTTGGTCCATCTGGCAACTATCAATCGGCTGACATATTGAATCAATATGGTCAAACAACACCGTACACAAGTACGGGAACAGCTATGCAACAAGCTGGTCCAGCTTTCCCAACGGTTACATCTGCTCCATCAGCCACTGCTCCTGGTGTTGTTAGTCCAGCTCAACAAGATGCTGCTCCAACTAAGCCAGATACCTTAGATAAATTGAAAGAGTATCTAACTAGCGAAAAAGGCGTTAATACATTGTCTCGTTTAGGTTTGACTGCTGGATTAGGTGCTTTTGGTGCAAGTCAAGCTCGTAAAGCGGGAACTCAAACACAGGCTGCTACTGATGAACAAAAAGCTATTGGACAGCCATATACTCAACAAGGTCAGCAATTAGTTAATCAAGCGCAACAAGGAACATTAAGCCCTGCAAGTCAACAAGCATTAGATGCTGCAAAAGCCCAAGTTAATCAGGGTATTGCTAATCGTGGTGGTGTAGGTTCACAGCAAGCCTCCAACCAAATTGGTAATTTGTATCAATCATTGCTTGATAATCAGTACAAATACGGCTTGCAGATCATGCAGATTGGTGACAACATTACTTTGGGCGCTATTAAATCAGGATTGCAATTGGATCAACAATTACAAACTACTACCAATAATTTCTATGCTCAATTGGCTAGTATTGCTGCGGGTGGATCTGGTTACATTCCTGCTGCACCTGCATTGCAAACTCAAGGGATTAAATAATGGCTGAGATTGAACAAGCACCAAATCCACAGCTAAAAGAAGCCATTGGCGTTGACTTTAAACAGTTTCCGTTCTTAAAACAAGAGCAAGCTGCCAAAGAAAAGGCTTCTGAAGCCAAGATTAAACTTGAATCGTCAAAAACTGCTTTAGAGGCAGGAGAAAAACGCAAGGCTTTAGAAGAAGAGTCTGCTAAAAACAAAGCTGACTACGAAACATATAAAAAAGCAGAATTAGAGCCACCTAAATTTGAACCTACTCAAGATAATGCTATGGATCTGGGCGCTTTATTTAGCGTAATTGCTACTATGGGAGTGGCATTAGGTGGTGGCGGTAAATTGTCTTCAATGAACGCTTTAAATGCTATGGGCGGTATGCTCAAAGGTTGGCAATCAGGTCGCAAAGACTTGTTTACTAAAGAACAGGCTATTTTTGACAAAGAAACAACTCGTATTAAAACAATTAACGACAAGTTATTAAAAGACTTAGAGCAATTACAAAAGTTACGGGTAACAGATAAGGATGCAGCGCTATTAAAAGCTGCTGAGATTTCAGCTACTCACCCAGGACTTATTGCGCAACAACTTGAATCAGGTAGGCTTGATGTTGCTGCTGATACTGCGCATCAAATATCTGTTTCTACTATGAAAATGCGTGAATTAGCTGCTAAACATGGCGTTGGTAGCAAGGGAGTGACTTTAGACTCTTACTTTCCTGGAATTACATTTAGCGGTACGCCATCTCAAAATGAAGATAAGAGAAAATCTATAAATACTGGTGCTTTGTCATTATCTACAGCTCAAGATTTAAAACAGTACGCTAAAGAGAATCCACAATATTTAGGTAGGCAAGGTCAGATTGCTCAAAATATTAATAGGTATATTGATTCTTGGAACTTTATTGATAACACAGCAGACATTGAATCTATGCCAGATAATGGTCAACCAGCCCTTATTTTTGCTAAGAAGTATGCAGCGTACCTTGTTGGATATGAGAAGACATTGGCTGGTAGCAATCGTGGTATGACACAACAATTTCAAAAACGATTTAATACTTTGATGTCGCAAGATCAATTTAATGCTCAAGGTTTTGAACAACTAATGAATGAGCAAATGAATGAGGTTGCTCGTGCTACAGCAGCTAATGACCCCGCTATTACTGGTAAAGGGTTACTGGATTATGGAAGTAACATTTACAAGCGTGCTGAATTACCTATAGAAACTGCTAAAGGTGGTAAAGATAACGGTAGTGATGATCTTGAAAAGACTAGATCTCAAGCAAAAGCAAGAATAGCTGCTGGCGCTGATGAAGAAACTGTAAAGAAAAGATTTAAAGAATTAACTGGCAAGGAATTGTAATGGCTGATCCATTTGCAGACATCCCTATTAAAAGTGGTTCAAAAGACCCTTTTTCAGATATTCCTGTAAAAACTGAACCTGAATATCAATATCAAGAACCTTTTGCTGCGCCTTCTTTTGCTGAAGGTGAAATGCCTAAGTACGGTCAAATTGCTAAAGCTGCTTATTTAACAGCTAAAGAAAACATCCCGATGATTGAAAAAGGGATGATGAAAGGTCCTGAAGCTCGTGCTTTAAAAGCCATTTTTCCAGAAAGAATGGGTAAAGTAGAAAAAGGTATTGAGCGTAGCGAACAAGATATTCAGCGTGAAATGGCAAAAATTCCTCCAGGTGAGGCTGCTTTTGGTATGGCTATCTCCCCATCCATTCCTTACGGGGTTGGCAGAATCCTTCCTAAAGTTGCTAAAACAGTTGGTAAAGCTGGTGAAAAAGTTGTTGAAACTGCTGGAAAATCATTGCCAGGTTCTTTTGAAAGAGCATCAGAACAATTATCTAAGATTGGTACTGCTACTGATAAAAGCCAATTAGGTAGCAAATTATCTACATTTTTGGAAGAACGCTTGGGTGGATTAAGAACAGCAAGACAAGCGGAAACAGAAAAGTTAAAAGGCAAGTATTACAAACAAGCTATGGGTAGGGAAGATCTTGTTTCAAATCGTTATAACAAATACCTTGAAGATCAATTAACCCGAGATTTAAAAAATCTTAATCGTGAAGAATCTAGTTTATTAGGTGATTCCATGAAGCGTTTAGCTGGTGATAAATCCATTGATGCTATGGAAAAAGAGCTTAGAAGGTTAAAAGCCATTCAATTTGCTCCAAAACCATTGGAAGGTGTTGATGCTATTCCCAGATTAAAAGCGGGTGATATGGCTGAAAACTTGGAAAAAATATTAAATCGTGTTGCTCCAAAAGGTAAAGTTTATCGAGAAGCATACGAAGTATCTTCAGAACCTATCAATTTGTTTGATATTGCGTTGGGTAAAAAAGCAACTAAAGGCGCAACAGAGCGTGTAAGTAACTTTAAAGCTGCCGATCCCGCTAATTTGCCAAATGCTTTTTTTGAAACTCGTGATTCCGTTAAAAAATTGCGTGCATTAGCTCAGGATGATAAGTTTGTTGTAGATGCAGCAAAAGAACATATTGCCAATGAATTAACTGGTTTAGATGGAAAACAAGCTAGAGCTTGGTATAAAAGAAACGAGTTGTGGCTTGATGAATTAAAAGATATTAGCCCAATAAAAACAGAAGTTCGGTCTTATGTAGATAAATTAGCTTCAACACAAGGAGTTGTTAAAACTCGTAATGATGTATTAAAAGCCCTTGGCGTAGGTGCTATAGGTTATTCAGGATACCAAGGATTTAAAAGCGTACTAGGAATATGAGCAAGAAAAGTAAAGGCGTTAACCCCGATTTAGAGGATGCAGTCAGCACCTTGCTAAAACAAGTGATGGCGGATGAAACTGCTTCTTTGACTGATAAATGCAAGGTTATTGATCGTGCCGTCAACATTGAGAAGCTCAAACAGAAGCTGAGTGATGAGGAATGGGGTGCGGGATTTACTATTCCAAATGACGAAGATGATGAATAGGGTTAAACTATGATATTCATTAGTAAAGGGGATAATTATGGAAGCAGTAGCCTTGGTACGCCTAGCTTTGGCGGTCATTACAGACCGTTTGATTACGATTTTGGCTTTAATAGCATCAAGCGTGATGTGCGGTTGGACAATGTGGAATCCCATGTGGGAAAGAGTGGTGACACTAGCAATATTTGTAGTATTCAGTTACCTTATAGTCAATGTAAAAGAGAGGAAACAAAATGAGCCTAAAACCGACAACTAAAGGCAGTGCAGGTGGTACACCTCATAAAAGACCATCAGAAAACAATCAGCAAGTATCTAAAGCTGTTCGCCCTCCATTGCCTAGAGATGGATCTGCTGGCGGATTGAACACTACTTTGGGTGGAAAAATGCCATCAGGGTATGTTTCCGTGTGGAATTTTGATGGTAATAAAAACACCAAAAACTCCGCTACAACTAAGCCTGGCAACGCTGGCGGTAAGGACATTTTCTAAATGGCTAATAATATTGCTTTCCAACCAATGGGGAAAACGGTGTCGGTATCTGTTTCAGGAGCTGCCAATACTGAATCTTCAATTATTACCATTAAGGCAGACAGTCCTGTTAATCAATATTCCTTGTCAAATAATGGCAATGCTACGGTTTATGTAGGTATTTCTGCTACAACACCATTCAATGTGGCTTTGCCAGGAACAGCATCAGGATATGTAATTCCTGTTTTAGCTAATTCCACACGCATTATTACTACTATTCAAACTGGTTTTAACAATGTGTACGCCAAGATTATTGGTGATGGCACTAATGCTAGTTGCTACATTACTCCAGGAGAAGGAATATGAATTATTTTGACCAAATTGAACCATTTTTGAACGCTATTGGCGCTGGTATTGGTAGTCAATCCCATACTGTTGCTTGTCAATTTGCTGCATTTTTAAGCGGTGGATCAAATCAACAATCAGAACCATTATCAGAAACGCCAGAAGAAATTACACCTGAAGTAACTCTAGAGCCAGCGCCTGAACCAATTGTTGAACTTATTACAGAACCAACACCTGAAATCGTGCCTGAAATAGTTACCCCAGAGCAAAATGTAACTGAATAATGGACAGAAGGGCTGTAGCTACCATTGTTGCTAGTGCTTCAGTGCTAGTGGGTGTTGCAGTCCATGAAGGCTATAGCGGTACGGCTTATAAAGATGTGGCGGGTGTATCAACCATTGGATTTGGACAGGCTGATGGCACTAAAATGGGTGACAAGACAGATCCAGTAAGAGCTTTAGTCAAACTAGAATCCACCCTTGATACTAGCGCTAAAGGAATGGCTGCTTGTATCCAAGTACCCGTATCTCAAGGTGAGTATGATGCGTATTTGGATTTTACCTACAATGTAGGCGTATCAGCGTTTTGTCATTCCACATTAAATAAAAAGCTCAATGCCAAAGACTACGATGGCGCTTGTAAAGAACTGTTGAAATGGACAACGGCTGGCGGTAAAGTAATGCCAGGGCTAGTTAACCGTAGGAGAGAGGAATATGACCAATGTTCGGGACAATCCAATTCAAATTGATAGCGATTGCAATTGCAGTTCTGTTGACATTTTTTGCTGGATGGATTGTAAACGGGTGGCGCTACGAAAAACAGATAGCTATTACCAAAATAGCAGAACAAAAAGTCATTCAAGAAAAACAACAAGAAAATCAAGCTCAGACCGACCTAATCAGGAAAGCTAAAGATGACCAAATTGCTTATATTAACAACCAGCTTGCTGATGCTCTTGTCAGCTTGCGCTCAAGATCCAGTCGTAGTCAATACAGTGCCGTCAATGGACAAGACGGCACTGGGAGATCCCTTTCTTCCGAGGATGCAACTTTTCTTATCAGGGAAGCTACCAGAGCAGATCAAATAAGGGTTGCCCTAGATGCTTGTTATAAACAATATAATTCTGTAAACAAATAATGGATAGCCATTACAAGTCACTGCTAAAAGCTGTAACTTGGCGCATTACAGGCAGTCTTGATACCTTTGTGTTGTCTTGGATAGTGACAGGTCAAGTAAACCTAGCGTTTAGCATAGCCTTTATAGAGCTATTTTCTAAGATAGCCCTATATTGGTTACATGAACGCATCTGGTTAAAGATCAAGGTGCTGGAGTAAGCTGTCCTTCAAACAAGTAGCTTCCCAAGTGTCCTAAGTTAGCCCAAGGCGCTGCAAACACTTTTCCACCCGCTAATCTCCAGATACGGCAAAAGTGATAATCCTCAGATAACAAGCGATTGCTACCAGGCTCAATCGAGGTAGCAAAGTATTCATAAATCTGCTCTGCATGATTTAATTGACCTGAAAGATCTCCTACATCATTGGTGTAAGAAGGTACTTTTTTCTTGAGCTTCTCAAACACCTTGCGTTTAATCAGCATAAAGCCAGTGCCACCATTAAAAATCTCTACTGGTTGATCTATGGGAACAGTAACTTCACCTGCATAGTCCACTAGGTTGACTACAAAACTACCTGTATGGCTTTTTAACTGGTCATTTGGCACACCTGCATCCATTGCTTGCTTGGTGCTATTCCAGTTAATTTCTTTTTTAGGGTAGATACCGCAGATGATGTCTTTATCAGCCTGGATCATTCTTACAATGTCCTCTGGTCTGAATTTGATGTCTGCATCAATAAACATCAGATGAGTAGAGTTGGACTTTAAGAAAGTATGCGCTAAAGCGTTTCTAGCCCTAGTAATAAGGCTCTCATTAAACATAAAGCTAAACTGAGTTTGGATTCCCGCTTGGCTTAGTACGCTAATAGACTGCAATATTGACTGAGTGTAAAAGCCAGCACACATACCGCCATACATGGGGGTAGCAATAAAAATAATCGGTTGTACAGGTGCTTTAGGTGCTGCTTTCTTTTTAGTTGCCATGATTTTCCTTAAATAAAGTTGTCGGTACTAGCGTTAATGACTTCGTTAATCAATATGTTCTTTCTGTCGTTAGAACACTCGTGCATACAGGTTGTTTTAGCGTTAAATTTGTCCATGTATTCTTGTGTTTCAGGGCTAAACCATAGCCTATGAAAGCTACTGTCCTTGATAGATCCTATACATCCTGACTTATCGTAGGCTTTGTTATGACAGGCATATACATTGAGGTCTGCACCGATGACGGGTACGGTCTGCATAATGAAGCACTTGTGATAGCTTCTAGTATGAGAGTGACTACTCCCAGGAGTAATGTTGTAAGTGCTATTAACACTAAACTTTTCAGTAGTAATAGCTTGTATGTTTTTAAGTTGTTCATTAACTTCCTCTGCTATCGGTTTATGGTATTCGTAGAAATCAGGTACATACATTGGACTGAAACGCACATTTTCAACACCGCTATCTTTTAATAACTGGGTTAGTCCCCCAAGATTTTTGTAATTGTTGCGATGCACAATATAATTAACAGCCAGATCACATCCCGCATCCTTCATTCCCGCAAAACCTCTTAGATTGCGGATGATGCTATCAAAGCTCTTTTCTGGCACATTCCTAAACCGCTTCATTTCCTCGCCATTGGTGTAATCCATTGATACACGCACCCATTTGGCTTTGGCTAAGACTTCCGCCTTTTCTTTAACTAGGTTTTGCCCGTTGGTGATGATGGATAGGTCCATCTTGAGAGCTAGTGTTAAGCGCATAAAGTCTGCTATATCAGGGTGCATCAGTGGCTCTCCACCACCACTCCATGTAATAGCTTTAGTACCCATGTTAGCTAGGTCATGCAAGATCTCAATCATCTTATCTCTAGGGATGATGTCATCTTCCTTCATGTCCTCGTGCATACCGCTAACAATATGTTCTTCTTCTCCACCGTCTTTTACCCTAAAACCAGTGCTGTACACGCAAAAGAAGCAGCCATGATTACAAAGGTTGATTGGCTTGACCCGAACATACACAGGCGCAGTAACCTTCCCCGCCTCAAAAGAAATCAGCTTTTCTGGATGGTGAAAGATCTTAAAATCGCTATATTTGTTGCTTTTCACGCTAAATCCTTATATTCGACCAACATTACGGAATCAAAAGTCTTGCTGGCAAGGTCATAAAACACCTCAATATCACCCTCGTCTTTGAGTTTCCACACAGGAAAACTGACCATTTTGCGTATTCCATCGGTTAAATCTTGAGTATGAGTAGCGCCTGTATAAAGAGGCTTCTTGGTATTGCCCACAATGCAACGAATAATGACTTTTGGGTGAAACT
>Ga0209083_1002960_pt1 | contig 14998 bp, 22 predicted proteins | sample AM7aDNAmetaG_FD_184132 | JGI IMG/M metagenome (GOLD analysis project Ga0209083, IMG submission 184132) | Freshwater microbial communities from Finland to study Microbial Dark Matter (Phase II) - AM7a DNA metaG (SPAdes) (version 3) | ecosystem: Environmental > Aquatic > Freshwater > Lake ...
AACAGACACAAAATGGTTATAAACAAAAATACATTTTTTGATGACTTTATTAAAATAATTGAAATGGAAAAAATAAAATATAAAAATTATGATTATATATTAACATTGACAACTGGTGATGTTTATAGTTCTAAAAATCACAAATTTTCAGTTTTTGATAGTATAGATTATAAATTTTTAATGATTGAGTGTAAAAATTTAAATAAAAATAGACATTTTATTGTATCATATGAAAAAATTTAACCTTCACTAAAAAATATTCCTTCTGTCTAAATAATGATTTTAAAAATTTATATATAAGATAAAAAATAAAATTATGATCTTATATTATAAAAATAAAAATAACAAAAATGAAAATGATTACATTAAATTTAAATCTTCAAATTTTTCAAATGATAAAAACTATGATACTATGAAATTAACCAAAGGTTTAAAAACTTCAATTTCAAGAAAATTAAAAATTTCGCTTGATGAATACATTTTAAAAAATTACAATTTTGAAATAAAAAAATGTGGATTTTGTGGATTTTATGCTTGGTATGATTTAAAATTTAAATTTGAAAAATATAAAAAAACATATCTTGTTATAATAGAAGATTTAATTTATAGTAAAAATTTTTATTGTAAAGGAAAAAATAAAAATTGCGAAGGAAAAAAATACAATCCAAATTCTGTAATATTTGTTTCTAAAACTATAAATATTGATGAAAAAAAAGCATTGGAATTAATTCATAATAGAAATAAAAGTCCATTTTATTTAGAAAATTATAAAAGTTATGATGAATATAAAAATTATCAATCACTTAAAAGTAGACTCAATGAAGAAGAATATGAATCATTTATAAAAAATTTAAAAAATTCCAAAACAATTGAATATTATTTGGAAAAATATGGTTCAGAAGAAGGAGAAAAAATATGGAATGAAATTTGTAAGAAAAAAGATAGCATGTCAATGAATTATTTTTTGAAAAAAAATAATGGAGATTATAAAAAATCTATTATAGAATACAAAAATAGAATAAAAAGTGTCATGCCGGTTTGTCATGGTTTTGGTGGTTTTTATTCAAAAGAATCTTTCGTTTTTTTTACTAATTTGATAAAGATTATTAAAATAAATGATAATGATATTATTTTTGGTGAAGATGAATTTTTTTTAGAATATTTTGATGAAACAATAAATAAAAAAAGGAAATTTTTTTATGATTTTATTGATTTAAAAAACAAAATCATTATAGAATATAATGGCAAAAGATGGCATCCGAATAAATATAAAATGACAACAGAAGAATATAATAACTGGTATCATCCTTTTGATAAGACATTAAAGAAAGAAGATTTAGAAAATAAAGATATTTTGAAAGAAAAAGTTGCTACTGATAATAATTATAATTATATCGTAATTTGGGATTGTGATAAAAATGATCATAATCTTAAATTAATACTTGATTATTATAAAAATAAAAATTTGTTATGATACAAAATTATTTAGAATTGGTTGATATTGTAGATATAGAATTTACAGAAGAATATGATAATATGGTTGATATAACTATTGATAATGATAAATCTTTTTCATTATCAAATGGTATTATATCACACAATTCTGCAGCATCTACAGCTAAAAGGGGATTTTCTGTAACTGGCACTGATTACTATGGTATTTATCCACTTAAGGGTAAACCTTTGAATGTCAGGGAGATAGCACTTCAAAAAATGCGGGATAATGAAGAAATTTCAAGCATAATTTCTGCATTAGGATTAGAATTTGGTAAAAAATACACATCTACAAGAACATTACGATATGGTAAAGTTGTAATTATGTCTGATGCTGATTGCGACGGTTCGCATATTAAAGGTCTGATTATCAACCTGTTCGACACTTACTGGCCGGAAATATTACAGCTCGATTTCCTTTATGAATTCATTACACCTATAGTTAAAATCAAGAAAGGAAGTGGACAAACCGCTAAAGTAAAATATTTTTATAGGTTAGTAGATTATCGCAAATGGAAAGAAACTAATACTGAAAGTGGTTATTATATAAAATGGATAAAAGGTCTTGGAACAATCGAACCACCAGAAGCAAAACTTTTCTTTAAAGACTTAAATAAACATTTAATTCGTTTTAATTCTACTGATATTCAAAAAGAAAGAGGAATGGTAGATTTAGCTTTCAATAAAAAAAGAGTAGAAGATAGAAAAAATTGGCTTTTATCATATAATCCTTCTGTTGAGATAGATAAATTTAAAATGAAGCAAAATTACAATTCATTTTTTAATAATGAATTTATTGAATTTAGTATGGCAGATAATATTCGATCTATACCAAATATTTCGGATGGTTTAAAACCTTCTCAAAGAAAAGTTTTATATACACTATTTAAAAGAAATTTTAAAGATGAAGTTAAAGTTGAATTATTGATGGGTTCAATTTTAGAGTTGGCTGCATATCATCACGGTCCGGCCTCGCTGGAGCAAACTATAATCGGAATGGCGCAAAATTTTATAGGTTCTAATACAATTAATCTATTAGAACCAAATGGAGAATATGGAACCAGAGGCAAGGGAGGAAAAGATGCATCAGCAAGTAGATATATTTTTACAAAATTAAATCCTATTACTAGAGATATATTTAAAAATGATGATGATGCGATTTTAGACTATCTAGTAGATGACGGATATCAAATAGAACCGAAATTTTATTTGCCCATTTTGCCAATGGCGCTAATAAATAACGTTGAAGGCATTGGCACCGGATGGTCAACATATATTCCACCATTTAATCCATCAGATATTATCACTTACATTGAAAATAAAATAAAAAACAAAAAAAATATCAAACTTGAACCTTGGTTTAAAAATTTCAAAGGTAAAATTGTTTATGATGATTTAAACAAAAGATATATTTCAAGAGGCATTTTTAGCAGAATAAATAAAACGACAATAAAAATTACAGAGCTTCCTGTTTATACATGGAACGATAAATATTATGAATTTTTAGACAAATTAATGGATGAAAAATTTATAAAAGATTATGATAAATATTGTACAGACACTGATGTTAATATTGATATTTCGATAGCTGAAGAAACTTTAGAAACAATGACTGATGATATGATCATTAAAAAATTCAATCTTGAAACATATATTAGCATGAACAACATGAATTTATTTGATGAAAACGAAAAGATACATGAATATAAAGATCAATATGAAATAATTGATACCTTTATTGATATTCGTTTAAAATATTACGATTTAAGGAAAAAGAATATTTTAAATAAATTAGAAGAAAGCAAAAAATTTTATATCAACAAAATGAAATTTATTAATTGTGTTCTTAAAAAAGAAATAGTTTTTGAAAACAAGAATAAAGACAACATTATTTCTCAAATAGAAAGTAGAGGAATCGAAAAACACAATGGTGATTATGATTACTTACTGAACATATCTCTAATTAGCTTCTCAAAAGAAAAATTAGCTGATCTGAAAGGTCTTTATGATAAAATGAAGGAAGACATTGAAAAAACAAAAGCCACGTCTATAAACGAGATATGGCTGTCAGAATTGAATGCGTTAAAAAAGAAAATTTAGATTTAATTTGGTTTGTTTATGATTAAATAAAATTAAGTTTGTTAAATTTATTACTATCATTCATACTTTTTATTAAATTCGTGTGTCTGTTGTATGATATTTCTATATCATCAGAATATTTCAAATTCAACTTATCACAGATATTTTAAAAACCGTATCATCACTTATAATTATTATCTCATTATCTTTTTCATCAGGAATAATATTTACACCACTTTCGATCATAAAAATCAAAGTACTGTATCTTTTAACTTCCTTAGTAGATATTAATTCTTCAAAATATACCAAATGACAAAATCGTATAACTTCGTTAATACATTTTCTACTTAAATTTACATTTTCGAACATATTTTTATTTTTTATTTCTCAAAAATTCGGATTGTGACACTTTAAAAATTTTAATTTTTTTTTCTTGTTTCGTTTATTAATTTTTTAAATCTAATATCCGGATATTCCATAAATTCGTCGAAATCATTTTTAACAATAAGATATGTTGATTGTGTAACATATTCTATTTCTATTACGTTTTTTACTTTATAATGTTTGCCTTGGGTTAGACACACATGAAGCATCAACACATTCTACCGAATCACCAATATTTATCATTTGAATATTTTCAATAATTTATTTTTTCTTGTTTCTTTTATCGATTTTTTAAATCTTGTTGCATAATAACCGCCGATTTTGTTCGTTTCATCTAAAACATAAATTATATCGTCATTTTTTCTTTTCGTTATTTTTTTTATTTTGTATATTTTTATAGCTAAATAAGAACCCAATTCTATTCTTTCTACTTTATAAATTTTACCTTGTATTAGATAAGATCCAATACTATCTATACAAACAACATAATCACCCGCAACAATAGTTTCAACTTTCATTTTCCAATTTTTTTAGTTTTTTTAATTTTGCTTTTCTTCTAGCATGAAAAAATGCTTTACTATGGTTCTCTTCTGCATATGTGTGACTTGACCATGAAAGTTTTTTCTTATTTTTATCTATAAATAAGCACAATCCATTTGGTTGATCATGAAAATTAATGTAATCTGTATCACCTAACCACCAAGTATATCCATCTGATATTAGATTATCAAATTCAAATATAAAATCGTCATATGTTTCACAATAGATTATCATTTTATTTTATATTTTCGCATTTTTGCATAAATTGCTTTCTGTAATGATTTTTTTGATAATATGCCATTTCTTTGTTCTGTTTTTATTAAAACATTTTCTGTTTTTCTTAAAGCACTTTTTGCGATATAATCTGCAATTTCATTACCATAAACACCACAATGAGCTTTTATTAAACGAACATCAACATTAGAATTAATAATTGATAAACAATGATCAGTTAAAATTTTATCTAAAATGTTTCTGCTTTTACATTTACAATTATTTAACCGCAAAAAAACAGATTCATTATCTGTATAAATTCTAATTTTATTGTAATTTAATGTTTGAAAATTTAACCATTGTAATGCTTTGAATATGGCATAACATTCAAATATTGTAATAGACTTAGATTTATAATTTTTTCCATCAAACAAAACATTAAATTCTTTAATTAATTCTTGAAGATTTGTTTTGTACATGAGTGCCTTTTGAACTTCATCTTCAATAATAAAAACGGAAATCCCATAATTTTCACAATCTCTAGAAGAACAATCAGTGTAAATATCAATTTCTTTCATTTAATATTTCTTTGATTTTTAACAATTTATTTTTACGTTCAATTTTATCATCAAGAGTGCCCATAAATTTTTCTCCAGGATCATTTAAACGATTGTGATTCCAGCCCCACCAATCTTTAGAATAATTGTTAAAATGATATATAAAAATGTGTTTTAGATTACTTTTTTTTATATTATCATTATTAAATAATGCAGAAGAATTATCTAATGGTACTCCAATTTTAACAAGATGCTTTTCATAATTTTTAACTGATATTTTCCAATAATGTGTCATAGATTATTTTAAAATTTTGTTTAATGCCTTTGCACATAATCTTGATAAGCCTGCTCAAATGTTTCATAATTAAGCCATAATCTACGATGACCTTTATCATTAAAACAAAAATACAAAAAATATTTTTGTAATAAAAATCATTGTTTAATAATAAGGTAAAAAATATCTTAAAACTAAAAAGTATATACCTACTGTTAGTATTAAAATGTGCCACATTGTTCCCATACATAATGTAATATCATCTTCACTCAACGAAACTAAATATGTACATAAACACACAAAAAGAAAAGAGCCAATAAAAAGAGTCACACTTGGAATTAATCTTTTAAGGAACACTTTAAAATTTGAACTATTTTTAATTGCTTCCATTTTTTTTAATTTTTATTTGTGAATATTAAAATCTATCTTCTTTGTCCACGCATTATATATTCCATAACAAGTTGCCAAAAAACCAAGAATTCCTACTAATTTGATTCCAATCATCTCAGCAAGTAATCTATAATATGAATAATTATCGACTGGCACAAGGTGATGTAATTGTAATGGTACATTTGAAAACACAAGCCATACAGTAAGCATGAGCATTTCTATCCAAAATAATGTTTCAAACAATCTAAATATTATTGGTTTTTTAATAATTGCGGCAACAAGACAGCCAACAAAAACAACAATAGTGACCAAAAATAAACTTAAAATCATAAATTCTATCATAACTTTATTTTTTAACTGATTGTTTTGTTTTTATATACAAATCAAATGCTTCGGAAACTTTCATATTTTTAATGACATCAAAATCTTTTATTTCAACACCAAAAATTCTATCTGATTTAACAATTTTTTTTAAAAATTCTTCATAAGTATAATATGGATCTGACAAATGTTGAGGAGAATCAATATATCTACGGTCTGTAAGCCATCTGTTTAATAACATTTCAAATAGTTTGAATTTCTTTTCATCCAAATTTTTATTACGGTTAATTTTTCTGACTGTACTAATTTTTTCAGTTTTAGTTTCACCACTCAAAACTTTAAGTTTTTTAGCACGCACATCCTTAATACTTCCAGCAACAAAATTCAGAGAACTTACAAAGTGTTTAGAACCTTCTAATCTTATTGACCAAGTGTTTTTAGATTCTGCTACTTTATAAGTAGAATTAAAATCACAATGTTTTAATTTTGTACTTGTGCATCGTACATAATCACCTGGATTAAATATGTTTGGATCAATGAAATCGAGGTAGTCAGAGTTGTTGTTTGACATAATTACTTTTTTAATTTCCAAGATTCCAATCGGTAAGGTGCAATCCAACTCCATTCTTTCCAAGATTTTTCTGGTGAAATTGCAACCAAATCTTTGCCTATTTTGGTAAGAGTATAAGTTGAATCAAGAAATGTCATTTTTAATGCTAAAAAAGCATTTGCCTCCATAGATAAAGTATCATTTCCTTTATAACCATCAATTGTTAAACTAAACCCATTAAGTTCACTGCCAACAAAAGGTTTCAATTGAAATGTGTCAGCAGGTTTACCAACTTCAATATAACCAGGCAAATATATATGAATCGCACTATAAATTTTGCCATTCATTTCTTTGTGTCGGTAACCTATGTTGTTGATCGCCCAACACAAAACAATTGAATATACAATTAAAAAAGACAAAATCTTCAATGATTCTTTAGACATTTTAATATTAAAAATTTTCATTTTATTTATTTTTAAGGTTTTCAATTTCTTTAATTGACATTTTATCAAATTTTTCTAAACTTGGCGATAATCCATTTTTCCATAACTCTAATCTAACCCACCTATCCTCTTCTGGTGTAGATTGTTCTTCTTGATATGTATCACGTAATGCATCAATAAACGCATTTTTAATTATTTTAAATGTTATTTTCTTTCTCAGTTTCATGGCTTAAAATTTTATTTAATTTGTCTTTTCTTTGTTTTTGAATATAAAATTCTTTTTCTGTGACACATCTAATATTTAATTGAGAACAATATTTTATTATTGCAGAACAATTTTCTTCTTCTATTATTAATTTAATAATATCTCTAAATTTTGAGAAATTTTTATTAACAAGAAACTTTTCAGTAGCTTTAATTTGTGGTGTATTATCACCTGATAAATTATAATAATTATCTAAAAAATGTTTTATGATATAAAGCTGTTGACTATTTTTTAATTTTAGAACTTCGTTTGTAAAAATGTTCAAATCTTGATCTGATATTTTTTCCGGAAATTTATCCTTACCAAATATTTTTAAGAAAAATGATTTAATAAAAATTGAAATTTCAATACCTGCTTGTGTTGTGTTTTCAAAGGCACTATCAAAAAGATCCAAAATTAAAACGTCACTTGCTTTCATAAATTTATTTTAAAAACCCAAAAATTCCATTATCTACAAAAAAGAAATTGTAAAACAAAAAGCATATTCCTAAAATTACAACCCAATTAAGTATAATTGTAAACAACTCTGAAAAAGGTGCCGCAACCCAAAAACCAATTTTAAGGAACGCAAAAATGAGTAGCGGAAAATACAATTTCCAGCAATACCATCCCCAATTTGTTGGATTACAAACATATGGAACACCAAATCCTAAAAGTTTTGCGGCAATAATTACAATTTGTAATAAAATCAGCGCATAAAAAAAATAATCTGTTACTTTTTTCATTTCTTTTTATAATTACAATAAAAACCTGTCGTTTTTTTGTTATATTCTGCACGATCAACTAAGAAACTTCCAACAAAAACCCACAAATAAAGAAAGAAAGATCCCACCTACAATAACATTAAGTTTTAAGTTTTTCATAATTTTCATTTTTTATAATGCAAATATAAGACTTTAATTCGGGATAAAAAAATTAAATTGAAGAAAGTTTCTTTATTTTTAAATTCCGTGATTGTTGTAAAGTCATAAAATATTCTTCAAATTTCAAATTTGATTTTGGTATTATTAAACTCAAATTCAAAAATCCGAATACCAAATCATCTTTCATTCTTATGGAAATTACTATCTGCGGATTGACTGATGATATAAACAAAACATCCACGTTATTACCCCAAGTATTAATTTCTTTAATAAAAAAGACAGAACCAACTTCAATGTGAACCGAACCTACAAATTCTCCATCATCATTTTCATAATCACAAAGAGATAAATCCTGAACAGAAATATATTTATCACCTTTTTTCATTAAAATTTTCATCATTAAATGATTAAAATATTTCTTTAATTCTGAACTTGAATTTTTATAATCTTCTTCGAATTGTAAGTAATGTTCAACATCATTATCATTGAGCCAGGATTTAATATAATTTTCATATATCCAAAGTAAAAAACGTTTTGCAGTATATTTATCCTTAGTATAAATGTAACAATCACTTAATTCAGAATCAAATATAAGTTTATCTTTAGAATGTTTTTTCTTGTACGCTACTTTTAAAATTTCAGCAGCTTTATGATTATCTGTCATTTTAATTTCTGTACCTGGAATACTATGTACAGTTTTTAAAAACATAGCATAATTGCCACCAATACTATATTCTTTGTTTTCTTTGTTATATGATTTTTTTACAACATCATCAATTTTTTTATCAAAATCGTTATAATATTCAACATAAGTTGTTATTTGAGCAACAGATTCGACAAAGTCTTTTAATGTGTTTAACAATTCTGCACTTTGTATCAAATTTAACGTTGTTGTTTCCTTACCAATTTCGAATTTTACACCTTCGTAGCCTTTAGTGGTAACAACAAAAGGTTTTGTCCATTCAAAAGTGTCGGCCATTTCATTTATTTTTTTCTCTTTGCCGCCAATTTCGCCCGTGATAAGTTGACCAAGTCTTGATACGAAATTGTAAGTTTTGCCTTTATAAGTAAACTTTGAGCATTCAGTATATTCGTCTCTTTTCATTTTAAAAATTATCAAAATTATCAAATTTAATTATTGGAACAATTAACCATCTCGCATATGAATCTTTTTTGAAAGCATATTCTATTGCTTCCTGTTCAGTTTCAAATTCTTCTTCTGGATAATCCCGTGAATAATAAGGACCATTAATTTCTCCGAAATTAACTTTAAATTAACTTTATCATCTGTTGTTTCCTTTTCTAATTGAACAGCTACAAATTTTTTAATTATTTTCATGATTTATTTTTTTAAAAATTTAACAATTTCTTTTTTATGAACATTATTAAGATGAGTATTATTTCCAAGAATTTTCAAATAAATGTTATCAGGTACTTTTACAGTCAAATATAACGTGTAATGATCACTAACTCCTGAACTTTGATTATATGATGGAATCCCAACAATGTTGCTTGATATGATATACTTTGATTTCATTGATTTGATTATCTTTTCACATTCTTGCTTTGTTGTTTCAACATGCTCAAAACATTGAAAAAATATATCATCAAGAAGAATTGGCGTTGATATAAATGTTCCATTTGAATGTGCTAGCATTCCATCAATTCCACCACCAATATAAACCAATTTGTTGAATTCGTTAAAATTTTCCAACCATTTTTTGGTTACTTTTGGTTCTTTATAAATTTTATGATGATTAGACCAGTGTGTATTCTTTAATTTGTCGAGTGTTTCATCATCTACAAAATAAAGATATTTATAACGATCACTATAAAACCGTCCAAAAATAAGTTTGCTATTTTTGATGGTATATTCACAATGATAACCATTCTCATAGTCAATATCAATTGTGGATAATACTACTTTACTTTTTATTGTACTTTTCATATTTATAAGGTGTTACAGTTTTGTGTGCTAATTTCAGATGAAGAAATTTCTAATTCCGTCTTCAATTCGAATTCTTCTTGCTCTTGTTCAGCCAGCTTTTGCTGATAAATAAAATCCAAATTTTCTGCAATTTCAAAATTGGGATTATCATTGAAAGGTGAATATCCTTGCTCTTCTAAAGATTCAATATATTCTTTTGTGTGTGACATTGTTTGTTTTTTTTATGTTTAACAATGCAAATGTACAAAATATATTCGAATTAAAAAATAACCAAATAAAAATCCGATTTCTGAATCGACAACAGTTGGTTTGGATTTAGGAGTTAAAGATTTTTGCATAACATCAGATGGAAAGAAATTCGAGAATAAAGATTTCTTTAAATCATCGATAAAACAATTAAGGATTGAACAACGATCACTATCAAGAAAGAAAAAAGGATCAAACCATTACAAAAAACAAAAAATGGTTGTTGCTAGTGTAGTAAGAGTTCATTTAAGCAATTTCAATATAAAACTACCGGAATTATATATTCTGTATATTTTACGTTCTTTCATAATTTCCTGTTCAGATTTGTTTTTATCAAATCCTTGTTTTATTAATACTTTTTTTCTATAGTTGTAATGAATTTCTCTTTTTCCATTAACAATGTAAAAATAATTCGGTTTTTTTGTACCATCTAATTTAAACCCAATTTTTAAAAAATTATCAATATTAAAATAACTTCTGTCCACATAATTTATTATTTTTTTAAAATTATATAAATCAGTAAAATAATTTAACATTTTTTCAATACCACCAACTATATTATAATTTATTTTATTACAAAATCTGAACATTTCATATTCATCATTTTTAGAATTTCTAAAAGACACAACAGAAACTAAATTTTCATTATAAAATAATCCAATATTTATATCTGCACAATTATATCCGTGAATATGATTCAAATCTAAAAATTCACGAACAATTTTTTTATCAACTATTTCTTTCACTACACACTCTCTGGCATATATTTTATTTAAAACTCCTAATTTAATTAAAATAATTGATTTTACTATGTCTTGTTTATATAACCAATCATCTTCAAAAACATGTATTAATTGAATTCCTAATTTTTCACACATTTTAGTTTTCATTAAATGATAATCGCTTTCTCTATATAATTCTGAATGCCAAAACAAGCCATTAAATTCAATTGCAATTTTAAATTCTGGTAAAAAAATATCTAATTCATAAGGTTTTATTATATTTCGATCATTTGTTATAATTTCGCCTTCATAATTGTCTTTTATAAAATTTCTTAATTGTATTTCAGAATCAGATAAAGAATCAACAGGATTACAATTTGTACAAAGTGTTTTACCAAATAAAAATCTATTATAAAGAAGTTGATAATTTGCTTCAAATTCTTCACAACATTTTTCACACTTCAGTGTTATAATTCCATTTTCTATATCTTTAATTTCCATGCTATACTTATCCGATAATAATGATATTTTTCTTTCTTTAACTATATTTTTATACACATCAGATTGTGAATAGAATTCACTGTTATATTTTTCTAAATTTGTTTCTTTTATTTTATCCCTAATAAATTGCAACTTATTAGGATTATCAACACCAAAATTTTCAATAAATGTGTTTACTATTTTTTCTTTTATTTCTTGTGATTCTGTTGGTCGTCTAAACCCATATTTTTCTAAATTTGTATTCACAATTTTGTTTTGTATTTCATCAGATTTAGAAAAATGATCAACACCATATTTTTCCATTGCAGCAGCTTTCGTTTTATCCTTGAATTCTTCAGTTTTCATATAAGAATCTTCGCCATATTTTTCTGAACACGTCTTTTTTACTTTATCTTTTATTATATTTGATTGCATGGCGCTTTCTGTTCCATACTTTTCTAAATTTGTTATTTTACTTTTTTCTTTAAAATTATCAGTTTGTGTTATCCAATCTTTACCATATTTTTCATTATTCACATCTTTAATTTTTTCTTTTATTTTATCAGACTGAATTGGATATTCAACACCATAATTAGTTAAAGATGTTTCTATTTTTTTTAATTTTACACTTTCCAATTGTGATACGTTATCTACATTATATTTTTCTTGTATAGCAAGTTTCCTTTTTTTATTAATACATTCTTTATTGTTACAGTAATATTTTTCAGTATTATTATTTGTTGAAATATTATACGAATGAAATGTGACAAATTTTATTCTACCACAATTATCACATTTAACCTCAACTTCTTTATGACTTTTTTTAGATACTTCGTTTATTGAAACAGATTTTCCAAATAATATTATTTCTTTAGTTAATAACATAAACATTTCTATTTTTTTTTAGTATAAGTATATATTAAAAATTCAAGGTCCATTTTTCATCATGTCCTTAATTTTTGAAAAATAAAAAATAATATTTATTAAATGAATAATTTTAAAGTTTTAGTTTTAAATGCCGATAATGACGGTGTTGGTTTTTTTAGAATCCTTAGTCCATATACTTGCTTGTCAGATCCTGAAATCCAAGTTGATATTAGACTTTTATCTGATGCTACACTACCTTTAAGTGATGAGCGGTTTCTATCTCAATATAAAATTGTAGTTTTAAATAAATCCATTCCATTTCAAAAACCAGAATATTCTTTACATTTTGATTCTTTGTTAAAAAAGCTAAATATTAAGGTTCTCTTTGATATTGACGATTTTTGGATTCTTACAAATTCACATCCTAATTTTCGTATGTGGAAAGAACAAAACGCACAAGAAAGTATAGAAAAACAAATTGCTAAAGTAGATGCTGTAACAACAACTACACATTTTCTATCTGAAAAAATAGCTGAACATAATTCAAATGTACATATTATACCAAACGCTGTCAATTTGCGAGAGCAACAATGGACATCAAATAAAAATCAATCAGATAAAATAAGATTTTTATGGGGCGGTGGAATAACACACCTTGTGGATTTAAGATTATTAAAAACATCTTTTGAGAAATTTGATAAAAACTTTTTAGAAAAAGCACAACTTTTTTTGTGCGGTTATGATTTGAGAATGAATACTCCTCAAGGAATGAAAATTGATGATCCAAAAAGAAGTACATGGACATTTTTTGAATCTATTTTTACAAATAATAACAAGTGGATAAAAAATCCATCCTATGGTGAATGGTTATGGAAGGCTGATGATAATGGAAGAGACAATTATGGATTTAAAGAAGAATTTAAAAACGAATTTTATCAACGTCGTTGGACAAAACCTATCTTGACATATGGTACTATGTACCAAGATGCCGATATTGTTCTTGCACCATTAAAAAACAACACTACTTTTAACCTGGTGAAGTCTCAATTAAAGGTAATTGAGGCCGGCGCACATCATTGTCCAATTATTTGCAGCAATTATGGTCCTTACACAGTTGATGATATTGAAGGTAAAAAAGACGGAAAGCAAAAAGGATTTTTAATTGATGAAAAGGATGGAAATTTAAAATGGTATGAAGCAATGAATTTTTATATTAACAATCCTGATAAGATTAAAGAACACGGTGAAAATTTATTTGAACATATAAAATACAATTATGATGTTGATATTGTTAATGAAAAAAGAATAGAATTACTTAAAAATTTAGCAAATTCGTAATTTGATTCATTTTTTCATTTATATTATCTTTATATGAAATTCTAAATAATTTTATATTGTTATCTTCGCAATATTTATTTTTAATTTGATCTAATTTTACACATTTTTCAAAACTATTTATTCCGCCAAAACGTTTAACTGGTTCAAAATGTTGAATTCCGTCAAATTCTATACACACATTATATTTTGGTAAATAAAAATCAAATGGTAAGGTTAAAATATTTTTACAATCTTTAAAAACTTTTTGTTTTTCATAAGAAATATTTTGGTTTTTCAAAATTTTTTCTACTGCTATTTCACCTTTACTTTTTTTACAATTTGGACATCCTCTACCTCTTGTATGACTTTCTGCCTTCTGTTCAAAATCACCATGTGATAAACATGTGATAATAACTTTACTTCGTGAATTTGTATATTTTGTTTTTGAATAATCATACCTATAATCATGAATTATTTGTGATTTGTTAATAAATTCTTCATTTGTTATTTTATTATTTTTCTTATATCCCAAATTACATAAACTACATCCACATTTTTTGTGAATATGATCTGCTGGTCTCACTTGAAAATCTCCATGAATTTTACAAAACACTTCTACTTTTGTATAAGAATTAACATATTTTGTTTTTGGATAATCATATCTATAATTGTGTATTATTTGTGATTTTTCAATAAATTCTTTTGTTGTTAATTTTTTATTTTTTTTACATTTTGGACATCCTTGTTTAAAATAGTAATGACAGTATGCAACTTGTTCAAAATCACCATGAATTTTACAAGTTATTATTACTTTACTTTTTTTATTAACATATTTTGTTTTTGAATAATCATATCTTGAACCGTGTGCAATTTGAGATTTTTCAATAAATATTTTTGTATCAAATTTCATTAAACAAACATATATTTTATTTCTATATATTAAAAAAGAATAGTTTAGATGAAAAAAGAATTGATAATAATTGTTTACAGAATATGTGTAGAAGGTTTTACCAGACAACAAGCAGAAAGGCAAATTTGCGATTTT
>Ga0209083_1002962_pt1 | contig 14995 bp, 14 predicted proteins | sample AM7aDNAmetaG_FD_184132 | JGI IMG/M metagenome (GOLD analysis project Ga0209083, IMG submission 184132) | Freshwater microbial communities from Finland to study Microbial Dark Matter (Phase II) - AM7a DNA metaG (SPAdes) (version 3) | ecosystem: Environmental > Aquatic > Freshwater > Lake ...
GCTTCAAGCGCCACCTTGGCCTTCAAGTCACTGCTGAAAATTTTTCGTGTCCTTTTTGTCATTACCTGCTCCTTTTGAGGGCAAGTTAACATCTTAAACCGCTGTCTAAAAATCGGGGTCCACTATACGTATCGTATTCTAAGACTTGGTGGAACGGTAGCCTTTTCATTTCTTTGTTTTGAATCAAGACAATCTGCGTTGTCTTACAGGGTGTTTATTGCATGGATATGTTTTTTGCGGACTCTGCTTATGAAGAAGAGAAGTTTTCAGTTACTTCCATGGCTTAAACTCGGCGGATCATTAAATTGGAAAGCATTTTTTGACATTCCTCCCTATGTCTATTGGTTTCGAGTTGAAGAAGCAGAATCACTATTAATTGACGCTGGGTTCCGAATTGTTGCCCTTGGAACCGATGAACAGATTATTCATAAAAATATGTTCGCATCTGCTGCATCACTGAGGGATCAGCCAAAGAAGGGCATGTTGTATTTTGTTTGCAAGAAGTAATGCAATGGTTTTTCACGTAAAAGGGACTATGGATTATGTGAAGAGATATACAGAAATGTTGACAGCTAAGAGCAATCAGTTTGAGCTGGTCAACGGTGTGCTATTTATTCGGAGAGATCGCTGGATTACACCCATCGCTCCAGCCGCTCAGGCTTTTCATGTGAACAAGGAACAGTGTCGTGAACTGTTGCATAAGTTAGGTGGACTTTGGGTTATGTGGACGGATGGGTTTCAATTGTCCGATTATGATTCTGATTGGTATTCCGTCATTTGCACGAAACACAATGCGTTGGAGGATATTACTGATGGGAAACGTCGCAGTGAATTACGAAGGGCTTTAAGGGAGTGTGAGGTTCGCTTGGTGGATGCTGAAGAAATTGCCTTAAACGGTTATGAAACGTATTGCGCTGCATTGCAAAGTTACCGTAACAATTATTCCGTTATACCTGAAGAGCAGGAATTCAGACGTAGGGTTATGACAGATGCACCTTTTGGAGATGTACGCCATCAATGGGGAGTCTATTGTGATGGCAAAATGGTTGGTTTTGGGCAGAATCTATTGTACGATAAAATTGAAGTGGATTATACGCAAATTAAATTGCATCCACAGTATCTGAACCGTTATTCCGCTTATGCGTTGATATATAAAATGAATGAATACTATTTGATGCAACATGGGTTTCAGTATGTGAACGACGGTTTTCGATCTATCGCTCACGAAACTGGGATTCAGGATTTTCTTATAAAAAAATTTGGATTTGAGAAGGCTTATACTGGTTTAAATGTTTACTATCGGCCCCCAATAGGCCAACTGCTTCAAATGGCTCGTCCCTTTCGAGCTATAGCAACATCCTTATATCCTAAGGCAGATGCAATTTTTGAACTGGATCGGTTGCGTATTCGCCCTTGATTTATGATGGCACACTCCAAACCTGTTTGGCCCGATAAATATCATTTCGCGCTTTTTCTTTCCCATGACATTGACCAGATCGATGATCGGGAATTGTTCCGTATTCTTGCCGATCTAAATCATATCCGCCGTATTTTTATGCAGGGCGAGAAGGGGAGTGTCCTTTTGGCGTTAAGGCGTTTGTTGCGCGCTTTGTTTGTTCCGAAACCTGCCGATAAAGATTTCAAGACTATTCTTGAGATTGAATCCCGATATAGGTTCCATTCATCGTTCTACGTACTGCACGATCCGTATTGGAGTCGGAATGGTCCTCGGTATACACTGAAGTCCAAAGCGTTGCATCGAATTGTTAATATGATTAATTATGCAGGATGCGAGGTTGGACTTCATGGTGGCTATTACCGTTTTAATCAGGCAGGGAGGTATCGGGAGAGTTGTGAGGCGTTGCGCTTGTCGCTTGGTATAGTGGTTGCAGGTATTCGAAACCATTTTCTGAGGCTTTCATTTCCGGATACTTGGCTTGCGCAGGAAGCCGCAGGGTTGCGGTATGATGCTACGTTTGGTTATACCGATGTTCTGGGGCCTCGAGAAGGAAGGATTTTGCCTTTTTTTCCTGTTGATCCTCAAACGGGAAGGAGGCTGGATATTGTTGCTTTGCCCATGACGGTTATGGATGTTACGCTCTTTCGAAGTCTTGGCTTACACGGTGAAACTGCTCTGAAGGCAGCTTGGGATGCTATTGAGCCGGTAGTTAAGGCCGGCGGGTTGGTGTCGCTGTTATGGCATAATAACTATTTTAATGAGCCGGAATACTGGGATTGGCAGTGGGTCTACGAGCAGTTGTTGCAGAGACTGGCAGCTTTGAATCCTTGGTGTGCGACAGGGGCTGAGATTTCAGAGTGGTGGAGGAGTAATGCGGTTGGCAGTGAATAGTGGAATTTGGAAAGGTCAAGTTGTTGTTGTTAAGCTATTATTTAGAATATGATTGTTTATTTCATTGGGATTGCTTTAGCGGGGTTGTTGGCTGTTTTTTTGCTGAGTAAGTGTTTCTTTCTGGCTCCGTATCGGGGTGGTTGGTTGATGCTTGTTGCTAATCTTGTTTATGAAGTTGCAGAGAGAAAGCTGCGCTGCAGTCGAACCTTGCTTGATGCTTTGCTTCTGCTTGTATTAGTTATTGGAATTTGGCTTCTATCAGGATCAGTGGTTAGCATCGGAGTTGCGCTTTTCTTGATTTTTTTCTGGGTTTGGTCTTTAATGGTGGATGCCGGGTGGCGATCAGGATCTTTGGGGCGGCAGTATGCGCCATTAAAACAAAGTGTGCCTCTGCCGGTTCCTCAACTTATCGTGACGTTGCGTGGGCCGGTGCTGGAGAGACGGCGGGGGTGTTATGAGCTTGGTGATTGGCCGGAAGGTTTGGAGCAGAAGTTTGAGGTTATGGTACTCAATCCGAGCATTGTCAGGCCTCAGTTGACTTTAACAGTGACCATGGAGGTTGTTGGTGAATGCATAAGGCTTGACGGCGTAAGCAATGGAGCGATGGCGTGTCCTGAGCCTGGGGAGGTCAAAATTTTGCCCTTTCGGTTAAAGGCTCTTCGAAGTGGATCCGGAGGTGCAGTCAATATCACGGTTACCAATGGCGATTTTGTGAGCAAACATCGGCTTCATCTTCGCCAAACTCTTTCTCCCGGTTCGATCAAAGTTAAATCCGCAACTATTAAGCGCTGGAAGCATGGTGCGTCTGGGGCTTTTGTGTGGCGGGGTGATCAGGATTTGTACGATCCATCAACTTTTCAATCTGAAGAGGGTTTGAGGGTAACGCTTGGGCTTGCTGGTCGTTTCCGAATGCCTTCGAGTTTAATGCTCTCAGCTCGCCTTAGTCTTGTCCCTGAAGTGCATAAGGCGTTTTGTGAACATTTTGGATGGGATCGTAAAACAGAGGAAATTCCCGAATTTATCAGGTTTTTGCGTGATGATGTGGATACTTCAGTAGAGCAGGAGTGGCCCACGGTAGCAGATCGTCCTTTTGCTGTTGAGATTGGCAATCATCACTATTTGCATTATGGTACTCATGTAGCCGCAGACCTGGGGAACGGATGGAAAAGTCATGCGCGCATGGGGGACGGAGAGTACTCCTGGCTGAGCCAGAATCCGGCTGACTCGTTTTCGGAACAGCGTGATAACGCATTGAAGTGCAATGCAGTGTTTCTGGAGACCATTGGTGTTGTTCCGGCGAGCTTTACTATTCCGAGTGATGTTCATGACATGGATACCGCCCGGGCAATTGAAGCTGCAGGATTGGAAGTGGGATCTGAAACCGATGCAGGTAAACTTGAAAAATTATTATGGCTTTCCCCTCCACATCATCCTGAAGGGTGCAGTCGTTTTGTGGAGCTTCCTCGGATGCATCCACGCGACCCGGAGAATGCCTGCCAGCTTGCGATTATGAAATATTGGGTCGGTGTGGCTCGTCGAACGGGCAGGTCTCTGGTCTTTTTGGCGCATCATCATTTGATGCGCTACAGGGGAAATGTCAGCTACCATCTTGTTGAAGAGCTTTTGCGTTATGTTCTTGCAGAACAGGAGGGGGATCTCTATGTCGCAACATTGACTTCCGTCGGGCGCTATTGGCGGGATGTGTTGAGTGAACGAACTCGCTGTATCGATATCCGGGTTGATGGTCAAACAGTGCATATTGCTAATAATGGTGCGCGGGACTTATCCGGTCTGCCCTTGGAAATTGATATGGGTGAGGGGCGGTGTTTTATGCGCATGGTTGATGTTAATGCTCATGAGGTATTGAAGTTGCAAGTGGTCGAAGGCAGGGACTAAAACAAAATGGAGTTTCTGCAAATACCACTGGAGGGCAACGAACAGGCTCTATTACAGCTCTATAATGATGTATATGCCGATACACCTGATCGCATACCTTCACTAGAAGAGCTTCGCTGGCGCTTCGGAGGTCATTTGCATCCAGTGAGAATATGGGTAGCACGTGATGCTGGTAAAATTGTCGGGCTTCGTCCTCTTGCTTTGCATACTATGCAGCTGGGCAAGTCGGTCTATCCAGCCCTTCACATGCTGAATGTTATGGTTCATCCTGCCTATCAGGGAAAAGGTGTGTTCAGGTCGCTCATGAGCCTTGCCTGGGAGAAGCATGGTGAAGAGGGCGTTTTGGCCTTTACATATCCGAATGAAAACTCTACAAAAGCATATCGCAAATGGAATGAGTGGTTTCGGCTTGCTGAAATCCCGCTCTATATCCGAATGATTCTCCCGAAAGATTTTAGTGAAGAGAAGAGTCTTGCAAGATTTATTGCGGGCTATGGTGTTGTTGCTGCTCGATCGTTGAGGATTAACAAGCCGGTAGCTAAAGGCATGACGGTTCAGCTGGTTGATGCACTTGATGAAGGTATAGATGCGCTGTGGCAGAATAACAGGCACTTTTTCGACCTTATGATTCCACGGGATAGGGCCTATTTGACGTGGCGTTATGTTGAACGACCTGATGTGCAATACCAGATATACAGGGGAGTTGTTCAAGGAAAAACGGTTGGATATCTGGTTACCCGCACGCGGATCATGTTTGGGATGCATCTTGGGCTGATTGTTGATTTTTTTGTGGAGAATAATGAGAGAGCACTTTTATCTGCTCTGATTCAGAGGGCATCTGCCGATCTGATAGAACAGGGGGTTCACGCTATGGGACTTCAATTTATTGGTCCTGACTCGCTGAAGCGCAGTTTGTGGGATAATGGTTTTTTTGCAGTTCCGAAACAATTGCTTCCCAGGGAATTTCCTATGTTTGCCCGACGAGGAGAGTTAATAGCAGGTGATGTAAAGAGTCTCTCTGATTGCCGGAGCATGTTTTTTACCTGGGGAGACAATGATGCGGTATAGTGGTTATCAATAGAAGTAATGTAATGCGAATACAGTTTTACCATCAGTTTTATGCAGGACCCGAGGCACCCGGCCCGGCGCAACCCCGCCGGCTGACGCGGCTGCTTGCCGACAGGGGGCATCAGGTTGATGTTATAGCATGTGATTTCAATGTATACAATGAACAGGATGAGCTTGCTGAGGACTATCGAAGTGCGAGTGGTGGCAGTGTAACAGTTCATCGTTTGCATGCGCCGAGGGGTCTTCGGTCAAGTCTCCAGAATAGGTTGAAAACCTACGTGAGCTTTGCCTGGTCAGCTTATTGGTATGGATGTCGTTTGGCAGTTCCTGACGTGATTTTAGCTAGTATACAGCCTATGTTTGTTGGATATTCTGCGCTGCGTCTTGCGCGCAGGTGGAAAAAGCCTTTTTTGCTCGAAGTTCGTGATTTATGGCCTGATGCGCTGGTGGTAAAAGGAGCTATTGCTCCGTGGCAGGCAGTTCCGATTCAGGCATTGGCAGGAACACTCTATTTCGGTGCGGAGCGAATAGTAAGTTTAACTCCTGGTATTAAAGTGGAGCTACTTAAAAAGGGGATTGACCAGAAACGTTTAGACCTTTTTCCTAATGGGTTTGATGAGGATGCCTTTCGCCTGGAGCCGGGGACACGGGAACTGGTGAGGGAGCGGTACGGATGGGGAGAGAAGTTTGTCGCGATCTATACTGGGATTCATGCAGAGGTTACTGCAGTTGAGGTTATTGTGCGTGCGGCATCTCTTTTACGCCAGCGTCCGGATATCCGTTTTGATCTGTTCGGTTCCGGTCAGAGTAAGGCTGGAGCTGTGGCTATGGCCAGGCAACTTGGTCTGGAAAACATTCATTTTCACGATCCGGTGCCGAAATCCATGATACCTTCGATTTTGACGGGAGCTGATGCGGGGATAATGACGCTGTTTGAAAGTCCACTGATTCACATTTATTTCGAAAATAAATTTATTGACTATATGGGCGCTCATAAGCCGATACTTGCGGCTATGGGTGGCATTCAGGCTGAGTTGATCACTCGCTTCGGTGCTGGCACTGTTGTCCCGGCATTCGATCATGAAGGGTTGGCAAAGGCAGTGGTTGATGCTGCAGCTGATCCCGAGAAGTGCAGGGAGATGGGGGAGGCTGGATATAGGTTCATCAGTAAGAACATTGTGCAGCGGGAGATTCTGGTGCGGTATGCCGATCTGCTTGAAGCTATGGCGAAGGGTGAGGCTGATCATGTGCCGACATGGGATCCCTTTACATGAATTTAGTTTTATTTATTCTTGGTTCAGGATTGATCGCACTGGTGGGGATGTCGCGATTTTTCTTTCTTGCCCGATGGCGTGTTGGTTGGGCCATGTATCTCTGTAATGTAGTCTGGGAGTTTGCAGCGAAGAGGGTGCATATAGGACGTTTTTGGCTTGAGTCCGCAGCGGCACTTATTGGTCTTGTGTTACTGTTGTTTAGCGGAACTGTTTGGGGGGTTGTTGTTGCTATTGGATCGTTGCTTCTGTTGATAGAAATTGTCAATCGCCATTGGGAGCGGACGCTTCTTACTACTGCTTATACGCAGCTTAATCTTACAGGTCCAGCTCCCTCTGCAAATCCGGAACTTATTGTCACGCTTGAAGCGCCTTTTATTGAGCGAAAGCCATGCTATCGTCTTGGGGTGCTCTGGGTTGGAGTGCCTTTTGAGCTTGAGGTGGTTGTCGGAAATCACTCCATCGCTCCTACGCAAACGCCGGTGAATATCAGGATATCGGCACCAGCATCGTGGATTGCTGGCGAAGGTTCTGTTCGCTCCATAGGGCCAATCCCTGCTGGCTCTGTGATACGATCAACTTGGGGGCTTTGTCCGGACGCAAATAGCAGTGCAGGAAGCTTTGAGATTACGCTCGATTGGGGCGGGTCATTTCTGCGTATTCCTATCGAATACGACGGGTGTCATTTGGGGAGTGATGCTGCAATTGAGCGGGCTGTCATTACCCGATATCCCGGTGGCAGGCGGAGTGCGTTTGTATGGCGGGGCGATATGGATCTATACGATACCTCTACCCTTCAGTCAATCGAGGGCTTGGAAAGTGCGCTGGGTCTGGCTGCAAGATATTGTTTCCCGCAAACGATGTGTCTCTCTACTCGCCTTTCCTTTGATGGCGCAGCCGCCACAGAGTGGGCTCAGCACTATGGAGTTGATCGGGGTGCATCGGAAATTCCCCATTTTATCCGATGGCTGCAGGAGAGGGTGGAGCTTCGCCATAGCTTTGCATATCCGGCTATGTTCGATAAACCTTATATGATGGAGCTCGGTAATCACGGACACCTCCATTATGATACCGCGACCTCTGCTGCGCCTGAGAATGTATGGAAGTCGCATGCGCGAATGGGGGCTGGGAGGTATCCCTGGATTGGGAGTGATATCTCTTCATTCGGAGAGCAGCGGGACAATGCTCTTGAGGCACGGCAATGGTCTGAGCGCCTTTTTTCGTTTACTCCCCGTACATGGGCCAAGCCGGGGCGCTGCAATGATGCTGATACCCCTCGAGCGGCTGAGGCTGCAGGGTGTGAAGTGGTGAGCGGCTCAGATATCGGTGCTATCGATAACGTTCTTTATCAGCCGCCGCCACACCATCCCGGAGGCACAGAAGCTGTAGAGCTGACGTCGCGCTATCCTGGCGATCCGCAGCATATCCATCATGTGGCCATGCTGCTTTTCTGGCTCCATCGTTCTCAGCGTTGCGGTTTACCAATGGTCTATATGTGCCATCAGCACATGCGTCAGTTTGAAGGGCAGGCCTGTACACGATTTACGGAATATATGCTTCGCACAGTGCTTGGAAATTTTAATGGTGACTTTTATATAGATACTCTTTTTGGGATCGGGAAATACTGGCGTGAGGTGTTCAGCCTAAAGACGCGCCGGGTTACCGTTTTGATCAACGGAAAGAGTATTGTGGTTGAGAACCAGAGTGATATTGATCTTGAGCGCATACCTGTGGATTTGCATCTGGCAGGTGGAGCCCGATCAACTCTCCTGTTCTCGGTTAAGAGTGGCGAGAGTGTAGAAATTGATATAGCAAGAGTGAAATCTGGTCAGGAGAAGTAGATGAGTTTTGTTTGTACAGTCGATGTAGAAGATTGGGCCCAATCAACCCTTGATACGAATCTGCCGATTACGGAGCGTTCGGGCCGAAATATGGAGTATTTGCTTGATCTGCTTTCAGTTGAAGATGTCAAGGTTACCTGTTTTATTTTAGGTAAATTTGCCGAAAAGTTTCCAGCATGCGTGAAGCGTATTGCGGCCGAAGGGCATGAGATAGCGTCTCATGGGTATGGTCATGTCGATCTCTTCAGGCTTTCACCTGCTGAGTTTCGTGAGGATGTGCAGCGTTCCAAAGGTCAGCTTGAGGCGTTGACAGGAGTGCCGGTGAAGGGATATCGTGCACCATGCTTTTCGCTTGTCAAGGACTCCCTTTGGGCTCTCGACGTTCTGGCAGAGGAGGGTTTTGATTACGATGCGAGTATCAATCCAGGGGTTATGGCACGTTTTGGCCTATCCGAATGGCCGCCGCAACCAGTGAGGGTGAAGCTGCCTTCCGGTTTTACTCTTGTTGAATTGCCTTTGGCGACACTGCAGTTGCTGGGTCGGAGATTTCCAGTGGCTGGCGGTGGATATCATCGCCTCTTGCCCTGGTCATTCATTCGGTATGCAGTTAAAAAGACGCTTGCAGGGGGTGAGACTTTTGTGGCCTATTGCCATCCCTACGAATTTGATCCTGATGAGTTTTCGCACCTTATGTTTCCTCTGCCCTTAAAAACCCGTTTGCATCAGGGTCTTGGACGAAAAGGTTTCGAGGCAAAGTTCAAAAAGATGCTGCAGGAGTTTAAACCTGCCCTTGCTATTCATTTGGCAGAACAAACCAATTGGCCGGTCTATACTCCTGTCTTATGAGTGTAGTTAAGCGAATTCCTTTTAAAAAGAGCTGGTGGATTCCTAAGCGGATCTTTGACTTTACAGCCTCCTTTTTTGGTCTGGTAGTGCTTTCACCTCTAATAGCCGGAGTTGCTGTTCTTGTGAGAGCGACTTCAAATGGCCCGGTTTTGTTTACTCAACTCAGGGTAGGTCGGCATGGCAAATGCTTCAAATGTTATAAATTCAGGACAATGGTTTCGGGGGCGGACGCATTTGGCAGCATTACAACAGCAACAGATTCCAGAATTACTGAAGTAGGGAGAGTGCTTCGTCGCTATAAACTCGATGAACTCCCGCAGTTATGGAATGTCCTGACGGGAAAAATGTCATTTGTAGGCCCCCGTCCCGACGTCCCCGGTTATAGCGACCTATTACAAGGCAGTGACCGTCAGATACTCGAACTTTTGCCCGGCATTACTGGACCAGCAACACTCATCTTCAATGACGAAGCGCAACTACTAAAACAAGTTAATAACCAGAAAGCCTTCAATGATCACGTTATCTATCCAGAGAAAGTTCGAATAAACATATCGTACATCGAGAGGGGATCCTTCTTTAAAGATATTGGATATATTATTGCAACAGTAGCGCCTCGAATCACTGGATGGATAAGGTTAGACATTTGGCTTGGTATCGATTATTCGGCATTTCGTAAAAAGATGAAGGCTGAGGTCTTTAGATATAATACAGGTAAGATGTTGTGAAAATTTAAGCTTGACTAAATGAGTATAATGAGCTGAAACCGCATTATTCCTTGACCTATTCTGTTAGGAGTGTGATCACTTGTTGTCTTACTTTGATGCAGATCACCCGCAAATGTTAATGTTATGAGACGTATATGTATTTCGATAAAAGTTTATGGGAGAGGTATAAACGACAAATATCGGAAGTTAAACCCTATTTATAAAAGACTTTAAAAGTCTGCTAATTTCGGGTTATGCGCTTTTGGCGCATTATTTGTACTTGATGTAAATAATGCGTTTTAATATATTAGCTGATACGGTTTTTAAAGGTTCTGATTATGTTCTGATGAGTGGTTATAATACCGTTGTGTCAGCAGATTCATCAGTAAGAATAACGATCAGATATACTTCGATAGCGGTGGTGGTTGTTATTAATGATTTGTACAACTTTTCTCCTAGTGCTTGGTGATTTTGTTCTTCTGTGGATAGATTGTCATTTGTTAGTGCTTTGTCTGTGAAAGTATCCTTTAACTTTAGTCCTTGTTGTGTGAAATCATTTTTTTACTTTCTACTTTTAGCATTTACGATTGTCGGGTGCTCTCAAGAACCTGAGAAGAAAGATCCTTCCCGAATTGCTGCGGTAGTTAATGGTGTAGAAATTACGCAACGTGAAGTTTCAGCTATTTATGATCGAACATCTTCTAGTGCTATAAGCGGAGATGTTCGGCGTAATCAGGAGCGTGCTATTTTAGCTGGTTTGGTGAGAGGCGAATTGCTTGCTCAGAAAGCAGTTGCTGAAAAGTTAGATCGTACACCTGAGTTTTTGTTGATGTTTCACGAAGCCCGTCGTCAGGTTCTTGCTGGTTTGGCTGAAAAGTCAATGCTTGCTTCAGTTAAGCCACTTTCAGATGAAGCGCTGCAATCTGTTGTTAAACAAAATCCCCTTATTTTTAGTGAGCGAAAGCTGCTTGTGTATGAACAGGTCCTCATGCCTGTCGTTGATGTTCCGTTTCTTCAGTCGCTTAACGTTGCCGCAGGAAAAGGTGCTTCAATTTCACAGCTTGTTGATTCGATCAAGGTAAAAAAGCTTAAGTTTCAACAGGTTACGCAAACGCAGTCAACCGATCAGATGCAGCCTGCTATTGCTCGTATTTTGAGCAATGCTAAGCCGAATGTACCAATTCTTATGCGAGTCGAGAACAAGTTTGCTATGGTATTGATGTTGAAGAGCGCAGTACCGATTCCTCTTACCGGTGATGTAGCGCTTCAGACTGCGCGCAACATTACTGGGGCACAACTTCGTAATCAGGAATTCAGAAAAAAAATGAAGGATGTTGTTGATGCATCCAAAATCACCTATTTCGGTGTGTTTGCACCTGGTGCAGCACCTAAAAATAGTGAAGGTCAATTGGTCACTTTGCCTACAGTTGATACCAAAATGATCGTCGAAAAGGAAACACAAAGCCTCAAGCTTGCTATAGCGCTTGGTGCATCATATACGTTTGCAGTGTTGTTGCTTACATTCTGGATCCGCCTCTTAATTGGTAGGTTTTGGCACCCTTTTTTCTGGCATAAGTCGAAGAAGGTCAAGTCTGTTGAAGTTGATGGCCATAGTGAAGATCATCATGATGATGAAATATTGAATCTCGTATATAAACCACCAGTTTTTATACGTTTTTTTCTTTTTTTTGTAGCCGTAGGAGCTGTTTCCATACTTGGTTATCAATTGTTCCTAATTTGGAATAGAATGCCTGAATGGCTAATTCCACTTTCTATTCTTTCCGGTCTTTTGCTTGGCGTGATTTTAAGTCAGGTGTTTTCCATTAATCCGTTTATGAAATTGATGCAGAAAATGCGTTTTACGCCTGTTCTGTTCTTTTCTTTTTGTGTTTTTGCAACATTGATTGTTACCAAGCGTTTGATTGGTTTATGACATTAAAAGCTTTCCCTTCTTGGGTTCCTTGGTTGCTTTATACAGCTGTTATTTTGCATTCGGTTGTGAAGTACACTATGTTACTTTCGCTTTCAAGTGACTTGATGTTATTGTTTCCTACCCTTTTGGCGGTTTTATGGATGGAGCGCGTAAGCATTATCAAAACATTCAACAGTAGTGCGTTAGGGCATCCTGTGATCGGATCAGTGCTTTTTTTTATTGGATGTCTTTTCTTTTTAGCCGGCGGAGTTATACCTTCTTTAGTTGTTGAGATTCTCGGGATGTTTTTTATTGCCGCAGGATTTGTCGCTGCATTTGCCCCCCATGATTATTTGCGTTCAGCATACTTCATTGCTTTCGCTGGTATTGTTATTATTATCCTTGGCTCTATAGGGCCTTCGTTATTATCGTCCGAATTGGCTATTGCTTTAGCTGCATTGTCAGCAAAAGTACTCAGTGCCACAGTATTTCCAGTAGTTCCAAACGGGGTTACTCTCTATTTTGGTCAATATAGCGCCATAGTGACAAAAGAATGTTCTGGTATGAATTCCATATTTTCATTGACGGCGCTCTCTATTCTCTACCTTCGAGAGGGCGTCAACCGTAAACCTTTGCATATTGTATTAATGGTTGCCAGTATTATTCCTGTGGCGGTACTTACCAATTTTATGAGAGTGATGTTGATTGTTCTGGCAACGTGGTACGTTGGTGATTGGTTTGCCCAGAGCATTTTCCATGAGTCAGCAGGTGTTATTGTTTTTGTATTGGCTCTTCTGATCCTCACACTCATCGATAGGCTACTCCTTTTTGTATTTTCTCCGACAAAGCCTTCTGCGGGGACTCGTCATGCAACTTACTAAACATTCTCTTCTCACTATAGTCTTTAGCCTCATGCTTATTGGCTCACAGATACTGGTGCAGATCCGTCAGCAACCTTCAGATACAGTAAAACCTGACTTGCAAACAATTCTAAAGCAGCATCCCGATGGCTGGCAGCCCATTTCAGGGTCAACAGTGAATCCTAGTACCCAGAATGCTGCATACGATCTTGTTGCTTCTCAAATATATAAAAGTTCGGATGGTAAGGTTGTCTCAGTCCTGATGACTTGGAGTTATGATGGCTTTCATCGAGCAGGGCATCCTCAGGAAGGTTGCTATGATGCTCAAGGATTAGCGGTTACCCAGGCCCTGAATGGTTCAGTTATGGTAGGTGCCCAGAAAATCAATTTTGTTACATTCTCAGGTCGTTATGGATCTGTCACCGAAGATGTCATCTATTGGAGAGTCACCGGAGGAATTCACGACGCCACTCTTAAGGAAAACATTTCCATGATAAAGCGATTTAAAGAAGTTCCCAGAATCTTAATCGGCGACATCCCCGACAACATCATGGTCCGAGTATCCACTTGGCGTCCCGCCACCGATCCTCCCTCCACAGTCCACATCGACTACATCAAATCCTACCTCCAATCCCTAAAACCAAAAACCCGCCATATACTGACCGGCCTCTAACCCCAACCCATGTCATTCCGAGTATCGGCGAAGAATCCATTTTCCTCTTTAAAGCTAACAGTCCAAGGTTTTGAATCTCAGAACTTATTCCTTACATCTAATCCCTGTTCACTCAACACTTAGAAAGAGCCTTATCCGATTATTACCAGCTCGGACGCGGTTATAATAATGTCAGATTTTAGTGCTGAAAACAGGGATTGAGTGTGAACTTTGTCCATTTCCATCACCCAAAAAAGTTCAAAATTTAAACCCTCATATTCAAATTAATCAGGTTTTTCAGCATGAAACCAAAGAGCCATTTTTCTTATCTTAACTCAGCACTTTAACTTTAGCCTTCAGCAAAAAAAATGCTTATACTCAACAAAATCCTTCCAATCCTACTCCTTCCCTTAGGGTTCAGCCTTCTGTGTTTGCTCGCAGGTATATTTTTTCGCAAAAGGTTATTCCTCTGGATTGGCGTTCTGGTACTCTGCCTGTTCAGTCTACCCATTGTTAGTGACGCAGTTATGCGCCTTGTTGAAGGTCCACTCAGGCGAGCACCTGTAAGTGCGGTTGGTAAAGCCGATGCCATTGTGGTGCTGAGTGGAATGATTCATCAGATTAAAGGCGCTCCCTTGGGCGAATGGGGTGATGCTGTTGATCGATTTGAAGGAGGCATTGACCTTTTCAAAGCAAGCAAAGCTCCTGTCATTGTCTTTACTCGTGGCCTGATCCCATGGCAAACTTATTCTGTTCCAGAAGGTGATTTGTTGGCCAGGAGGGCAATCCTGCTCGGCGTTCCACAGCGTGCGATCCGTTTAACCGGAAACGTCGGTAACACAGCAGATGAAGCCGTGGAGGCAGCAAAGTTGCTCAATGTTGGAAACGGTAATTCAAAAAGTATTATTCTCGTCACAAGCGCCTTTCATATGCCGAGGGCTCGGTTTCTATTTGAAAAGTCCGGCTTTAAGGTTATTCCTTTCAGGGTGGATTATCAAACAGATGATACACCGGAGTTAACGGTTTTAAGCTATCTACCTAATGGAGCATCGCTTGCTAAATCAGAAACAGCTTTGCATGAAATAATCGGTTGGCTATTTTATTGGGGCAAAGGACTTCTTAAAGTGCCATAGGGCATTTCCCAAAGCAGAGTTAAACCACTAATTCCTGTTTCATGAAACATGTTCACGGTATTTTTGTAGCTTTTCTGTTACTGATACTGGCCACCCCTTTATGGGCACAGGACTACAAGAATGTTGAGGTGAGCAAGGTTCTTGTTTCATCGGTCACAAGTAACGGCACTCCACTCAGATATCTGCAAACAGGTCAGCCTGAAGTAACGGTTCTTGTCGTTCGTGTTCCTCCTGGTGGTTCAACCGGCTGGCACCAGCATCCTGTACCGGTTTATGCCTACATGCTTAACGGGACGCTTAACGTCGAAATTAAGGGCGGTCAAACCTCCGTTTTTAAAAAGGGCGACGCGATTCTTGAAGTAATGAATACCTTGCATAACGGATATAATTCAGGGAGTGAAACCGCAACTCTTGTGGTATTCTACACAGGAGCAGTTGGTGTGCCGAATGTTGTGAAGGAAA
>Ga0209083_1002963_pt1 | contig 14986 bp, 14 predicted proteins | sample AM7aDNAmetaG_FD_184132 | JGI IMG/M metagenome (GOLD analysis project Ga0209083, IMG submission 184132) | Freshwater microbial communities from Finland to study Microbial Dark Matter (Phase II) - AM7a DNA metaG (SPAdes) (version 3) | ecosystem: Environmental > Aquatic > Freshwater > Lake ...
TATGAGAAAGGAATTAAAATTACAGATGAAGAAATGAGCAAAATAAATATTGAAAAAAACAATTTTCATGGTGAATGGAACTATTCAATTGCACCAAGAATGTAAAGTTTAATTTGTATCATATCCTTAGATATTCGTTTTAACAAGATTGGTGATAAAGGGGCCGAAAGCCTCAGTATCCTTACAAAGTTAATTGCTTTGGATATCAGTAGTAATTACATTGGTGATAAAGGGGCCGAAAGCATTAGTTCGCTTTCACAGTTAAGAACTTTAGATATCAATAATAACAACATTGGTTATAAAGGAGCCGACAGCATCTGTGCCCTCTCACAGTTAACTTATTTAAGTATGGGTTATAATACCATTGGTGATAAAGGAGCCAAAAGTATTAGTACACTTTCCAAGTTAAATGTTTTAGATATCCAATCTAACAACATTCACGAAAATGGTGCAGCATGCCTAAGTTACCTTACGGGGTTAACTTATTTAAGTATTGGTAACAATGACATAGGTGATAAAGGTGCCGAAAGCATCAGTACCCTTTCTCGGTTAATCGATTTATTTATTTATTTATAATAACAATATTAAACACATAGGTTGTTTTAGTAGTTTAAAAAACCTAAAAGAATTAACCATATGGGAAAACCCAATTAGGGATGTTCCTGAATCAATTTTTAATCGAGGAAATTGTATACAGTATCTTCGTATTTGGTGGCAGGAAACAGCAGACAAAGAGAAGGTTAAACCCAATAAAACAGTCAAGCTCCAAATTATCGGAAATGGCAATGCAGGTAAAAGTTCGATTGTTGAAGCTTTGAAAAATGGAGTGTGCAGAAAGAAATTTACTTCAACCCATGGTATTGTTATCGAACCTCTAAATTATAGCCTTGACAATGAGGATATTAAATTTAACATGTGGGATTTTGGTGGACAGGAAATTTATCATGGTACGCATCAACTGTTTATTGCATCCCAATCCATCCATTTGATTGTTGCGGATGATGAGTCGGAGCAATTGGCTTTAGACCGAATTAGGGTAAAAGACCGTGAAAAACCTGACGAAATGGTATTGCACCAACCATTACAGCATTACATTGATTCGTCCAAAAGGCAAAGTCCCGAAAGTTTAAGGATCGTTGTAAAGAACAAAATTGATCTTGGGAACAGTATTTCGGACAATACCCTGAAAACGATTACAGACAAAAATGAGATTGATTTTCATGCTGTTAGTGCAACTCAAGGGACAGGAATCCTTGAACTGAGAAAAATACTTGCCCAAAAAAGAGAGGATGTTTTACATTACGGGATGTTGATGCCTGTTTCATGGCTCGATGTACAGAGCTATTTTCTGTCCAATTTGGAATTGAAGGAGTTGTTCAGAAGAAGGTTGATCAACCTGGACATCTTTAACGAGATTTGTGCGAACTTTAAAGTTACGGATATTGCAAGACCAGCTTTATTGGACTTCCTGCACCACACCGGTATCCTCTATAAAAATAAGGAATTCTTAAAAGACACCATTATTGCCGACCAAAGATGGGCACTTGAAGCTATTTATAAACCTCTCGACAGAAAAAGTACTTTCTATGACGAACTCCGCAACGACTTTAAAGGGAGGGTACGCTTAAAATACCTGTTCAAAGCGTTTGGTGATGGATACGAAACGGCTCATAAGTGGCTGTTCCTGAATTTTATGCGAAGTTGTGGGTTGTGCTTTCCTCTTTATCAGAAGGATGCAAAACAAACGGAGGAAAGCTACTACATTTTTCCTGAATTTTTGCCCGAAAACGAAACACCTGCCGTAAAGGATTTGTGGAAAACCGCTCAGGATGTGAAGATGTTCACCTATCAACCCGATTATCTCGATTATTTCAGGATCCAAAAGTTTATTGTTGACCTGGGCAACAAGACCAAAGTGGAGTATATATGGAAAAGTGGGATCCTTGTAATTACAGAAAAAGGTAAATTCAGGGTGGAGGTTGCCGATAATGGTACAAAGATCAAAGTTGGTATTGAATCCACAGCCGTTGATGATTTTTTGTTGCTGATTATAAATACATTCCAAGACAGTGAATTTAATAAGGAAAAACGAATTTGGAAAACAGAAGATGGTAAAATATTGGATTTGAAATCGTTGGAACTCAGAAGTTCGAGGAAAGAGTCTTTATTCGATAGAGCTAACTTTGAGTTTCAAGTCAGTGACGGAAATAATGGAGTTAATGATTCGGAGCGTGGTGGGGATAAAAAAATAGATTTAAAAGCGATTTTACCTAATGTTGAGCAGCCTAATCCTAAAAGATTGGTAATATCGTATGCTTCTGAGGATTTGCAGGCGGTTCTTGATCTTGAAGAGACTTTGGCCCCTTACGATGGGAAAATACAATTTCTGTATGACAAAAAAATAGTTGACGGCAAACGTACCTACAATCCACAAATCATTGATATGTTTAATGATGCACAGGGATATATCATTTTGGTCAGCAAAAAATATCAATATAAGGCAAACAAGGACTATATCTGGAACAATGAATTTCCGATCATTAAACATAGAAATGAAACACGCGGAATATCTGTATTTTGTTTGCCGGTTGCTCCGGTCATTTTTAATTCAGATCTGGAACCTTTTGCTTGTTTCAGAAAAGGGGACAATCCTCTTCCAGAGGAAGGGCACAAGCGAGATCAATATTTAATATCATTTGCAAAAGAAATAATAGAAGGTAAATTTTTAAACAATGTGTAATACAACACTTACTACAGATCAAATCCACAAGGAACTTGATCTGATTCAAGACGTTATCAAACGCATGGCTTCCAATTCGTTTGAGGTAAAGAAATGGCTGATAGGCATCCTGTCGGCAATCGTGGTTTTCAGTCGCAATGAATTGTTGGACGGCAATGTCCAACTAATTGGTTTACTGCTGGTTCCTGTTTTGTGCTTTTGGTACCTCGATGCATTTTTCCTAAGTACCGAAAAGCTTTACCGGGAAATGTACAAATGGGTCATCAAAAACAGATGGCGAACAAATCTATATTTGTATGATCTGAATACGATGTCGCGCGAGTTTCCAGTAGGTCATTTTGAGCACTTTATCATTCAAAAAAACAATGTCTGACATGTTATGTTCTCAAAAACCCTTTTACCGTTTTATGTGGTACCGGTGGTTTTCATAGTGGCGTACGCTGTGGTGCAATGTTGGTAAAATTGGGTGGTTTTTTAAAGGAGGATATGGTATAATGATGAAGGGGATACCAAATTACCTACTCCAGAAACCCCAACCCTAAAGGGGGTGATTGTACTTATAGTGAAAATCAATAAGATACAGACCGGGTTGTTTTTCATATTCTGCTAATTTTCGGTTTTTTATTATTGTTTCATTCGTGATCAGGTTGTTGTATTCGTCCATCTGGCTTATTTCCTGCAACCGGGTCTGGATGGCGAAATAAGTTTGACCAGTTGCAACAATCTCCTTTGATGGGTCTGCATTCTGAACTATAAGGTAACATGCATAACGTGAAAGTTTTACGCTTTCCATTTCGCGTTGTGCTCCGGAGCCGATCGATACCATCTCGTTGAAGTCAACGAGATGGTTTTCGACTTTATGGTTACTGTTTTTACATGCTTCTTTAGCTTTACCAATAACAGAAAGGAAGTTCCTAAAATCAGTATAATCCAATGCTTTGGCCAATTGCCTTGCCCCCCAATATTCGTTTCCCTGATCGTCAATTTGACGAATTTGCTCAAATATATTCTGAGCCTTTTTTGACAATTCGTTTTACGATTTTATTATTAGACCTCAATGATGTAAACTATCAAATTTGAGAAAAGGATGCAATTATTTTTGTTTTAAACTAATCTGTCATCTAAACGTTATAAAGTACATTAACTTCAAAACAAATGATCAATTGATGAACGAGACTCATACACTTGAAATTGATGGCCGGTTTCTGTACTATGCATTTCTTGCAGGGGGTAGAAAAATCCTGCAAAATCAGGTGGAGATCAACCGCATCAATGTTTTTCCGGTAGCCGACAAAGATACCGGCACCAACCTTGCCTCTACAATCCGATCAGTTATCGACAATATCAAGCCACATAAATCGTATAAAACAACAGTAAACAACATCGCCGAAGCTGCCTTAATGGGGGCCCGCGGAAATTCAGGGGTCATTTTTGCCCAGTTTCTTTATGGGATAAGTCAGGAAACCATCAACAAAAGTGTGATTTCTTTGGCCGAATTTGCTGACAGCATAAAAAAATCGATCCCCTATATTTACGAGGCGGTCGCAAACCCCATGGAAGGGACGATGCTTACGGTGATCAGGGACTGGTCGGATTATATCTTCAGCCGGAAAAGCATCATCCACGATTTTAAGAGGGTTTTGATCGAATCGTTTGAGATCATCGAAAAATCGTTGATAGAAACAAAATCAAAACTTGCTGTTTTAAAGCAATTTAACTTTGTGGATGCCGGAGCGAAAGGGTTTGTCCTTTTTATTGAAGGGATCATTGAGTTTGTGAGGAGCCATAGCATCCGCAAATTTGCGGTACAACCAACCGAAGCGATTATGATGATCCATTCGGAGGTCCATGCCGGGGCGGGTATCAATTTCCGTTTTTGCGCCGAGGCTATCCTTCAAAATGTGAAAATCGACAAAAATGAGTTAAAAGCGATCCTGCTTAAATATGGCGATTCTGGAGTGGTCGCAGGATCAAAAAACCTTTGCCGTATCCATGTCCACACCAATCAATTGGCCGAGTTGTTCAATGAGCTGAAAGATTATGGGACCATTACTTTCCAGAAAGTCGATGATATGGTTCGGCAGAACGAAGCTGCCACAAAGAAGAAATGGAATATTGCCCTTGTTACCGATTCGACATGCGACTTGTCGCAGGAGCTGATAGACAATTACCAGATCAATGTTGTTCCGATCAACCTTAATTTTGGCGACAACCACTATCTTGATAAAGTGACAATCAAACCTGAGCAGTTTTATGGTCTGCTAGCTACGAGTCCCGATTTTCCGAAAACTTCCCAAATCAACGAGCGGACATTTACGAACCTCTATTCGCACCTGGCATCCCATTATGATGCGGTTATTTCCCTCCATTTGTCGGGGCAGTTCAGCGGGACTTTTCAGAACAGCGTTAAGGCCGCAAAGAAAATCAGTGAAGAATTCAAAAAACCGGTCATCACAATCGACTCGAAAAATCTGTCGGGAGCTTTGGGGCTTATCGTGTTGCGGACGGCCCAGGCTATCGAAGCGGGTTGGTCGGTTGGGGCCATTGAGGAAGGCATTAAAACCTGGATTGTCAATTCAAATATTTTTGTCACGGTGAAGACTTTGAAGTATCTGGTCAAAGGGGGTAGGGTTTCAAGACAAAAAGGGTTTATCGCCAATTTATTGGGTGTAAGACCAATCGTTTCAATGGATAAAAATGGGAAATCAGTTTTGATTGGAAAAACTTATAGTCAGGATTCCAATATCAATAAAGTAATGAAACATGTTGAAATACTTGGAAATACCAAGCCGATCAGGGATTACATCGTTCTTCATGCACAGAACCCGGCTGGAGCAGATATCTATACAGAAAAGATGTTTAAACTGACCGGTAAACTACCGGTTTCGATCGTTGACATTTCTCCTGTGATTGGTATGAATGCCGGGGTCGGGGCGATTGCTGTTTCGCTAATGCTAGAGTAGTTTTTTCTTTTTAATCCTTTAAAATTTTAATACGAACAAAGGTTGAGCAATTTTTATATTAATGTTTTTTTAATACCGTTATTAAATGGGTCAGTTATATTTTAAAGGTTTATTGTTGATTTTAGCTGTGGTCACATTTCTTTGGATCCTCAGTGTTTTACTCAGGAATGTCAGCATTGTTGACCTTTTTTGGGGAATGGGATTTGTGATGGTGGATGCCTGGTATTTGTATTCAACTGAAACATTTGGTTTCCGTCAGTATTTGTTGTTGTTCCTGTTGTCAATCTGGGGGTTGAGGCTTTCGTTGTACCTTGCCTGGCGAAATATAGGAAATGGCGAAGATTTCCGCTACCGTGAATTCCGAAAAAACTATGGGAAGAATTACTGGTGGATCAGCTATTTTCAGACTTTCTTGCTTCAGGGCATATTGATGTGGTTGATCTCCTCGACATTATGGGGCGTCAACAGGTTTCAGGCGACAGACAGCCTTAAAGTTTTGGACTATATTGCATTGGTGATTTGGACAATTGGTTTTGTTTTTGAAGCAGGTGGTGATTATCAATTGGCAAAATTCAAGAACAATCCTGCCAATAAGGGAAAAGTCCTGAACACTGGTTTATGGCGGTTAACCCGACATCCAAACTATTTTGGCGATGCAGCAGTTTGGTGGGGTTATGGGTTATTTTGCATCAGTGCCGGAAGTTATTGGTTTGCGCTTGGTTCAGTTTTTATGACATTGCTGATTATCAAGGTTTCAGGGGTTGCTTTGCTTGAAAAGACATTAAAAACCAAAAAGCCTGGATATGCTGAATATGTCCGGAAAACGAATTCATTTTTACCTTGGGTTCCGAAAAAATGAAATTGGTGGGAATAAATGGAAATAGATAGAAATAATGGAAATAGATAGAAATAGAAATAATGGATATCATTACTGACAATATATGGCTGATCCTTTTCATTGTCTGGGGATTGCCGTTGACAGTTTACCGGAGCAAGTTCCGGAAATTGGTTTATCAGACAGACAGTTGGACAATAAATATTAAACCGGTTTTTATGAAAGAACTCAAAGGATTATTCGGGAACATTTATCCTGGAAACCAGAATTACAGGAAATTCAGGAAATTTTACAGGTTTTATCTCGCCATTTACTTCCTGTTGTTCTTTTTTTACTTCAATTTCAAAAGTTATTCACAAACAACAAATACAAACAATATGGACAAAATAGGCATTGGGAGCGTTGTTCCCTCATTCACTTTAAAGGATCAGTTCGGTAAAGATTTCGATATCAATACAGTAAAGGGCAAAAATAATCTTGTGATCTACTTCTATCCCAAGGATGACAGTCCGGGCTGCACGAAAGAGGCTTGTTCTTTCCGCGACCAGTTTGATGTTTTCAAGGATGCCAATGCTGTGGTGATCGGGATCAGTGGACAATCGGTAAAAAGCCATCAGGAGTTTGCTACCAAATACAGATTGAATTATACCCTTTTGGCTGACGAAGGGAACGTTGTGCGAAAATTGTTTGGTGTGCCCACCAACTTACTCGGATTACTTCCAGGACGTGTTACTTATGTTGTCAACAAAGAAGGCAAGATCGTCTTTCTGTTCAATTCACAGATCCAGGCCGAAAAGCACATTGAAGAGGCCATCCGTATTTTGAAAGGCCTCAAATGAAGCTGTTTCCCGACATAGCACTGATCTTATTTGCCTATCTGCTGGGTGCTATCCCGTTCGGGTATATTTTCACAAGGAAATACCTTGGAAAGAACATCCTGGAGTTGGGGAGCGGGAATATTGGATCAACAAATGTGGAAAGGATTGGAGGTAAAAAACTTGGTATTCTTACCCAAATTTGTGATGTCTCAAAAGGACTAATTCCGGTCTTATTGGTTTATTTTCTGATTATCAACGATACATACTCATTTGGTGATTATTGTATTTATCTTGTTGCCCTTGCCACCATTATCGGGCATGATTTCTCCGTCTTTTTAAAATTGAAAGGTGGAAAAGGGGTAAATACCACTTTGGGAGCCTCAGTTTTACTTGCTCCTGTCGCAGTTGGTATTTCGATATTGATCTATTTTTTGGTCAAGTGGAAGTACAAGACTGTTTCAATCGGATCAATTGTATTGGCCTTGACATTATTGGTTTTTGAGTTGATTTCTCATAAAGTAGGATTGCTTTTTTACTATCTGCTGATTTGTACTGCGTTGATCCTTGTTAAGCACATTCCCAATATCAAACGGTTATTGAATAAGACTGAGCCAACCGCTGTAGCTTAGTTGTCAGCGGACCTTTTGGAGATAGTGATAGCCTCACTTTGAGTGAGACTATCACTAAATAATTGCTAAAATAAAATTGCTATTTTTGCAACTCAAAACAAAGCGAATGGGGCAAAAAAAGGGGGTTGTGTATCTGGCGATAATTTTTGCAATGATCTTCTGGTCATTCTCATTTGTTTGGGTAAAAGAAGTTTATGTCGCTTATGGTCCACTTACGACCGTCTTCATCAGGTTGCTGATCGCTACATCGCTTTTAATGATTTATGGACGGATCACCAAAAAATTGGTGAAGATTGAAAAGAATGATTACCGGGCATTTATTTTGCTGGCCTTCTTCGAACCATTTCTTTATTTTATGGGTGAAAGCTTTGGTTTGCAGTATGTTTCAAGCACTATGGGTGCGATGATCATTGCGACAATTCCACTTTTCTCACCTGTTGCAGCTTCTAAATATTATGGGGAAAAGCTTTCGGTCCGCAACCTGATCGGTATTATCCTTTCGTTTTTAGGGGTTGGAATTGTTGTTTTCGATTCTTCATTTAATTTTATTGCCTCACCATTCGGTATCGCACTTGAATTTCTGGCTGTATTTTCGGCAATAGCTTATACTGTGGTTTTAAAGGATTTGTCCCATAAATACAATCCAACTTCGATTATTACCTATCAGAATTTTATCGGGATCTTCTTTTTCCTTCCGCTGTGGCTGATTTTTGAGAGCAAAACAATGTTTGGCACCCACTTTAACCTTCCTGCATTTATAGCAATCCTGAAACTTGCAATATTTGCATCTTGTATCGCATTCATTCTTTATACCTATAGCATCAAAAACCTCGGGATCAATGATGCCAACATGTTCATTAACATCATTCCGGTTTTGACTGCAGTTTTTGCCTGGTATATCCTCGATGATGCATTGACTTTCAGAAAAATTGTTGGCATCTGTGTGGTCATCACAGGGCTTTTTATTGCACAGGTTAAGATGAACCGAAGGATCGCAAAGTTAGTTACAATTCAACAAGATGGGGGCAGATAAAGACAATGTTTTCGAACTCTCCAGGCAAAATCATGAGGAGACCCAGGTTTTTTTCGCGAAACTAAAGCGGAAAAAGCCAAAACAGCTCGATGATATTGCGCATCGGTTGCACAATAAAATTTCTGGGCAGTTTGATTGCCTTTCGTGTGGAAATTGCTGTAAATCAATTAGTCCTATGATTACAGACAAAGATATCGAAAAGATAGCTGGAAAGATGAAGATGAAAGCAGTCGATTTTATCGCACGTTATCTTCACATCGATGAGGACAAGTGCTATGTTTTCAACGATACGCCATGCCCTTTCCTGATGTCTGACAATTATTGCGTGATCTACGATTACAGGCCAAAGGCTTGCCGTGAATACCCGCATACCGACCGGAAAAGGTTCTACCAGGTACTTGACCTCACGATGTTGAACCGTGAACTCTGCCCCATTGTTTATGAGGTGGTGGAGGGGTTGAAGAAGGAAGGTATTTAGAGGCTTGGAGCAGGGTGCGGGGAGCAAGGAGTACGGAAACCGGAGAAGGGAGAAGGGAGAAGGGAAACCGGAGATTGGAGTGTGGAAACCGATGACCGGATAAACGTGAATCGGCAATGAATATGGCAATAAGGTGATGAATGACATAATGAGAATTTGATAAATGATCGTTTGCGATGTATAGTTGGAAGTAGTATATGAAATTTCTATTTTTATCAGATATTTAGACAAAAATGAAAAACCTGGTTTTAATTCTCCTGTTTGTTGTTTATCCGTTTGGCCGAATTTTCGGTCAGATCGGTGGAGAGGGGATTTACCGGTTTCTCGATATCACCAATTCGGCAAAAGTTGCTGCTTTAGGCGGTGATCAGGTAGCGTTTTCTGATAATGAACTTGACCTTACTTTCTACAATCCATCCCTTCTGACGGATTCGATGCGCAATCAATTGTCTGTCAATTATGTAAGCTATATTGCTGGGATTGGTGCAGGATATGTGTCTTTTGCCCCAAATCTTAAAAGGAGTAACACTTTTGCCGTAGGCCTTCACTACGTCAATTATGGAAAGTTCAATGGGGCTTCTGAGACCGGAGAGTTGACCGGAACTTTCGGGGCCGCTGAATATGCGCTGAACCTGATCTTTTCGAGGACAATTTCCCAGCATTTAAGGGCCGGGATCAACCTTAAGCCCATTTTTTCATCGTTTGAGAGTTACAAATCCTTTGGTATTGCAGCCGATGCTGGGATTACATGGATCTCGGCAGATAATTTTTTGATTTTCTCATTCGTGGCCAGAAATTTTGGGTCCCAAATCACAACTTATTACGATAACGCTGTTCGTGAAAAACTTCCATGGGATATTCAACTGGGTTTTTCAAAACAACTCTCCCATGCACCTGTACGACTGTTAATTACGGCTAACCACCTGAATAAATGGGATTTATCCTATACAAACAGTCAAAATGAAGGCATGCAATCTGACCCACAATCAAATGGATTGGCCTCATTGTTAATGCGCCATTTGATTTTTGGTATTGAATTCCTTCCGGGATCACGGGTAACCTTGCGTTTTGGTTACAATTATCAGCGGCAAAAAGAGCTTGCAATCACTGAACGTCCCGGGCTTGTTGGATTTTCAACAGGTATTGGTATTAAAATAGCCAAGTTCAATTTCAATTATGGTATTGCAAGCTACCACCTTTCAGCAACTTCCCATTACTTTTCACTCTCTGCCAACCTTTCGCAATTGGTTCATTAGCTATTATCAGGCAACTTTAGGTTATCTTTGTTGTGAAATAATTAAGATCATATGACGGATACAAACCATAAAATAATCATCGCAATCGACGGCCATTCATCTTGCGGTAAAAGCACAGTTGCCAGGGAGATTGCCAGCAAACTCAACTATATTTTCATCGATACCGGAGCCATGTATAGGGCCGTTACATTATACTGCCTTCGTAATAAGTTAATTAATAATGGATTGGTAGATATTCCAAAATTGAATACTAATCTTGACAAGATTAAGGTGTATTTCAGGTTCAATCCCCAAACTTCTCACAATGACATCTGGCTGAATGGAGAAAATGTTGAAGAAGAGATCAGGTTGCTTGCAGTTTCCCAAAATGTCAGCCCTGTTGCGGCTGTCGCTGAAGTTCGCCATCTGCTTGTCGCACTTCAACAGGAAATGGGAAAATCGAAGGGGATTGTCATGGATGGACGAGACATTGGGACTGTTGTATTTCCCGATGCGGAATTAAAAATTTACATGACCGCTCAACCCGATGTCAGGGCCAAACGCCGGTACGATGAGCTTATTGCAAAAGGTGAACATGTTAGTTATGATGAGATAAAAGCAAATATTATCGAACGCGACCGGTATGACGAAAACCGGAAGGAAAGTCCGTTAAGGAAAGCTGCTGATGCTATTGTATTGGACAACAGCTTAATGACACCTGAAGAGCAACTAGATTGGGTTCTTAGCCAGATCAATAAACTTTGAACGAAGATGATTATTGAAATAGATCAAAATTCTGGCTTCTGTTTTGGAGTTGTTGAAGCAATCCGTAAGGCGGAGGAAACCCTTCTTCTGCTAGACGTTCTGTATTGCCTAGGTGATATTGTTCATAATGATGTTGAAATCAATCGTCTGGCAGAAAAGGGATTGATCACCATTGACCATGAAAAGTACTTCACAATGAAGGATGCCACCGTCCTTTTGCGTGCCCATGGTGAACCGCCATCAACCTATGAATATGCAACCAAAAACAACATCAAGCTAATCGATGCTACTTGTCCTGTCGTTTTGAAGCTTCAGCAACGCATCCGGATCGGGCATGACTCGGCACACAATAAAAATACCCAGTTTGTTATTTTTGGGAAAAAGGGACATGCCGAGGTAAATGGCCTGGTTGGTCAGACAAATGGACAAGCCATTGTCCTTGAAAGTGTATATGAAGTTGAAAAGCTTGATTTTAATCGTCCTATTGAACTCTATTCCCAGACGACCAAAGACCTTGAGGGTTTTCATCTATTGGCCAAAGAGCTGAAAAACAGGGCAACAGAGGTCCCTGTTAAGATTCATGATACTGTTTGCCGACAGGTTGCGAACAGGATTCCCGCCATTCGAAAATTCTCAGCCCGTTTTGAACTGATCTTGTTTGTGAGTGGTCAAAAAAGTTCAAACGGAAAGATGCTATTCGATATCTGCCAATCTGTCAATCAGAACAGCAAGTTTATATCATCAATTGAAGACATTGATTTGCAATGGATTAAAAATATTGGATCAGTCGGTGTCTGTGGTGCCACTTCAACCCCAAAAGAGCTTCTCGAAGAGGTGGCAGGGGCAGTCCGTAAACTGGCATCCGAAAATTTTATGTAAATTTAACGGCAGATTGCGCTTTAGTTCAACATTCAAACTTAATTTTGTCTCGTCTTAAACAAAATATTATGGGTAAGGATATTAAATTTTCAAATCCGGATGACTACATCGACAATCAAATCAAAAGAATAGGTGTTTTGACCTCAGGTGGCGATTCTCCGGGAATGAACGCAGCGGTTCGAGCAGTGACAAGGACCGCTATTTTCTATGGCCGTGAGGTTGTTGGTATCATGCACGGCTACAAGGGATTAATAGAGAATAATTTCAGGGTTCTTTCTTCGAGCGACGTGAGCAACATCATTCAACTGGGTGGTACGATACTAAAGACCGCCCGGAGCATGGAATTTCATACAAAGGAAGGACGTGATACGGCATTTCAGAACCTGAAAAATGCAGGTATTGATGCATTGGTCGTCATTGGTGGCGACGGTACTTTTACAGGGGCCAGGATTTTTGCCCAGGAATTTGGGATTCCGATTGTGGGTGTCCCGGGAACAATTGACAATGATCTTTTTGGAACAGATTTTACGATAGGATACGATACAGCACTGAATACGATCATAGAGGCAGTAGATAAAATCCGCGATACGGCAACAGCGCATGAACGTCTCTTTTTTATTGAGGTGATGGGACGTGACGCAGGTTTCCTTGCTTTGAATGGCGGAATCGCTTCAGGGGCCGAGGCTGTCCTGATCCCTGAAACCGATACCGACCTGATGACGTTGGAAACCTTTATCAAATCGGGTTATCGCGAAACCAAAAAATCATCGATTGTCCTTGTTGCCGAAGGTGAGAAGGCGGGTGGCGCATTCAAAATTGCCCAGCAGGTTGAAAAGGATTACCCACAATACGATGTCAGGGTAACTGTCCTTGGCCATATCCAACGTGGGGGTGCCCCTTCAGCAGTGGACAGGATCCTTGCAAGCCGTCTGGGAGTTGCTGCAATTGAAACGCTTCTCGATGATCAGCAAAGTGTGATGGTTGGGATCGAGAACGACCAGATCAGCCTTGTCCCTTTCAATAAGGCAATAAAAAATGACAAGGTAATGAATCCCAAATTGTTAGATTTGATCAGGATACTGTCGTCATAAATATTTTTATTAATTCCGAAATGTTATTGATATTTTCTTTCGGTTTATTAACTGAAATATTCGGGTTAGTTGCTTTTCAGATGTGCTAAACATGATTAATTCATAATTAACCCTTATATGATCAACTGATTATGGATTTTCTGAAGTTCATTTTTTCGATATCTTTATTTTTTCTCCTTGCCTTTTGCCATAATCCACAGCAGAAGAGGGAGAAAGGCCCTGTTTACCAAAAGATTTTGAAATTGGAAGCCGACCTGAAATTGGTGGAAGCCAGTAATCCTGTAAATGCCGAAGAAATTGTCCGCCAATTAATTGTCATCAGTGACTCCCTTAAGGATTACGCTGCATTGGTTAGCCACTATGCCAAACTTTCTGAAATCTATCAGTACCAGAGGAGAGATGATACCAAAGCATTGGAATATATCACCGAAGTGGTTAAAATCTCCTCACAGCATCCGGGAGTTTCACTTTCAAATCCTTATCTGTTTATTGATGCCGGCAATATCCTCTATAAATATGGTTTGTACGATAATGCCAAGGTTGTTTACCAGGGAGCTGCACGATTAGCCCTCGAACTGAAATGGGTTATCCCCGCCATGACAGCTTATCACAATACCGGATTAGCCTGGCAGTACCTAAACGAACCCGATTCTGCCGAAAACTGCTTTAACCATGCCTATCAATTGATGCCCAATCATCATAACCTGATGATCATCGATAACCGTTTGTACCTGTCCAAAATAGCATTGTTAAAAAACCGCAGGGATTTGGTCGAAACTTATGTCAGGGAATCGGAGGAAGTACTCGAAAAGTTCTGGAAGGACAGCCTGGAAAATAACAATTTAAAGAATGGCAACCTCCGATATGCCTATTACAATGTCAATGCCAAACTCGACATGTTGAAGGGCGATCTCAGTGTAATGGACGGAAACCTTGAAAAGGGGGCCTTTATGTACAGGATTGCTATTGATGCGGCAAAGAAGTCGGGACAGGATGAGCTTGTTTATACCCTCCTTTACAATTATGCCTCCGTCGCATTAAAACACCATCTGCCCGAATTCATTGCCCTTGCCGATACTGCCACAAGGTTGGCCATCCAACTGAAAGATATGCAATACAGTTCCGACATGGCACGGCTTTGGACAACCCATTACCAAAACTTGGGCGATGATGTTCAAAAGAATTTCTGGAACCGGAAGATGGCCCAGGCAGACGATAGCCTGAAAAAGATCAGGAGCGATGAAGTGACCAGAAAATCGCTCGTACAGGTAAATGCAGCTCATTTGGTACTGACGATCAACACACTGATGCTGGGCCAGAAAAACAATACAACAACAATTTTCAGGCAAATGATTACCCTTACTTTGACGCTGTTTATTTTAATTTGTGTCATTGCCGTTTCCGGATATTTTATCTATCGTTATTCCCATAAGCTCTCGGCCATTTTGTTAAGCAGCGTTAAAAGTAGAGGCAATACCCTGAACAAGCCCAAAGTCCATACCGCTTCGGCTGATACTTTG
>Ga0209083_1002964_pt1 | contig 14982 bp, 16 predicted proteins | sample AM7aDNAmetaG_FD_184132 | JGI IMG/M metagenome (GOLD analysis project Ga0209083, IMG submission 184132) | Freshwater microbial communities from Finland to study Microbial Dark Matter (Phase II) - AM7a DNA metaG (SPAdes) (version 3) | ecosystem: Environmental > Aquatic > Freshwater > Lake ...
CGCTCACTTTAAGTTCGGCATCCGCACAAAGTTTTTCGATCGCTCGTTCGAGAGTTCCCGCGCCGCCTTTGGCATCAAAAAGCATCGGGAGCGTTGCCACCTTGAAATGTGGGAGGCGCACCGCGCGCAGGCGAACCATGTCATCATTGGTAAGAACGGGATGAGAGAGCTTAAGCTGGCGGCAGTGCTCGGGTTTCTCGTCGAGGAGATTCCCTTCTCTTCCGACAAAGCTCATAAGCGACATCACGAGATTTTCACGGTACGGATCGATCGGAGGGTTCGTGACCTGCGCGAAAAGCTGCTTGAAATAGTTGTAGAGAAGCTGCGGCCGTTTTGAGAGCACGGCGAGCGGCGCGTCATTTCCCATAGACCCGATGGGCTCCTGGGCGGTTTCGATCATCGGGAGGATCACCATCTTTTGATCCTCAAGCGTGTAGCCGAAAGCACGCTGGCGCATCCCCAGCGTCTTTTCGTCGACGGCCACAGGTCCCGGCACTTGGAGGAGTCCGCGGAGCTCGATGCGATTCTCTTCGAGCCAGCGTCGGTAGGGACGGCGGCGGGAAATCCCCGATTTGATCTCATTATCCTTGATCACGCGTTTTGTGTCGGTATCCACCAGGAACATCTTGCCCGGCGCGAGGCGGCCTTTTTCAAGAACATCCGAAGGATCAATATCTAAAACTCCGATCTCAGAAGCCATGACCACCCGACCGCTTTTTGTGATCACATAACGGGCAGGGCGGAGGCCGTTACGGTCGAGCGTCGCGCCGACCTTGGTCCCGTCAGTGAAGGCGATCGCTGCGGGCCCATCCCACGGCTCCATGATCGCAGCGTGGTACTCAAAGAAGGCACGCTTCGCTTCGCTGATGTGGTACTTGGCGCCGAAAGCTTCTGGCACCATCATCATCATCGAGTGTTCGATCGAGCGCCCGCTGAGCGCCAGTAATTCATAAACATTATCAAAAATCGCGGAGTCACTGAGTTCCGCATTGATAATGGGGAAAAGTTTTTTGAGATCTTCTCCAAAAAGCGTGGAGGAAATCGTTGATTCACGCGCCATCATCTTGTTGACGTTTCCGCGCAGCGTATTGATCTCACCGTTGTGTGCCATGAACCGGAAAGGATGAGCGAGGGGCCAGGATGGGAACGTGTTGGTGGAATAGCGCTGATGCACTACCGCGAGGGTGCTGACGACATCCGCTTCCGCGAGATCCGGAAAGAAATGATCGAATTGCGGCGCGGCGAACATCCCTTTGTAGACTATTGTGCGGCAGGAAAGCGAAGGAATATAAAAATCTTAGGGCCCAGCCCATTTTGAGGGCTTCGTTCTCCAGGACCTTTCTCAGGACATACAGCCGTCGTTCCAGCGCCAGCCCTTCGAGCCCCTCATAAGAAATGAATACCTGCCAAATGGAGGGCATCACTTCGCGGGCCATTTCTCCGAGACAGTCCGGATGGACCGGCACCTCGCGCCATCCCAGGATGTTTCCGCCCTCCTGGATGGTTTTTGAGGCGATCATTTTCCGCGCTTTTTCCGAATCTTTTTCCTGACGAGGAAGAAAAAGCATCCCGGCACCGTACTTCCCTTCTTCCGGCAGCGGAAACTTCAGGACCTTCCCGAAAAACCTGTGAGGTATCTGGAGGATCATCCCGGCGCCATCGCCGGTCTTCAGATCGCCCCCGACGGCTCCCCGGTGAACGAGATTCCGGAGAATTTGGACGCCATCCCGCACGATCTGGTGCGACCGGGTCCCGTCGATCTTGACGACGAAACCCACACCGCACGCGTCGTGTTCCTGATTCGGATGATACAGACCCTGAGCTTTCATGGATGGTCCTTTAAACTTTATAAAACAATGCCAGCCTAAGACAAAGACACCCAGACTTCTGAATGAATTCCGAATGAATTCGACTAAGTGCCGGGCAGGTCTGGGTATTCTACTGATTTTTCAAATTTTTCAAATAAAAAAATCCGATAAGTGTTTTGCCGTCGCAGATCTCCCCACTTTGAATCATCCGTCCGATATCGGCCAAGGAGAATTCTTTGACTTCAAAATCCTCGTCCTCATCCTTTTCCGCGATGGCGGGGCAGAGCTCGGTCGCGAGAAAAACGTGCATTTTTTCTCCGGAAACGCCCGGAGTGGGATAGAAGGCTAGAATCTTCTGAAGCTTGCCTGGTTTCATCCCGATCTCTTCCATAAGCTCACGCTTCGCGGCATGCGGGAAGGTTTCGCCGGGTTCCTTGCCGCCCGCCGGAAATTCCCAGAGATGTTTTTCAAGCGGGAACCGGTACTGCTTCACCAGGACATACTTCCCCGCGTTCATCCGCGGAATAACGACCACACAGCCCGGATGTTCCAGAATCTGCCGCGACAGGACTTTCCCTTGCGGGGTCCGGACCTTGCAATCCACAAGGCGTATGGGCCCCTTTGAAAAGATGACTTTCTTTTGAAAAACCCGATATTTTTTTTGAGCCATAGAGAAAAGACTCCCGTTTTATATACGGGTTTCTATCCGATTGTTCACATGAATGGAGCGGGATTCGGGAATCGTCAGATGAATTCGCCTACCCCCTCTGGGCGCACCGAATTATGCATAATTCGTTTATTTCCGCAACTAATTCTGCATTGTTCTTCCTTAATCACGTACCGCGCCATTACACTCGCCAATTTCGAGTCGATAGTATTGAGCGTGGATTCCCTTCGATTCTTTCTAAATTCCTTTTCGATAGTAATGGAGACAGGAGCTCCCGACTCCCAACGAATATTTTTCGTTTTAAGCGAAAGAGTCTCATTTACCCGCCATCCCAGCTTGGCAAGAAAGTGGCACACGCTCCCCAATGACTCTCTACGTTTTCCCCCTATCCAAAAACAGACGGGTGATAAGGTTTTGTACCTGCCCAGCCATATAAAATAAGTTGCCCGTTATTAAGACAAGGATCGCCAAAAGGCTCTTGAGGAACGAATTATGACTGGTCCTAATAAGATGTCCGAATATGTTCAGCCGCTCTTTCAGTCCAAGTTCTTTATAATGGTTATCTGTAGTTTTTACACTGATGTTAGCTTTACCGTAAGCGTAAAGTTTAAGCAGCCATGTCAAAGACGATGTAATCTCCAAATGAACGATCTCCACCCGAGGCAAATAAACTATTTTTGATCCCGGATACCTCGCGACGCATCGCTGGATAAATTCGGTATCGCCCTCGGTTCTACTCTCCTCCCGAAACCCCTTAAGCTCCTTTAAAGTACGCGTAAGGACCGCCATATTATTGGTAAAGCCAAAATAATACTTTGTCATGGCGTGAGTCAGCAGGTACTCCACCTTGGCATTCTCATAATCCTGGAGGATCTTTGCGAGCATGGAGCTACGGCGCGGGAAATATCGTTTCCCCAGCACGATGTCCGCACCCGTTTCTCTTATTCCCTCATGAATTTGAAAGAGCCAATCCGGCGAGACTTCGCAATCGGCATCGGTGAAGGCGATGATCTCTCCCCTCGCAATGGCAAGCGCCTTATTGCGTGCAGCGTAAACGTTGGGCAGAGGATCGCGGATGAGCGTGAGCTCAGGGTACCGGCGAACGATATCCGGAGAACTGTCGGTGGAGCCATTGTCTATAAAAATGAATTCGCGCTCGAGCTTGGCGAAGTCCTGTTCTATTAGAGATTTGATGCAGCGCTCGATATAGAGCTCTTCATTCAGGAAGGGAACGATCACCGAGAATATCATGTCGCTCCTTTCTCCTTCCCGCTTTGACCCACCATAAAAGCAAAGGACCCGCACGCAATGCCGACTGCCATGACGATAAGATGCATAAAAGTAACCCATGTAGCGGATAATCGCAAAAATAAGCCTTTTTCCTGAGTGAGGAAAGCCAAAAATCGCATGTTAAGCAGGAACCACAGCCAGGACAAGACGAGGGCCCCATAGGTCGGCGCGTGCCCGAGGACAGCCATGATGAGAAGGATCAGTACCAAGGGTGCCAAGACGACGCTTAGCAGTTGCTCTTGAGGGGCGTGACAGAAGTCGGTTCCACGTTTTCCGAGCAGAAGAGATATCGCGAGCAAGATAAATATGAATTTCTTCATGACTTTAAATCTATTCCTTCTGCTCATACTCCGTTCGCAGCTGGTAAGCGCTTAACCGTAATATATCACGGCTTGTCTTGTGAACAAATACGGGGCGGGTTAAAAAACTTCTTCAAAGATGCCTCCAGTTGTCGAAACCATCCGAAAGCATTTAGAAACCTATAAAAACCCGTTCGGCGAAAGGCATAACTCGACTGGCCAAGATGTGATCGCCACGGTCGGTCCAGGCGAATATGCGTGAACAATCCCTCCCCGTGGGCGATCCGAAATGTTTGCTTTTGCCACCAGGGCTGAATAACCTGCTCCGGCCAGGTAATGTCGGGATGGTTTTTTACGTGCATTTCCCCCAGAACTTCCAGGAACCATCGGCGACGGTACAGGCAGGGATTGTCGGTAAATTCTGAATATTGTGATGTTGTCATGTAAAAAACCGGTTTGTCCGTATTCTTTGTGACGATCCCGGGAAAGGCCCTGTCCGGATTTTCCATCCAATAAAGAGCATTAAAAAGATGGGTCGGCACAGCCCCTTCGCGACCTTTAACGTGATCTGCCGCCCAATGGGGTTTTCCCGGAAACTTTCTATGACGCAGGAGAACAACATCAACCTCATTCTCCCCAATCAGCTTTTTGGCGGCCTCCAACTGGGAGTCGTCCTTGCGGAGATCCTCCGCAAGCACAAAATCGTTCTGTAGAAAAATGAGGGCGTCCCCCGTAGCTTTTTCAGCCATCAATTTATAGGCCGCACCGATCCCGATATTTTGTTTGGAACTCCAGAACTGCAAATCATATTTTTTTGCGATCCGGACGTCAGCCTCTGATATTTCTTGAAAAAAAATAATCTTTTCCTGAGCTTTGAGAAAAAGGCCGTTCTTCTCATAGGACATAAGGGTGTTGAGCAATGTTTTGCGCGACCCCCAGCTTAGCAGGCAAAGTGACAACTTCATTTCAGCGGACTCCGTTTAGGCCACGCATAAAGTCAGTAGAATCCAGATAAGTCAGGCCTTTGAAATAAAAATTGCAGCGTGAATCAGTGTCATCTTTTACAAAATGATGGCAAACCGTTTTGTCGTTAATGGGGGGTATGCTGCCTATTTGATAGGTTTCGGGCAGTCTCATGAAGTGCTTCGCGTGCCTTGAGAATAGAAGAGCCCACGCGGTCTGCTCAATCCAGAATTTTCTTTTTATGGAGTCATCCCGGTAAAACTCGCAAAGACAGTTTTCTATAAGATCCAAATCGTAATAACGAGCCCCGGGGATAAAAGCCAAGCCGACGTTAACCCGGAGCAGGGCAGGTACCTTAAACAAGGCGTGCCACTGGTCCGGCGGGAAGGTGAATGCGTCCAGAAGATCGCTCATGAAAAAGCCGGTGTCACTTTCGATACAGGAAATTATTTGATCGGGTCTTTTGAAGAACAAAACATCCGAATCGAAAAAGAGGAATTTCTTAGAAACGGAATAGTAGGAAAAATCAAACAATTTTATCGAAGGCCATGAAAATTTTTCCAAGCGGAACTTGGAACAGAAGGGATAATTCCTCAGATGTTCCCTTAAGTCCCGGTCGGATTCCTTGCGGTCTATGACCCTTGAATGAACGAAGTGTTCCCGAAACGTCTTGATTTCGCTGGGTTCCAGAGTGCCATCATCGTGGATGAATAGCTTGGGGCATAATCCGCTGAACTTGTAGAATGATTTCAGACTCCAAAGAGAATTCAAAAAATCATTTTTGCAGACCAGGATGTGCAATTCGAATCCGGCGTCGGGCGCTTGCGCCAGCGGATCCGAGCATACGATTTTTCGGGCGATTGTTATTTTTCCCCAATCACATCGGGTTTGGTTTAGCGCTCTCTTGAATAACCGGAGCGCTCTTCGCGCAAGAGGCGGCGACCTGAGGTCAGGCGTCACTGTTTTCGATCCCTGCCATGCGCGCGAAGAAAGTGGCGGTGTCTCCGTTGGGCAACGGTTCGACATGAAACAACTCCGGAAATCTGAAAGACAGGATCGTCAGAATACTTTCCTCCGTCCCCATAAAACCATTCCTCAGCGTCTCGCGCAACATCGCATCATATAAAGCAAAAACTTTTTCAACAGAGGCCCGACTTCCGCCTAGGAGCCCGCCCCGGCAAACCCGATCGACAAAATCGGTCCGGCAGTATCGGGCGCACGCTTGTCTTTCAAAGCCGTGGATTTCCGTATTTTGGTGATAGGGATAGGTTAACACAAAAAATTTGTCCAGGAAAACGGTCAAGTGGTTGAAAACTTTTTCATTCATTGCGTTGCGTAGGGAGCGGGAGAAATGGCTCAAAATTCCTCCATCCAGCCAGACAAAATACGGCGTGCGGAACACATTGAGCTGTGATTCTTCATGAAGCCAATACAGCTTGGACAGGACGAGCGGGTTGTAGAGCGCCAACTGGCCTTGCGGGGAATTTCCGAGCCACTTCGCTTGCGATCGCCAGGCCTTCGAAGTTCTAATTCTCTGGATTTCTTCATAAAAGGGAAAATCTTCTAAATCCTCCCTGTTGATAACCACGATTCTCGTGGGCCTCCCTCCGCGCGCCTCCCGGACCAAGGATTCATTCTTTTTTTCAATGTATACCACCATCGGCAGATCGAACTCCAGGATGCATTTGAGACTTTTGGTGTAAAATTCGAAATTCCGCCGGAAGCCGCTTCCCAGGAACTTCCATGGGGATCCGCGGCCGACGTCGAAGATGCCGGTGACGAGCGTTACGGCTTCGGGATGGGGCATGGCGCACCGCGAGTGAAGGGCTTCATATTTCCGTAACGGTCAAGAACGTTTTCCAAGAAAATCATTTTCGGTCTTCCATTAAAATGCTGCTTTCATTCACTTAATGAGCGATCGTGTTTTGAATTTCTTCTTACGACCGGCATTTTACTAACGTAGGGCCCGGGTCCCAGAAAACCCCAAGTGCTTTCAAGAGCGGCCTTGCTGTAATTGGGCCAGGCATTCCATCCAGATCGGCGTGATCTTGGAGACCTCAAAATCCATCGAACGGACAGGTCCTTTTCGGAAATATTCCTGCCGGAGCCGCAGATCTCTTAAAAGTCTTACGATCGTTTCCTCCCACAGCGTCTCACGGGGCGTTAGCGGGACTTGGGCGCCCCGGAAGGATCCGTCGAGGACCGGCATCAGGACACCATAGGGAGCATATTCGGGCATTCCGGTTTCATAAAGAAAATCAGTATCAGGCGCCAGGATCTCCCGGGGCCCGAACCGGCAATCTGCGGAGATCACGGGGAGTCCGCACGCCATGGCTTCCGTCAACACACATCCGAACCCTTCAAAGAGAGACGGAAAGACAAAAACAGACGCCCGCGCGTAAAACGCATACGGGTTCTGCTGAAATCCCATAAAGAAAACGTCCTTCCCCTCCAACCCTTCTGCACAACTCGGGCCATAAACCCGCAGTCCAAGACTCTCCGCCAAAAAAATAAGCTCGTCCTTGTACTCACCTTCCCCCAAAAGCATTAGACGCGCCTCAGGAACGAGCTTCTTCAGGGACGCAAAAATCCGGATCAGGTGCCATTGTCCCTTTTGTTTACAGAAACGGCCTGCGGTCAAAATAACGGGATCCTTAAAAACGGCTTCGACATCCCCGCGGAGCGGTTCCTTTGCGTGAGTGCGGATCGATCCGCCGTCTTGCATATTATAGATCACCCGAACCTTGCTCTTGGGAACGCCGAAATGCTTTGAATAATCCCACGCAAGACCTTTGGAAACCGCAACGCAAAGATCGGCGTGCCGGTACATCAGGCGGATCAGCCGATGTAGAAAAAATTTGTGGATGACTCCGTTGTTAAAAAGGGGATGGGACCTGTTATTGTGGACGGTTAATATAACGCGTTCGGAAACACGGGAAAGAATATTGGCGACATTGGATTCATCTAGGGCACTGATGGCGAACTCGACCTTATCTCTTTTCTTGGCCTGTCTGATCTGGAGAATGCGACGAATAAAACGGAAAGCCTTTTGGAAGAAGTTGCATTCAGGGGCGTCGGCGAAACCGATCGTTCTGATCCGGCCCGAGAACTCATAGGTCCTCTCGTCTTTGCCGAGGAAGAAAAAATTGTCACATCCATTCCTGCAAAGCTCCAGTGAAAGATTTGCTGAAAATCTCTGGACGCCCCCGCCGCCGAGATCCTCTAGAATAAAAGCCACTCGCCGCGACATGGCTGTTTTGGTACTCCTGGGTGATGATAGTTTGCTTTTTGGGCGCAGTGACCACGTGATTGTTGCTGATACGGCTTGCCGAGCTTGTCTTAAGCCCCCCCGATGGTGTTACGGGTTTTATGAAAACCGGCCACTCTGGGGCAGGACAAAATCAGAAAAAACGTCAATACAGTGTTTGAGCCTGTAAGGGCGCTGACGTAATCGCTGACATCAAATTTCGCTCTACTATACAAAAGTGGAGCGGGATACGGGAATCGAACCCGTCTAGCCAGCTTGGGAAGCTGGAACATTACCACTATGCTAATCCCGCTTAATTTGATTTGCCGAATGAACTTAGATTTTACAGATTTTTTTCAAAACTTCCAGCCGTTTGTCAAACTGGTCGCGTTTGACCTCGCGAAGACGATCAAGCCCGAATTTTTCGACCGTGAAAGAAGCCACGATCGTTCCGTAGCCGATTGCTGTTTTCAGGGTTTTGAGATTGACCTTACGCGCTGCCGCGAGATAGCCCATCACGCCGCCCGCAAAACTGTCCCCCGCCCCCGTGGGGTCGTACACGCTCTCCAAAGGATAGGCGGGATAAACAAAGAGACCTTCGTGACTGTACAGCAAGGCTCCGTGTTCGCCCTTTTTGATGATCACGTATTCCGGTCCCATATTGTGGATATTTTGAGCCGCCTTGATCAGATTGACTTCGCCGGTGAGCTGGCGCGCCTCTCCGTCGTTCATGAACACCGCGTGAACACGACGAAGGACTTTCTCAACCGAATCCCGCTTGTTCTTAATCCAGAAGTTCATGGTGTCACAGGCAACGAACTTTAGCGACGAGCCGTGCACTTGATCCAGGACGCGGAGTTGAAGGTCCGGATCCACATTCGCGAGAAAAACATATTCCGGGGTGTGCGCGAATTTCAGTTCCGGCTTGAAGTCTAAAAGGACGTTGAGATCCGTCTGGAGGGTGATCGCGGAATTCATGTCCGCTTCGTACTTTCCCTTCCAGTGGAAAGTTTTGCCCGGAAGCGTCATAAGATGGCTCAGATCGATCTCCTTTTCGCTAAGAACTTTCCGGTACTCCTCCGGAAAATCCTGGCCGACCACGGCCACAACGCCAACTTTGGTGAAAAAACTGGCGGCGTAGGAGAAATAAGAAGCAGAACCTCCGAACACGGTCTGCTGGGCGCCAAAGGGCGTGGAAAGCTCGTCAATGGCGACAGTTCCGATCACGATCAAATCAGGAGATTTAGACATGTCTTATTCCCTTTAGTTTGAGTTTCAATTTCTTAGCAGAAATTTCAGCATTTTTTGTTGCGAAAATGGCTCTGACAACAGCGACCCGGCCGGCACCGGCTTGGACGACCTCCGCGATATTTTCATGATCGATTCCTCCGATCGCGACCCAGGGGATACGCACGTTCGCGGCTGCTTGTCTGACAAATCCGAGCCCCACGGAACGGGCATGCGGCTTTGTCGGCGTCGCGAACACGGGTCCCACCCCAATATAATCCGCACCTTCTTTGACGGCCGCCAAGGCTTGCCTTAAGCTATGCGTCGATTTTCCGACCCACATCTTCAAGCCTGATTTCCGGATTAGGGCGCGCGCCATAGCCAAGGGCATATCGTCCTGTCCGAGATGCACGCCATCCGCTCCAGTCGCCACGGCTAGATCCACGCGGTCATTCATAAAAAAGAGCTTACGTTGCTTTTGCGCAATCTTTCGGATCGCAAGTCCTAACCGGATCAACGCTGCATCGGACAACAGCTTTGAACGGAGTTGGACGATGTCGACTCCGCCCCTATAAGCCCCCGCAACAGATTGGAGAATTTCCGTTCCTTCTTGCTGAATATCGGTTACCGCATAAAGGCTGAAATCGCGAAAAACAGCGTCCTTCCAGGACATAAGCTATCCGAGCTTCATGATCTTGATCACCCGCGTCGAAGAGCGGCCTTTCACAAGCGGAATGCGGCGGACTTTTCCGCCCCAGGAAAGGACCTCTTGCGCGCCCACGATGTCTTTAATCGCCCAGTCCGCTCCTTTTACAAGTACGTCGGGCCGGATCTTCTCAATAAGCTGGAGAGGCGTGGGATCATTAAAAAGAATGGCATAGTCCACGCAGGCAAGGGCCGTCAAGACCTTGATGCGGTCCTGCTCCGGATTGATCGGGCGACTGGGATCTTTATACGTTTTGACCGATCGGTCTGTGTTGACCCCCACGATCAACACGTCCGCGGTGGAACGGGCTTTCTGGAGATAAGTCACATGCCCCAGATGCAGGATGTCGAACGTTCCGTTCGTAAAAGCGACACGCTTTCCCTGTGCCTTGAGACGACGAACGGTGGCGGACAGCTTTTTTTGTGAAAGGATTTTCGTGGGCATGGGATGGAGTCCCGATTATCCGAAAAGGATCGTTTCCACGACTTCGCAGATCGCGTGGAGCGCCGTCATATGGGCTTCCTGGATATGCGTGGTCTTATGCGATTTGGCGATGAAACAAAGGTCCACGGCGTCTTTCAGAATACCGCCGTCTTTTCCCGTGAACCCCAGCGTGAGGATGCCCTTTTCTTTTGCCTGAGTGATCGCTTCAAGGATGTTGGGAGAGCGGCCGCTTGTAGAAAGCACCACAAGAATGTCCCCTTTTTGTCCAAGACCCTCGATTTGACGGGAAAAGATCTTGTCGAAACCAAAATCATTTCCGATCGCTGTGAGGGCGGCAATGTCAGAGGTCAGGGCGACCGAAGGGAGGCTCTGCCGGGTCTTCTCGAAGCGGCCCACAAATTCAGCCGAGATATGCTGACAATCCGAAGCGGAACCGCCGTTCCCGCAAAGCAGGAGCTTATGTCCGGCCTTGAGCGCAAGAATGATCGCGTGCGCCATTTTTTCGAGCACCTCAAACTGAGCCGGAACAAAAGTTTTCACGAATGTTTCCTGATGCTCCAGAACGATCGTCTCAAAGGTGTTTTTCATGGTCCCGATACCTTTCAATTTTTACGAAGTAGAAATTGTGGCCATCCCAACTGCTCTTTAGATAATTAAAGTCAAAGTTGGGATGGTCCCAATACTATTCAATTACCGCAAAGCGGTAATTGGGACAACCCTTGTTGCCCATTTATCAAAAAAATATAAGACAAGGGTAGGTTAGCCGAAGAATATCTTGGCCAGCTCATACATTCCCGCTGGAACAGTTTTGAGTTCGCCGACCGCTTCCTGCAAGGAAACCGAGACGATATCACGGCCGCAAAGGCTGACCATCTGCCCGAACTTTCCCTGCTGAACGAGCTGAACAGCCTTGACGCCCATCCGGGTTCCAAGCACGCGGTCGAATCCTGTCGGGGTCCCCCCGCGCTGAATATGGCCCAGGACGGTGCAGCGGGTCTCGAGACCGGTTTTCTTTTCGATGAGTTTCGCAAGCCTGTCCCCCACGCCGCCGAGGATCACGTGCCCAAAAGCGTCGATGTCTTTTTTTGCCGTGACGAGTTCCTCTCCCTTGATGGAAAATCCTTCCGAAACCGCGACAATGTTGAAATCCTTGCCGCGCGCCCGCCGCTGCTTGATGTAGCCACAGATCTCGTTGACAGACATCGGGACTTCGGGAATAAGGACCACATCCGCCCCACCCGCAATACCGGCCTCAAGCGCGATCCATCCGGCGTGCCGTCCCATGATCTCGACCACCATGACGCGATTATGAGACTCCGCCGTGGTGCGGATCCGGTCAAGACACTCGGTTGCGACGTTCAGCGCTGTATCATAACCAAACGTGTAATCCGTCGCGTTGAGATCGTTGTCGATAGTTTTCGGAACACCGATCACCGGTATTCCATCCTTGAAAAGCTTGTTCCCGGCGCCGAGCGTATCTTCTCCGCCGATCGCAATCAAGGCATCGAGCTTGTTTTTCTTCATCGTTTTGCGAACCTTTGCGACATCTCCCGTTTTTTTGTAGGGGTTTGTGCGGGAGGTTTTAAGGATCGTGCCGCCGCGCCACAGGATCTCCGAGACCGAGTTCTCATCGAGTTCTATGAAATCATTTTGTATGATGCCCTTCCACCCGTTCTTGAATCCGAGCACTTGCCATCCGGCCGCCTTCGCCGTGAGCACCACCCCGCGGATCACCGCGTTAAGTCCCGGACAATCCCCGCCACCTGTCAACATTCCAATGCGCTTCATGATCAACTCCTTTTAATGTTTGGATTTAAGCGCCCGACCGCCGGGCGCGCTAATATTTCAAAAACTGCTTATTTCCCGACCATCCCCGAGCCCTGCAGTTCCTTACTGCTTTCATCAATGCCCTTCACATCACAGATCACCAAGAGCTGATTTTCCGCCCCCAAAAGTCGCTTGACGCGCTGCTGGACCTCTTGCTGCAATTCGGCCAGGATCGCCGGCACGTGTCCCCCCGCCCAAAGAACGAGTCGGAGCTTGATCTCAATATTGCGGCCGATGATGTTGACTTTCACCTTCACGTTCTTGACGAGCGGGAAACGCTTGGCCGCTTTGACGGCGGCGTTCCCTAAGGTGGTGGATGAAACAACCATCGGGCCGATTTCGCTTTGAAAGATTACCACCTCGTTCGGTCGCCCGGCTTTCACGAGTATCTTGGCGAATGCGAGTCCCAAAACGATGAAGGTGATTCCCACCAGCCCTTGTACAGATCGCCACGAACTTTGATAGATCTCCTGGACCTTCAAGATGGCGTCATCAAAGGCCAGAAGATGCAGCGAGACAATGATCATCAAACTGCCGAGTGTCAAGAACGCGAGAATCGCGAAGAGCTGGGCAAAGGCGTTGGTGACCTTCATTTCATTTTTTTTCTTTGGAGGCTACCGACTCTTCCGCCTTGCCTGCGCCGTAGATCGTCGACTCGATGAACTTCGTGTTCACGCTGCCTTGCCGGAACCGCGGATGGCTGAGAATACGCGTGTGAAGCGAAGCTGTCGTTTTGATTGGCTTGACCTCGATCTCCCGAAGCGCCCGCAGCATCACCGTGATCGCGTCCTGGCGGTTCTTGCCGTAAGCGATCAGTTTGGCGATCATCGAATCATAAAAGGGCGGGATCGAATAGCCTGTATAAACATGGCTGTCGATGCGAACGTTGGGTCCCCCGGGCATACGCCAGACATCGATCTTTCCGGGAGACGGCATAAAATTATTTTCAGGATCTTCGGCATTGATGCGGCACTCAATGGCATGCCCCGTGATTGTCACCTGTTCCTGCGTGAAACTCAGCTTTTCTCCCGCCGCTACCCGCAGCTGCTCCTTCACAAGATCCAGGCCTGTCACCATTTCGGTCACCGGATGCTCGACCTGAAGACGCGTGTTCATCTCCATGAAGTAGAAGTCCTCGTTCTTATCGAGGAGGAACTCGATGGTCCCGGCATTCTCGTACTTGAATGCTTTGGCCGCGCGGATGGCTGTGTCGCCGATCTTTTTGCGGAGCTTGGCGCTCATGCCCGGAGCGGGAGACTCTTCGATCAGTTTTTGATGGCGTCGCTGCACCGAACAATCACGCTCGCCGAGATGCACGACGTTCCCAAAGCTGTCCGCGATGATCTGGACCTCGATATGACGCGGTTCCTCAATGTATTTTTCGATATAGACTTCGCCGTTGCCGAAAGCGGCCGCGGCTTCCGTCTGCGCCGTCAGATACGCGCTGATGAGTTTGCCGTCATTGTGGGCGATCTTGATGCCTTTGCCCCCGCCGCCCGCCGACGCCTTGACGATCACGGGATACCCAAGCCTTTTTGCGAGATGCAGGGCCTCTTCCTGATCGGTGACCGCGCCTTTGCTCCCCGGAATGATCGGGATGCCGGCCTTCTTCATCTCAATGCGCGCATTCGATTTGTCGCCGGCCATGCGGATGCTTTCAGGCTTTGGGCCGATGAATTTGATCTGGCAGGATTCACAGATCTCGGCGAAATGCGCGTTTTCCGCCAGGAATCCGTAGCCGGGATGGATCGCTTCGACATCGGCGATCTCCGCCGCGGAAATAAGCGACGGGATGTTGAGATAACTTTCGGAGCTCGGGGACTCCCCGATGCAGATGGCGTCGTCGGCCAACTTCACGTGAAGGGATTCCCGGTCGGCCTTGGAAAAGACCGCGACTGTTTGAATGCCCATCTCACGACAAGCCCGGATGATTCGTACCGCGATCTCGCCGCGATTTGCTATGAGGATCTTTGAGAACATGATTTTTTTCCCGTCTGAATGGTTAAACGCTCGTGAAGGCTTCGGGATCAACCCTTTTTGATCTTCATGATCGGCTGGTCGTATTCCACGGTCTGCCCGTTCTGCACCAGGATCTCGATCACCGTGCCACTCAACTCAGCCTTGATCTCGTTCATGAGCTTCATGGCTTCAATAATACAGAGCACATCGCCATCCTTGATTACTTTCCCGACACTCGCGTAGGCCGGCTGATCCGGAGCAGGAGCGGCGTAAAACGTTCCGACCATCGGGGAACGCACGATCGTCACACCTTCTTCAACCACAGGCTGTGCTGCGGCGGCCGGAGCGGCTTGAGCCTGGGCGTGCATGACCGTCTGCATCGGCGCCATCATCTGAGGCGCATTCTGCATGATGACCTGCCCGTTCGGAAGCTTGCGGAGCTTGATCTTGGCGTTATCCTTCTCGATCTCGATCTCTCCGACGTTGTGCTCGGCCATCAGTTCTAAAAGTTCTTTGATCTCCTTGATATTCATTTGCTTTTCCTC
>Ga0209083_1002965_pt1 | contig 14981 bp, 11 predicted proteins | sample AM7aDNAmetaG_FD_184132 | JGI IMG/M metagenome (GOLD analysis project Ga0209083, IMG submission 184132) | Freshwater microbial communities from Finland to study Microbial Dark Matter (Phase II) - AM7a DNA metaG (SPAdes) (version 3) | ecosystem: Environmental > Aquatic > Freshwater > Lake ...
TCCAATTGCACCGGTCAATTCAATACCGGAGATTGCGGTACCTACGTAAGACATGATATTCTTAATGCTATTTCCGTTGATCGTAATTGCAGTTGTTCCTGCAATGGAAACACCTTTGGTATATACTGTTGTAGAAGGTGTGGTTGTTGGGAATGCAAATGCCGGAGAACTCTGGTCACCAATAAGGTTATTGGAGATCGTAACTCCGCTTGAACAGGTTGCAGCTGCTCCATTGAACACGACAGCTCTGGCGCACTGGTTGATCTGGTTGTTATTGATCAACAGGGTATTTACCGTTGTTCCCGAAGGGATGGTATTTGATGTGACGGAAGTGATGGCAGTTGGAGCATCTATAGCTGTTAAACCACCGTTTCCACCGACATAGATACCGAATGAGGTATTTGAAGATCCGGATGTACTAGTGATGGAGGAAATATTTCCTCCAGTGACATTGCCATTCAGAATAAGGTTTTTAAAAGAATTGTTGTCCGAACTGGCCACCACGGTTGCAGCGTTACAGATACGAATCACTGAGTTGTAGTTAATTGTAGTTGCTGCAGTGTTTGCAATCGTAAGGTTACGGTTGATGCCCGTAGTTCCCGGGTTATCACCGTCAATGGTTACGTTGTCTGCGCCTTTGAGCTCAATCAATCCGTGTCCCGTTGTTGTTGCACCGGAAACGGTTACACCATCGGCCGTTGGATTGATGTACACAGATGTGTAGGAAGCTGAACCTGCACCACTTGAATTTAGCACGCAGGGTGCTGTCTCCGTAGTGTTCGCAGAGATACCAATTGCGATTACTCCGGTATGTGTACCCGCGTTGATAGCATCGAATGCTGCCTTCAACGTAGTATACGATGCAGATAGTGTTCCGCCAGTCGACGTAACATCAACCGAAGCGAAACTCGCCAGACTTATGACTATCATAAGCATCAGTAGGAAAAGTCGTTTCATAAGATTTTGGTTTTAGTTAGACATGATTGATTAATAGAGATGGAAAAACATCTTGATTCTTCTTGCTGAGGAAGAAAAGAGAGAGGGAAGAATGTGTTCCGTACTTGTAATGCCATGTGATAAACTCAGTAGGTTACAAAAAACGTTTCATTCAAAAAACAAACAAAGTATTGATTCAGTTTGCCGGCTAAGCATTCCATCCCGGCAATATGATGGCTTTTCCAAAGACTTAATGGTTACCCTTTGATATGTGGTAACCAAGCTGAAAAAATCATTTCACACTAGTCAACAGCGGTGTTTCAGAGAAAGCAATGTTAGCAGGTTGTTAGTTGTTAATTTGTGTAGCACGTGTAATTTCGAAAGAGCAAATATAAGCATTTTCACACATAAGTGCGAATATTTTTAACATTTTTTTAAAATATATATTGAAAAACAAACATATACACCCATCGTGACCCGCTATTAAGTGCTGGTATTAACGTATTTACGCAAATCTTAATAGCTTTTTGTTGCCTGAAAAATAATTTTTCTTTTAACATCTGCCGGAACCATTGAATATGACCGATGCGACGCCTGTTTGATTACAATTATTAAGCCAAAGATTTTATTTTATTGATTTTATGTGCTTTAAAAGTATAATTGTTGATGTTTTTTTCTATCCCTGTCTTAAAACCGGACACCGGGTGTTGCACGAATCCGTAAAATAATTCTATCGTGCTGTTTATCTTGCATTTAAATATGTTTTTGAAATCGTACACCGTGTAATAAAACCGTACACTTCGGAAGTTTCTATGCTAGGTTTTTTTATGGGTGATGTAAGGTTCAGAATTTAAGGTATCTTCCCCTTGAAGGTGTGAGTTTATTCCGTCAACGGTCGATGATTTTAACGAACAATAATTTTTTACATTCCTTATCCGTAGCGGTTTATCTGACATCCAACCCCACACCACAATTTTGTTCAATTGTACAAGATCACGCCTTTGGCCGATTGTCCCTGAAACATATTTAACCTTACTTTTGGCCTGATTATTTTTAATTCTCATCCGGCGCCCGACCGTTCAAAAAATCATGCACGGCGGAATTCTTAAAATGGTAATTCTGACAATCTTCAATAGCTCTTTCACCTTCGGATTCGTCATTCGCATATTCGTCAATGCATTTCCATATTTGTCATTCCCATATTCGTCATTTCTTCTCAATGCAACCCCGACAGGGTTGAAAACTGATTTTTCCTAAAAATCTACCATAATGGATTCCCTACGGGAATATTAGTCCTGGTTCAATTTATGTTTTCCGAACACAATTCACCCGGTCGAATCGTCAATCACACATTTGTCATTTCATCCGCCTATTCGTCATTCCCCTATTCGTCATTTCATTCTCATATTCGTCATTCCCCTATTCGTCATTTTTTCTTCACCGCCTTCCAACAAAATAAAATTTTCCTGTCATACCCGGCAGGAAAATTTCTGAACTTTGTCCTCCATACCCAATAAAGAAGTGAGCTATGCCTATTACCCGAAAAGAAGCCCTCGACCTGCTTTATAAATATGTGAAGAATGAAAAAATGGTCTTCCACTGCCTGGCTTCGGAAGCCGTTATGCGGGGCCTTGCCCTGCAACTGGGGCAGGATGAGGAAAAATGGGGCCTGGCCGGGCTCCTCCACGACATGGATGTGGAAATCACCAATGCGGATCCATATATACACGGTCTGAAGACAGAAGAGATGCTGAAAGAGTATGACGTGGATCCTGAAATCTTGGATGCAATCCGCATGCATAATGAGGTTGCGTCGGGAAAAGAGCGAAGCACTCTTTTCCAGCATGCCCTTGCTGCAGGTGAAACCATTACCGGGCTGATATTTGCAACGACTTATGTTTATCCCGACAGGAAACTTACCAGCGTAAAGCCAAAATCCGTAGTCAAGAGAATGAAGGAGAAAATGTTTGCGGCATCTGTCAAGCGTGAAAACATCATGGAATGTGAGAAAGCAGGGATACCGATCGATGAATTTGCCAGGATCAGCATCCAGGCGATGCTTCCGATTGCCGGATCAATTGGTCTATAGTTTTCCGTTTGCTTATTTTGAAATTACTTGCAAAGAAGGCAATAGGCAGTAGGCAATAGGCACGAGGGACCAGGCACCAGGCACCAGGCCATAGTTGACAGCGTGGGAAGTTATTTTGTACTTTACACTTTAGACTTTAAACTTTACACTTTTAACTTTTAACTATAACTGTATGAACATTTCAGCGTGTGGATTAATCTGTGATGATTGTGAATTTTTCAATGTCACATGTAACGGTTGTCACATTGTAAAAGGACAGACATTCTGGGCACAAGAGATGATGCCAGGAAAGACGTGTCCTTTGTACGACTGCTCGGTCAACCAGAGGAAATTCAAGGATTGTGGCGGTTGTGCAGAGCTTCCCTGCAAGCTTTTCGTGGAGATGAAGGATCCCAATAGTACGGATGAACAGCACAAAGAGGGGCTGGTGAAAAGAGTAGCAACCTTGAAGAATGCGTGATTTCAGGCACGCCTCACAAACGCGCACCAGCTATGAAGGACGCATGCCAGCTGGAGTCTTAAGTGCGAAATGCAAAGTGTAAAGTGCACAGTGTAAAGTCTGTCAAAACCGCTATTGCCTGGTGCCTGGTCCCTCGTGCCTATTGCCTGCTGCCTATTGCCTGACAATTATTAATATGCCGTCTTATCCATCTTATCCATCCATTCCCCGAAAAGCACCTTTGCCATCGGGTGCTCAATTTGTTTTGTCGGGATCGAACGATCCGCGATCTCAAGATTCAGTTCGTTGTAAATATGATTGTCCTTGAACCCGATCTCTTCAGCCTGGATCCTGGTCGAACAAAAATAGAGGATCCCGATGTTGGCCCAGTATATTGCAGAAAGGCACATCGGGCAAGGCTCACAGGTGGAATATATCGTGGCGCCTGTCAGGTCGAAGTTCCCTATCGCCTTGCATGCCTGTCGGATGGCAACAATCTCGGCATGTGCCGTGGGGTCGTTATCACCTAATACATGGTTGCAGCCCTTCCCGATGATCTCCCCGTTAAGCACAACGACTGCGCCAAATGGCCCGCCCACATTGCTTCTTACACCGTTAAATGCTTCTTTGAATGCTTCGTTCAGGTATTTTTCGTGATTTTCCATCAATCCTGGTTTAAATTATATCACGAAGTTACACGAAGAAAAGGGATAAATTACTTCGTCGGTCTTCGTGTTTGCTTCGTGGATCTTCGTGTAATTCTAATAAAATCATTGCTTTAAAGATCTAAGCCCGTTTTCTATTCTCCGGATAAATTCATCTTTACCAAGTGTCACCGCAATATCCATCATCCCCGGGCCCAGATTACCGCCTACAATCAGCAACCTGAGCGGGTTCATCAGCTGACCCATTTTGATATTCTGTGCTGTTATAAATTCCTGGACGACTCCGTGAACACTGTCATTGTTCCATTCTGTGATCTGTTTTAATGCCATTGCAAATGCAGCGATTGTAACTGCGATCGCATCGTTCCATACTTTCTGCATCACTTGCGGATCGTAGTCTGACGGAGCCTTGAAAAAGTAGGACGATTGGTTCCACAAATCCGGGATAAGGATGGCCCGTTCCCTGATCAATGCCATCACCTTAAGAACATATTCCCGGGGCTGTAAAATCCCATGCTGTTCCAGGATCGGTGCCAACAGATCAGCCAGTTCTTCATTGGTTTTTTTCTGAAGATACTGGTGATTGAACCACCTTGCTTTTTCAGGATCAAATTTCGAACCATGCTTGCCAACCCGTTCAAGCGAAAATGCGTGGATCAACTCTTCAAGGGAATAAATCTCCTGCTCGGTCCCCGGGTTCCATCCGAGGAATGCGAGCATGTTTACAAAGGCATCAGGTAAATAGCCCGATTCGCGGTATCCCGAAGATATTTCTTTGGTGGCCGGATCAGTCCACTGCAATGGGAACACCGGAAAACCAAGCCTGTCGCCATCACGTTTGCTGAGCTTCCCGTTTCCATCCGGCTTGAGCAACAGCGGAAGATGGGCAAATTGTGGCATCGTTTTTTCCCAACCCAGGAACCTGTATAAAAGCACATGCAGCGGCGCCGAAGGCAGCCACTCTTCTCCCCGGATCACATGCGTTATTTCCATCGCATGATCATCCACGATATTGGCGAGGTGGTAGGTCGGCCAGCCGTCTGATTTAAAAAGGACCTTATCATCAAGATTTGAAGAATGCACAACGACTTCACCGCGGATCAGGTCGTTTACAATGACCTCCTCATTCTCCGGGATCTTTATCCGGATCACAAAGGGTGAACCTGAGTTCTTCAGTTCAAGGAATTCCTCCGGCGCAAGCGTCAGCGAATTCCGCATATCCATCCGCGTTGAGGGCCCGTACTGGGCTTGCTGCGCATGCGCATGTTTCAGTCGTTCCCTCATCTGGTCAAGTTCTTCTTCGCTGTCGAAGGCATAATAGGCATGTCCTGACTGAACAAGCTGCTCGGCGAATTGCCGGTACATCATTTTTCGCTCCGACTGCCGGTAGGGCCCAAAAGGACCACCCTTCACACTATCCTCATCAAAATGGATCCCGCACCAGTTCAGTGATTCGAGAATATAAGCCTCGGCACCCGGCACATACCGGTTTTGATCGGTATCCTCAATGCGCAGGATGACTGCCCCGCCATGCTTCTTTGCAAACAGGTAGTTGTAGAGTGCAGTGCGGACGCCCCCAATGTGGAGAGGCCCGGTAGGACTGGGCGCAAACCGGACCCGTATTTTCTGATCAGGCATGACTTGATTGTTTTAATTGTATGGTTGGAAGAATAAAATCCAGGGCTTTCTGAATGGTTTCGGGCACGGTCATCTCATCGGTTTTGAGTTCAAGGTCGGGATGCTCCGGAACTTCAAACGGGGAGTCGATGCCGGTAAACTCCTTGATCTCGCCCCTGCGTGCCCTGGCGTATAAACCCTTTGTATCCCTGGCTTCGCAGACATCAAGGGAAGAATTCATATAGACTTCCATGAAATCCTCATCCCCTATTATTTGTTTTGCCATTGCGCGGATTGTATTCGTCGGGCTGATAAAGCAATTGATCGTGATGATCCCGCATTGGATAAAGAGCTTGCTGATCTCGGCGATCCGGCGAATGTTCTCGGTACGGTCTTCGACAGAGAATCGCAGGTTGTTGTTGATACCTGACCTTACAAGATCTCCGTCAAGCAGTTGAACCAAAAATCCCCGGTCAAACAACTCCTTCTCAAGCCCAAGGGCAATGGTTGTTTTGCCTGATCCCGACAAGCCCGTCATCCATATTACTTTCGCATGCTGATTCAGGCGTCCTTCCTTTTCAATACGGCCGACAGGAAGAAGGTTCGAAAAATAGAGATCCATGAAGTTTACACGTTTGATTTATTCAGGCGGGCAAAATTAGTTTAATTTTCCGGTTCGGCATAATAGCCATACCTGGCACCACTAGCGTTGCGTTATAGTTCTAACAATATCAATTGATTACAATTTTGTTCTTTGACATCTTGATAATTTTCGTTTAAAAAGAGTTTTTTCATAGGTGTTCGATCAAATGCTGAAAGGCTTATCAGTTGCAAGATTTCGTACAATGTATGAGATAGTTTAAGCTGTTTTTTTGCAATTATAACGAGTACATAAGTTGATATAGCGATCCAAACCTGTGTCCTTACCGCATTTTCACTATGTCCCCAGAATGTTAGAATTTTGAGATGCTGTTTTATCCATTTGAAAAATAATTCAATACCCCAGCGATACTTGTATAAAGCAGCGATTGTGAGAGCAGATAATTTGAAATTGTTTGTAAGAAAAACAAGCGTGTTCCCACTTTCTGCATCAAAATATCGTATTCTCCTTAAAATACCTGGATATTTAGCTGAAGTTAAAACATCAGTAAGTTCAATGGTTTGATCACATATTACTCCTTTTTCTTTTGCAGTTATTCTACGGTCTAAAACACGATATCTCATATTATCTTTCGCTGTTACTACAAAATTGGTCCGTTCACCTGCAAGTCGCCATAGACGTGCAAAATCAATATATCCCTTGTCCATTACCAAATAACTTCCAGCAGGGAAAGAAAAGTAATCCAGTGTATTGACTTCGTGTACTGAACCATCTGTTATGAAAATATATTCAGGTATAGCAGTTTTTAGATCAAGGAGTGTATGGAGTTTTATCGCCCCTTTAGTTGAACGAAACTTGGCCCACCAAAAGACATCTAAGCAAAGGTCAACAACTGTGGCATCAAGCGCATAAACCTTTCCTTTGAGTCTTAAATCCAAAAGGTTGTCATCCTTGCATAAGACACGAGCCTGTTCAATAAGTTTAAGAGCAAAATCACGATAAATCCGCCAATCACGGCTTTCATTTGCTCTGGATAACGCTGATTTACTAAATGGTTTACCAATGCCTAGATGATAAAGTTTATCCTTATGAAGACTTAAACAAAGTGCAGTATCGGAGAGACTTTCTCGGTGGGTTAATTGTCCAAATGCCATACAGAGAAACTGTTTCCAACAGGACAACCCTCTGTTTTTATAATCACCATTGTACCTACGAACACAGTATTTGAAAGTATGAAAAGAAGTAAACTCCATCAATTGAGCAAAGACCATTTTCCCTTGATTCATCCTGAGTATTTTGAACAAAGGACGGAAAAACCACTTTCAAATCGTTGCTCGATAAAAAACTCTGCAAACGAAGATATATCAAGCTTTTCAAAGAACTTTTAACAAAAACAACGCAACGCTAGTGATGTTTTACAACAATATGATAAATACTAACATTAAATTTTAGAACAATGGAAACTGGTATTGTAAAGTTTTATAATCATTCTGCTAAGTGTGGATTTATTACTCCTAGTGGAGGAAGCAAGGATGTGTTTTTTAAAGAATCAAATGTCATTGGCGAGATGGTCAGCAATGGTGATCAGGTTGAGTATGAAATTGGAAAAGGGGAAAAAGGGGATGAAGCAAAAAATATCAGGAAGGTTGGTTCATAGGCAATGGCTGGCTGATTAATTCAAAATTATAGCATTATTGCAACCACCAAGAATATTACCTTTGAAATCCTAAACTAACCAGAAAGTAATGTTCGAGCAAACCTTCAAAAACATAGATGATATCCTGCATAAGGATGCCGGGTGTAGTAGCGAGTTGGATTATGTGGAGCAAACCTCTTGGGTGTTGTTCTTGAAATATCTGGATGACTTAGAGAAGGATAAGAAAACAGCTGCAGAACTGTCCGGAAAGAAGTATACCGCAATCATTGCTCCTGAATACCAATGGAATAAATGGGCTGCACCCAAACTAGAGAATGGTAAGATTGACCATAACGCATTAACAGGCGATGACCTTAAAGATTTTGTCGATCTGAAACTGTTTTCTTACTTTAAAAAGTTCAAGATTTCTGCTGAAAGCCCGGACACGATTGAATATAAAATAGGTGAGATCTTCAGTGAACTGAAAAACAAAATTCAAAGCGGGTACAACATGCGTGAAGTCATTAATCGTATTGATGAACTTCGCTTTCGGACTCATGTGGAGAAGCATGAAATGAGCCATCTATATGAATCGAAGATACAAAACATGGGGAATGCTGGTCGTAATGGTGGTGAGTACTATACTCCACGACCATTGATTAAAACCATTGTTAAAGTGGTTGCCCCTAAGATTGGCGATAGGATCTATGATGGTGCACTTGGTAGTGCCGGTTTCTTATGTGAAGCATTTGAATACCTGCAACACAGCAAGGGGAAGACACAAAACCTGACTTCTAAAGAGATTGAAACTTTACAAAAGAATACCTTATACGGTAAAGAGAAAAAGTCATTGGCCTACATCATTGGAACAATGAATATGATTTTGCATGGTGTTGAGGCTCCTAATATTGTTCATACCAATACTCTTGCTGAAAACCTTGCCGATATCCAGGAAAAGGACCGTTATAATGTAGTACTGGCGAATCCTCCGTTTGGTGGTAAAGAGCGTGCCGAAGTACAACAGAACTTTCCCATCAAAACAGGAGAAACGGCTTTCTTGTTCCTACAGCATTTTATTAAAATTCTTAAGGCTGGCGGAAAAGCAGGAATAGTAATCAAGAACACCTTTTTAAGCAATACCGATAATGCATCTACTAGCTTGCGAAAACTCCTGTTAGAAAATTGCAACCTGCATACTGTGCTGGACTTGCCAGGAGGTGTATTTGCTGGTGCAGGTGTTAAAACCGTAGTATTATTCTTTGAGAAAGGCGCACCTACTCGCAAAGTATGGTTCTATCAATTGAACTTAGACAGGAACTTAGGGAAAACAAATCCATTAAATGAAAACGATTTGGCGGAGTTTGTTGAATTGCAAAAAACTTATCCCGATAGTGCTAATTCATGGTCAGTTGATACGGCAACCATAGACCAGGTAACTTTTGAATTATCTGTAAAAAATCCCAATAAAAAAGAAGAAGCAACGCTGCGTGAACCCAAAGAGATACTAGAGGAAATGAAGAAACTGGACAAACAAAGTGATGAAATTTTAAACTCTATCTTGGAACTTTTATGAAGCAAGGTTGGGAAATACTAAGACTATCCGATATTGGCAAACTCTTTAATGGAAATAGCATTAATGAAAGAGTTAAAAAAGAAAAATACACAAAGTTAGCAGACGGCTTTCCCTTCATAGCAACAAAAGATGTTGGTTTTGACAGCTCTATTGATTATGATAATGGCATAAAAATTCCATTTATGGAAAAAAATCAATTCAAAGTAGCACCAGCTAATACTCCCTTGATTTGTGCTGAAGGGGGAAGCGCAGGAAGAAAAATAGGCTTTACAAATCAAGCTGTTTGTTTTGGTAATAAGTTGTTTGCATTAGATCCTAATAAAAGAGTTGAAAGCAAATTTGTTTATTACTATTATTTCACTTCTTCATTTCAAAAATATTTTACCACCGAAATGGCTGGAATTATTGGTGGAGTATCAATGAATAAATTTAAAGACATTGAAATCCCCCTTCCACCCCTTCCCGAGCAACAACGCATCGTATCCATTTTAGATGAAGCCTTTGCCGCCATAGCCAAGGCAAAGACCAATGCCGAACAAAACCTTAAAAATGCTAAAGAACTTTTTGAGAGTTATTTGCAAAACATTTTTGATGATAAGAAATGGCCAACGAAAACATTAGGTGATGTTTGTGAAAGAGTCGAATATGGATCTTCCGCTAAATCAAAGGGGAATGGTGAAATTGCAGTTTTAAGAATGGGAAATATTCAAAATGGCAGGTTTAATTGGGAAAAACTCGCCTATTCTGACAATATCGAAGATAATAGGAAATATTTTCTGAAATACAATGACGTCTTATTTAACAGAACAAATAGTCCTGAATTAGTTGGAAAGACCGCAATTTACAAAGGGGAAATGCCGGCAATTTTCGCGGGATATCTGATACGTATTCATCGAAAGGGAAATTTGTTAGATGCTGATTACTTGAATTATTATTTAAATAGTGAAATGGCTCTGGATTATGGCAAATCGGTAACTATATCAAGCGTAAATCAGGCTAATATTAATGGAACGAAACTTAAAGGTTATCCCATTCCTTTACCTTCTCTATTAGAGCAACAATCAATTGTTGTAAATCTTAATGAGTTGTCCTTGAAAATAAAAAAACTTGAAACTATCTTTCAAAAGAAGATCGAAGATTTAGAGGAGTTGAAGAAAAGTATCTTACAGAAGGCATTTACAGGAGAGTTAACAAATGGAAGAGAATAAAAGTCTCGATAAAAAATCTTTCCGTTTTCTGAAAGGCAGACAGACCAATTGGAATGAACTGGCAAAAGATTGCGTTGCATTTGCCAACGCACAAGGCGGAGTTATAATCATTGGCATCGAGGATAGTAATAACTTGCCTCCAGTAGGACAGAAAATAATAGACAGTAGCCTACCCGATATCATCTTGAAAAACATTGTACAACGCACCATTAATGTTTCTGTAGCTGTTAACATCGAATTAGCCCCAAACAAGGCGGAGTACATTAAAATCCAGGTTCTGCGCAATGCTCAAACCATCGCTGCCACAAGCGACGGGAAATATTACATCCGGATTTCAAATATTTGCAGCCCTGTGCCACCAGATGAAATGGCGAGATTGGCAGCTGAGAAAAATGCTTTTGTCTGGGAAATTCAGACCACTAAAAGAATTGATAAATCACTCGTAGAGTTAAAAAAGAAGATAACCTTTCTTGACGAAATCAGAAAATCCCGTAGAGTGAGTAATTTTATCAAAGAGATGTCAGATGATGAAATCCTTGAACACTATTTTCTGCAGAATGGAAACTTCCTGACAAACCTGGGGATTCTCTGGATTGGAAGAAGAGCTGACCGGGCAACGCTTTTATATGCACCGGCAATTCAGATTATCAGGTACGATGAGAATGATGAGAAAGTGTGGAAGTTATTATTGGACGATTATTTTCTAAATCCGGAAGAATTATTGGAAAAAGTATTGACAGATGTTCCGGACTGGCAAGAAAGTATTGAAATTTCAGATGGAATGTTTAGGAAAAATATTCCGATTTTTCCCTTGGAAGTAGTACGTGAACTTGTTGTAAATGCGCTTGTTCACCGGACTTACACTACTAGGGGTGATATTTTTATCAATATTTTTCATGACAGGTTAGAAATACACAGTCCTGGTTGTTTGCCATACGGTGTTACGCCAGCAAATATTTTAACGCAGTCAATTCGCAGAAATGAACATCTTTCAAAAGTCTTTTATGATTTAGGGCTTATGGAGAAAGAAGGAAGCGGCTTTGATTTGATTTATGCAAGGCTCTTAGGTTCAGGTAAGCCCTTACCTGCTGTGGAAGAAACCGATGAAAGGGTGATTGTCATTATAAAAAAGCAATTTATCAGTAAAGAGATTGTCAGGTTGATGGATAGAGCCAGTTCGGAGTTTTTACTGAAGCAAAAAGAGGTTATTTCGCTAGGATTAATTGCTCAGCAACAATCATTTAATGTAACGGAAATATCAAGAATCTTGAACCAACATGAAGAAAATGGTTTACGTAATTGGTTAGGAAGATTGATTGATTTTAACTTAGTTATAAAGTCAGGTAGGGGAAAAGGTACACAGTATGCAATTAATCCTTCATTTGTCAGAAAAATTCATTTTAAGGGTAAAACAAATCTAAAGAATATTGAAGATCACAGATTGGAAGAACTCATTTTTAAAGACTTGACAAGTTATCCTGAAAGTTCATTTGGGGATATTCATAAAAGAATTGGTGAAGAAATAAACCAGTTTAAGGTTAAACGCCTCCTTAAGAAGATGATTAAAAGCAATATACTGTTTTCTCAGGGTGAAAGAAAATGGATGAGATATTCTATAAAGCAAATAGCGCAAGAAAACGAATAAATGCTTTATTAAAACTTTATAAAATGCTTTATAGAAATAATGCTTCAATATTAACTTTCTGATAATGACCGAAGACGAAACCAGGGCAGAACTTATAGATCCCAAGCTAAAGGATGCGGGCTGGGGTTTTGTTGAAGATTCTAAGGTCTTCAGAAACCATCCCATCACTGCTGGAAGGATACAAACGGGAGGAAAGCGTGGTAAACTTCTGAGGGCTGATTATGTGCTATCTTATAAAGGCATAAAGCTGGCCGTAATAGAAGCTAAAAGCGATCTACAGGAAGTAGGCGAAGGTGTTGCTCAGGCCAAACAATACGCTGAAAAACTGAATATAGAAACAACCTATTCCACTAACGGGAGAGAAATCTATATCATCTGTATGAGAACAGGTGCCGAAGAATTGGTTGACAATTTTCCTACTCCCGATGAATTATGGAACAAGACCTTTGCAGTTCAAAATGAATGGAGGGATAAGTTTAGTTCTATACCATTTGAAGAAATTGGGGGTACCAGACCGATTAGATTCTACCAGGAAATCGCCATTAGCAGTGTGATGAATGCAATTGCCGATAACAAACAGCGTATTTTACTGACTCTAGCTACTGGTACAGGAAAGACTTTTATTGCTTTTCAGATTGCCTGGAAGCTGTTTCAAACCCGATGGAACTTAAAGCATGATGGAAGTCGCAGACCTCGTATTCTGTTTTTAGCAGATAGAAATATTTTAGCAGACCAGGCTTATAACGCATTTTCTGCATTTCCTGAAGATGCTTTGATCAGAATCAAGCCTGATGAAATAAGAAAGAAAGGAAGTGTTCCAACCAATGGAAGTATCTTCTTTACCATCTTCCAGACCTTTATGAGCGGGACCGATAAGGAAGGTAAGCCTGAACCATATTTTGGAGCATATCCTGCCGACTATTTCGATTTCATAGTCATTGATGAGTGCCATCGGGGTGGTGCAAATGATGAAAGTAACTGGCGTGGAATCATGGAGTATTTCTCTCCTGCCGTTCAACTGGGATTGACTGCAACACCAAAACGAAAGGACAACATTGATACTTACAGGTATTTTGGAGAACCTGTTTATATCTATTCCCTAAAGGAAGGTATTAACGATGGTTTCTTAACTCCATTTAAAGTAAAACGCATAAAGACCACTCTTGACGATTATATCTACACCAGTGATGACCAAATTATTGAAGGTGAAATTGAAGAAGGAAAACTCTACATTGAACCTGATTTTAATAAGATTATCGAGATCAAAGCAAGAGAAGCCAAGCGTGTTCAGATCTACATGGATGAAGCCAATCAACAGGAAAAGACAATTATCTTCTGTGCCTCACAGGACCATGCTGCTGCCATTCGTGATCTGGTTAACCAGTACAAAAAGTCCAAAGATCCGAATTACTGTGTTCGTGTGACGGCTAATGATGGAGCAATAGGAGATCAATTTTTAAGAGAATTTCAGGATAACGAAAAGACAATTCCTACCATTCTGACCACTTCACAAAAACTCTCAACAGGTGTAGATGCAAGAAATATCAGGAACATTGTGTTTCTTCGTCCGGTTAATACAATGATTGAGTTTAAACAGATTGTTGGTAGGGGAACCCGTTTATTTGATGGGAAAGAGTTCTTTACAATTTATGATTTTGTAGATGCCTATCATCATTTTGCGGATCCGGAATGGGATGGAGAGCCAATGGAAGAAGATCCCTGCGAGAAGTGCGGACAGATACCCTGTGTATGTGAAAAAACAGATCCAAAACAATGTCCTGTTTGCGGTGAGCAACCATGTGTCTGCGTCAAAGAGCCGCCAGAACTATGCTACAAATGCGGACAAAGTCCATGTGTTTGCAAAAAGAAAGTAAAAGTAAAATTGAAGGATGGTAAGGAGCGGGAAATACAGCATATGATATCCACATCATTCTGGAGTGCTGACGGGACACCGATCTCTGCAGAGGAATTTTTGCATAGCTTATTTGGAGTGCTTCCCGACTTTTTTAAAAGCGAAGAAGAACTCCGAATTATTTGGAGTAATCCATTAACCAGAAGAACGTTGCTTGAAAAATTAGATGAAGCAGGTTTCGGTAAAGGAGAATTACATGTTTTACAACAACTCATAGATGCTGAAAAAAGCGACCTCTTTGATGTGCTTGAATATGTAATAAACAGCGATATAAGACCAATCACAAGAGAAGCAAGGGTTGCAGCAGCTCAATCAACCATCTTAGCTCTTCTCAATGATAGACAAAAAGGATTTATCGAATTTGTTCTGAGCAAATACATTGAGACTGGGGTAGAAGAGCTTGACCAGGAGAAATTACCCATTCTGCTAACCAGTAAATACCAATCGTTTGAGGATGCCGGAGCAATACTTGGTGACTTGTCAAAGGTGAAGGATCTTTTTATTGGGTTTCAGAAATACTTATATCAGGAAAAGGTTGCATAATTGCAAAGGATTATTTATAGAGTCTATTAAGAAATCATTTGTATTGCTTCAACAATTGAATCATTGTTGATAGCCTTATTTATGTTTTTTACTGTTTCTTCAAAATGTTACAGGATT
>Ga0209083_1002966_pt1 | contig 14974 bp, 12 predicted proteins | sample AM7aDNAmetaG_FD_184132 | JGI IMG/M metagenome (GOLD analysis project Ga0209083, IMG submission 184132) | Freshwater microbial communities from Finland to study Microbial Dark Matter (Phase II) - AM7a DNA metaG (SPAdes) (version 3) | ecosystem: Environmental > Aquatic > Freshwater > Lake ...
ATATTGCAATTGCAACTACCGGACTGTTAAGTCCTATAAATCCAAGATTATGCAGGCTTAGGAGAATAGTTGTCATTCCAAATGCACAAAGGCCCAAAGGTGCTGGGTTTGCGGTATCATCGACAAGGAATATATTATTCCGGCTCGATTCTTCTATGTTCTTCATAGGTAAATATATTGTTACATTTCAGGAGGTATTATTGTTGTTGTTTTCCAAATACCCTCATTCATGCTTTTTGAAAAATTGAGATCAGTAGGATCTCGCATCAATTAATTTTTGAGCCGATGTAAGAGCCTCACGGTATGTGGAATTTTCAGGTTTCAATGAAACAAGCATCCCTGCATACTTCAATGCATCTTCTCCTTTATGCCAGTCCATTGCTATCCGGTATAGTCCATATTCTGAACCTTCAAGCATTTCAACTCCAACAGGATAATTCCGGGGATCGTCCATAAATTTTTCTGTTGCAAATTTCTGGATTGATTTCCAGATTTTTTCTGCGCCAGTCCTGTCGCCTGTTCTGTACAGGTATTCTGCGTACTGCTGGTTACCAAAAGAACCGAATCCAACAGTTTTATCTGGAGTGAAATATTTTGAAGCATTCGCATAGTCACCTATAAGTGTAAAACTAAAACCAATATACGGTATAAAGTAGTTACTTGTCCCACTGTTAAGTGATTCTGATATTTCACTTAAATTTTTGACCTCTGCTGGTGTACCGAGACCTGAAATGGAAAGGACCAGGGCCTTTTTATATAGGTAATCCGATTTCGAAGCTTCCGTTTTTGAACTGTCAGGGCTTTTATTTATTCCCTCTTCATAGGAACTGACTGCAGCTTTATAATTGCCATCGGTCTCCTCAAGAAGGCCTTTCCAGTCCCAGAGATATACAGTTGTATTGAATCTATCTGTAGCGTTTTGCATGGTTTCATAAGCGCCTTTTTTATCTCCAAGGAAATATTGGGCATACGCTTTGTTATATGCGTCGACCGGGTCTCCTACATCACTCGCTATTCCTGTTTTTAAATAACTGTCTCTCACCTGAGTGTCATTTGTTAATTCGAAGGCATATCTTGCAATCTGGACATATGGAGCTGCATGATTTCCCTGTATTTGCAGGGACCGGTTCATAGATTCCATTGCATCTTTGTAATCTTTTGCAGCTTCATACATCTGGGCCTGTTCACGCAGAAGGTCATATCTTCCTTGGCTAAGTGATATTGCTTTTTCATACATTGCTGCCGAATCCATGTAATTGTCCTTGGAACGGAAAATTTCTGCCGCGTCAATGTAGGTCTGCATATCAGATTGTGCTGAAACAAAAAAAGAAAAACCTATAAATAATAGTACAGAAACCAAAAGAATTTTTGAATCCATAAATTACCATTTCACAGGTTAGCATAAAAAACTTGTTACCTGTTAATTTCGGTCTTCTAGCTTGGACATTAATTGGCAATTAAAATGAAAACCTTTTTTATATTAAGTAATTTAATAATTCCTGCATGGCATCTAAAGCTTATCCAGGAAAATGCAGGATCTGCCAAGAGGAAACTACTAAAAGAACATATGCCAGCCATTTTAAAAAGGTTCATTTCTCAAAGGTTGGAGATGAACAATATCTGATTCTTGTCGATACTCCATCGCCATCACCTTTCTGGCTCTTTTTACTTGCTAATCCAAACGCACAACTTACCGATCTTGATATAATACTGAGGGATATCTGGCTTGAGTGTTGTAATCACCTTAGTGCATTCACGATTGGGGGTTGTGAATACCAGAGTGAAAGCTTCAGTGAAGATATCAGCAGCACGAAAAGTATGAATGTTGCATTAAAGAAAGTCATCGGACCAGGGTCTGTTTTCTCTCATGAATACGATTTTGGATCAACAACTTACCTGAGATTGAAAGTAATTGATGTTGTGAATACAGATGATGCTGATGGGAAAGTTACATTTATTGGAAGAAACAGTATGCCTGAAATCAAATGCCATAAGTGTGGGGAGCAAGCAGGTCAAATCTGTCAGGATTGTATGGAAGGTGATGAATGGGTGTTCTGCTCTTCATGTGCAGAGACGCATACCTGTGATGAAGAGATGCTTATTCGAATTACAAACTCTCCTCGGTCAGGGGAGTGTGGCTATGATGGCGGGATGTATGATAATGAATGATTCCGGCCAGATACATATAAAACCAAGTATGGAATAATCATTCCATGATCTAATGGATACACGACAAAAAATTATAATTTTTGTTCTGATGCTTGGGACTCTGATGGGTTCCCTTGACACTACAATTGTCATCCTCGCTTTTCCTACAATATCCGCAAGTCTACACTCCGACCTTGTAACGACACTCTGGATTATACTCATATATCTCCTCATTGTAGCTGTATTTACTACCCAGATGGGGCGGCTCGGTGACATTTACGGCAGAAGCCGGATGTTCAATACAGGTTTTGGTGTTTTCACACTTGGTTCACTTTTTTGCGGTCTTTCTCCGTCTATATACATGCTTATTCTGTCAAGAGGTATTCAGGCATTTGGAGGGGCACTTATGCAATCAAACAGTGGTGCAATTGTTGCAGATACTTTCTCCCCTGATACACGTGGAACTGCATTTGGATATATATCTCTGGGCTGGACGAGCGGGGCAATGCTTGGGATTGTCCTTGGCGGCATTATTACAACTTATGTAGGTTGGGAATACATTTTTTTTATAAACCTCCCGATAGGAATTTTTGCAACGCTGCTTGGATTACGATATGTAAAAGATGCAAAGAAAGTCGATGCCAGACTTGATCTGATAGGTACTATCCTCCTCTGCCTGGCACTCACACTCATTTCATACGCGGGTGTTGACTTTGCAGGGCAGGGAGCAAAAACATCAAACATCCTGATTTGTATCCTGGGAATTGTGATAATTGCCCTGTTTCTCTTCTATGAAGCCAGATGTAAAAATCCTATCATCAACTTTGCTCTATTTAAAAACAAAATTCTTAAATATTCCATAATGGCAGCATTTTTTTTAAGCCTTGGCTACCTGTCAGTCGTATTTTTAATAACTATGTACCTTCAGGGCATCAGGGGACTCTCACCACTTGATGCAGCCCTCCTCCTGACTCCGGGGTATGTAGCCGGAAGCTTGCTTTCCCCTATAATGGGAAAGTTTTCTGACCGGTACGGGGCCCGGATTCTTGCGTCATCCGGGGCCTCAATATTAATCCTCGCTACATTCGTTTATCTCACACTAGGGCTTGATACTCCACTCTGGGTTGTTCTTGTTGCATCCGGAATTTCAGGTATCGGGTCAGCAATGTTCTTTCCATCAAATAACAGCGCAGTTATGGCGAATGCACCCCACGGATCATTTGGAGGGATATCAGGGATTCTTAGAACAGTGCAGAATATAGGAATTTTAGGAAGTTTTATCATCGCAATTACAGTCGCCTCAGCTGCTATTCCAAGAAATGTAGCATTTGAAGTCTTCATCGGAACGAGACAACTTGTCGGAGGAGTTTCTGAAGCATTCCTTCATGGAATTGATGCTTCACTATGGACATCTATTATTATAATGGGGATTGCAGTTGTACTTTCGTGGATGAGAGGACATGAGGTCAGGCAATGATAAAACCCAATCCAATAGTCTTACTTATCTCGTTCTCACCATGGATTCTTTTTGGAGTTTTGGCAGGTCCTTCACAGACTCAATTGGAATTGGCCCTTTTAATTTCTCTAATTGCATCTCTGGTTGTGGGATATAAAGATCTCAAAAAGAAAATGATAGTTCCAACAGTTACGGTGATATTCTTTTCAATAAGCTTTGTTGCTATTTTCTTTTTCCATTTGTATGTAATTGCACCTTATCTGGGTATGATCTCTAATACTGTGCTTACCTTAATCAGTTTAGGAAGTCTTGCTGCCGGAATGCCATGGACATCACAGTATGCCCGCTTGGAAGTCCCGGAAGAGAGGTGGAATGACCCAGGATTTATCAGGATAAATCAGGTACTGACCGGGTTCTGGGGCCTGTTATTTCTTAGTGGGTTAATTAAGAGCATATACATGTTTATTTACCCAGGTTCACTAGGGATTTTCGGTGATGCTTACATATGGATATCTATTATTATAGGAGTAGTATTCACTGTTAAGTATCCACAATATGCAAAAAAGCGTATACTTAACAAATCTACAGGAAAATAAATGATATTTTAATATTTTATCCAGACTTTCTCAATTATTTTTCTTAATAAAAGATCCAGAATAGTTTCTGATCTCATATGGATTAATTAGGATATCTGAGCTCTTTTTATCTGACCCGCTCTTCAATGTGAGAAGATACAATCCAATTTTAAGGAAAGGGAATGTACATGGTGTTGTCTCGCCTGTAAATCGCCCATTGAGATAGATCTTTGCCCCAACAGGATTACTTGTTACAGTCAGTCCGCCAGTTATAAGAGGTTTTAGAGTCAGGTTTACTAAGTGTTTCGTTCCGTCCGGATACTCGATAGGCATAATTACCTCCTTTCGTGCAGGGAAATATCCAGGAATCATAAGTGTGATTGTGTGGGTTCCGATAGAAAGGTTCCAGAACTCTGCAGGGGTGTGCATACCTGTGAAGGAGTCATCAATAATAATTTCAGCACCATCAGGTATTGATTCAATTCTGAGTGGGTTAGCCGATTTAGTTTTATTTTCGAGTCTTTTACTGGTTAATTCGTTCACTAATTCATCATTCAGATCTGGTGTAAAACTATTGAATTTATAAAAACTGATTCTCCCGGGAGTGATAATAACTTCTTCAGGATCATGAGTCAAATCCTTAACCAGGTATCTTCCTTGACTGATTGGACCAATAAAGAGTGGTGTTCCTTTTTGTTCTGTCTTACCATCAAACGATATCGTCTCACCTGAGGGGTAACTCTCAATATAAGCATAGCCACTTATTTGAGATAGATTTGAAATAAACCCAAGTGATGAGATATATTTTTTTCTTAAAACATCTGCGGTCTTCTCTAATTGAAGATCTTTTCCTTGTTTGTATACAGGTGCAGGAAGAGTTGTGTTAGATGAGGGAGAAACTTCAGGAGTTGCTGATTCGTTATTTTTTTCAGACCTTACCACCAGGAGAAGAACTGGAAATATTTCCTTTAATTTCGATTCAAAGGTTATAAATGCCTGTTCCTCTTCATCTGAAAACGAACCGTTCAGTATAAGGACATGGGAGGGCTTCTCGTTTTCAAAAGTCCACTGAGATCCACCATTTGCTATCTCAATATTATCAGGCGATTGTTTGACGTCCCCCCTGAGCGGCAGCATTATTTCTGTATCCATATTGGTGATTTCTGTCTCGTTCTGGAACGAGGGAATTGTAGCTGTGCTGAATTTCCCCTCCTCCTTCCAGTCGGATATACTTATCTCTGAAGGGGTTTTACTTGAATCAGTCACCATCGATAATAGATAAACAACCGGGATTTCAAGTTGTTCCTCACCAGTGTTTGCGATTGTAACATCATTCCAGTTTTGTGAAGAGTGAATTGCAGAAAGATTATAGATACGATACCCGGTTTTATCACCTGACTGAATTGTCCTTTGTGTCATACCGGCAAAATTAACATCCGGTTTACTACCTGTTGGTTTAACCGGGAGAATAAGCCAAAGGGTCTGATCATTGGATGAAGAGATATTTTGTAAATTTATAATAAATGGCTCAGATTCTTGAGAATTCAGCAGAGGTTTATTCAGGAGAATCGGCTCTATGGTGACATTTCCTGGGAACAAAAATGATATCGCCTGATCAGCATTCATCTTTGAGTTATCTGAGTCATCTTTTCCAAATCCTTGGCCCATCCCTCCCCCAATACCTGGTTGAAACTGTCCAGTCCCACCAGGTGGCTGGGGAATACTTCCACTCCCTCCATTATCCGGCGGTAACTGATTAATCCCTGCAGGTGGCACGGGTATATTTCCATTTGTCACTAACCCAGGGGGTAACTGCCCACTTCCAGTAGGTGGTTGAGGCAAACTTCCGGTCCCTCCATTATCCGGTGGTAACTGTCCACTTCCGGGAGCTGCACCACCGCCTTCTGTTAACGCCCCATCCGTAAAAACTGTTCCAATTGCTATAAAGGCCAAAATTACAATACAGGTTATTGTAAGCTTGGACAATCTACTGACTGCTAATTCATTATCCATATAGAATGATGTATAGTTTACTTTACTTTTTATAAATATGTTTTGTCATCGATAACTTGGTATTTTGAGAGTGAAACGCAGGAATAATGAGTGTTAAAAATTAATTCGACTTCAATTCATCAACAATTGTAGATCTTATCTGTAGTAATTTTGAATTAATACCCTGGATCTAATTAAAAAAGCCCTGAAGGAACGGTATCATGAGTTATTATATACAATATTTCTAAATCGAAGATTAATACAGATATTGACTTTTAATTAAACTGGTTTATGGTCATAACCAGACCCGTTACAAGCTGGACAATCTTTATCGTTTTCTTTTCCTGTACCATGGCACAAATCACACGCCTGCGAAGTTTGTGAAACAAAAGTGCAACCAGAACCTTTACACTTATTACAAACATCATCTTTGACCATTCCTATTCCATTACATTTGGTACACATCTCAATTGGATAGTTTTATTTCCGGTTATAAAATTCATTTATATCACTTATGACAGTTCTCAAGAGATGAGCCTCCCCTTGTGTGGAGGGGGGGCATCAAACACCAAATGCTAAAGCGTTTATGTAATTCCATTTGCCAGATTTTGCAACCTACAAATGGTAGAATCATCTTTCACCCTTAGACATGATAAAGGTTTTTATTTAATTTGAAATGATTTTTGACAGTTTAGTCATTCGTGGGTCAAGGTCCTGACGTCCTCCGATAACGTCACTAATTGGTTGATATACAACCTCACGCATTAATTCTCCGACCATAACTCCGCTTCTGCCCTCAATCAGACCTATCACTGCAGAAACTCCCAGTTTTGCTGCAAGGATCCGGTCCCTCGCTGTCGGACTTCCTCCCCTTTGTGTATGCCCGAGAACACAAACCCATGAGTCCATGGAAAGCCTCTCTGATACTGTTTTTGATATATCAAAACTGCACCCTGGTCTGTCTCTTTCAGCCACAACAACAATGGCATGACGCTTCCCGCGTGCAAACATATCTTTTAGGCGCTCACACAGAATATCAATTTCTTCTTTGCTATTCTGAAGTATCAGGTGTTCTGCACCACCGGCTATCCCACTTTCAAGAGCTAAAAACCCGCTGGAATGACCCATCACCTCTACGAAAAATAGCCGTCCATGTGATATGGCAGTATCTCTAATCCGGTCGATTGCCTCAAGAGCGATATTTACAGCAGTATCAAAACCGATAGAGAAATCAGTACCTGGAATATCGTTGTCAATTGTGCCTGGTATTGTGATAATCGGAATTCCAGTCTCAAGTGACAGGAGATTTCCTCCCCTGAATGAACCGTCACCCCCGATTATAACAAGACCCTGGATACCTCTTTCTCTTAGTTTTATCTCGGCTTTTTCTCTCCCTTCCAGGGTTTTAAACTCTTCACACCTGGATGTCCCAAGAACAGTACCTCCCAGGTGAATGATATTTGCTATGTCCAGGCGTTCTAGCTTTTTCATATCTCCGGCAATAAGTCCTGCATATCCATTTTTAATGCCATAGACTTCCAATCCATAGCGTGTACCTGCACGGTATACCGCCCTGATACAGGCGTTCATACCGGGAGCATCTCCTCCAGACGTGAGGACTCCAATCCGCTGCATTGTCAGTCTCATATTAGTATCCACTGATATTTACTTTGGAAAATAAAAGAGTACCTGCTATGCCATGAAATAGAGAATATTAACAGTTTTTTTCAAAAAGATAATTTTACCCCGATTGTTACCTGGGCTCTAACGGACCTTATATCTTCGAATAATAACCGGGCCTACATGAAGGACAAGAAGAATGATAAATGGTAACCATAATATTTCATGGAGTTGTTGTGTTACAGCTTTCCCTAGATAGCCACCGGAAATGGGAGTGAAAATTCTAAACTGGGTCACAGCAAAACCAGTGATAAGATAGATAACCGTTATTACTAAAAGCGCCCATGCAATGAGTTGCCGTCCCACCCCTTTTATTGTCATGAATTTATCACCATTTCTCCCACATTCCAAAATCAGTCATAAAAACTTTTATTCAGGTCCCCATCTTGGGCATATCCACGACTTTCCCAATAACCCCTGTATGAGGGATCGTTAGTTACTGTAATTTTATCAACCCATCGTGCCCACTTGTATCCCCATTTACCATCAGCTACGAGAGCTAACGGGTAACCTCTCTCTTGCGGAAGAATAAGATTATTCACCTTATATGCAAGAAGATAATTATTGTTTATAACATTTTCAATAGGAAATGAAGTAGTATAGCCATCCACTGAGTGAAATATTACTGTGTTTCCGCTATTTTGTAATTGGGAATCATTGAGAATATCCCGGACCCGCACACCTTCCCATAGTACTGTAACATCCCACCCTTCAACACAACTGAGTGTTGTGAGGCGTTTCTCGCTCTGAAAGAGGGTTAAAACCTGCTCATACGTATAACTGGCTGGGTTTTTAACAAGACCGTCTATTCTCAGCCTGTATTGAGAGAGTTCTACTGTTTGAGGACCTGAAATTGAGTTTTCCCGGAAAAGAGAAATCGGTGACAGAGTGGTCCCATTATATTCCTTCAATTCTAGATCAGTTACTTTACCAGGTGACATAAGAGGTACGACCATAATAATACAGATTACAACTATTAATACAATAATTGCCGAAGCAATAACAAGTGATTTTTTCATAAGTTAAAATAATTTTAATATATCATTATAATCAATTTGAACATATAACCATGACGATGGTTGTATCGGTAAAAAACCGGTAATGATATTAAATTGTAAGGGCATTTCAGCCCTTCTCTTTTTCTCTGTTACATTGGCAGTTATTATTGATTCAAAACTATTTCTGATTTAACAAGTGAATAGAGGACCTAAGTGAAGCCGGGTTCGACCGGAACGTTTAAAAGCAAATTAACTCACTTCACTTTCATAACGCCAGTTTCCATTCGGCACTGTGATCTCGAACCGTGCTCCCTTCCCTCGTTCGCCGGTCTCTTGTATTGTCATTCCTGTTATTGCAAGAATTTCCCTACTTAAAAACAGGCCAAAGCCGGTGTTCTTCCCGTAACCCCGGTGGAATATCCTCTCTTTTTGATTAGCAGGAATTCCCACACCATTATCCGTCCAGAAAATAAAGATGTTTTCTTGCTTAGTGACGACAGATACATGGACTTCAGTTGCACACTCTCCATGGCGGATTATATTATCTACGAGGTTATACATCACCTTTTCAAAGAGTGGGTCAGCGAATATCTGGAGATTTCCGGTTTCATCAGTAATCTGAATTGCGGGGTTACTAGCTAATATAATCATATCCGATAAATTCAGCCAATTTGGTGATTTAACTCCCAGATCCTGATAATCCTTCGTAAAATCTATCTGATGTTCAATGTCATTTGCAGAATCTTGTATTTTGTCAAGAAGTGATTGAATCTCGCCAATATCTTTTGTTTTGCGTGAGAATCGCAAGAAACCCTGTATTATCATCATTTTATTCTTAATATCGTGCCTGTTAACATCAGACATTAGATTAAGTTTTTTATTTGCCTGATTTAGTGCCTATTCAAACTTCTTTCTCTCGGTGATGTCGCGAATAATACCAATTATACCGATAATTTCTTTTGTGAACTGTTCACTCTCCAGAAGTGCCATATCTGCCTTTTTGTGCTCGGTAATATCGAGGAAGGTCCCAATAAGGCCTCCAACAGATCCATCATTGTTGATGTATGGGGCTTTATAAAAGATCACATCGTGACGGGTACCATCAGCAAACATAAGCTCTGTCTCATATTTCTGAATGATTCCACTGTCAAAAACCGTCTGGTCTGCAGCTCTGTAAATATCGGCAAGATCTTTAGGGAAAATTTCATGAACCGTTTTTCCAATCAGGTCACTACAAGCAATCCCGATGTATTTTGCAAACGTTATATTGCTTCCAAGATATTTCCCCTTAACATCTTTATAGAAAATGGAGATAGGGAGGGTATCAATTAACGTTGTAAGGAAGTGGGAATGTTCAGAGATCTGTTGTTCATATTTCTTATGTTCGGTGATATCAGTACAGAAAGCCATGTATTTTTCACGAGGCAACTCTACCGCATTAAGAATTACTGGTATTGTTTCACCGTTTTTTTTCTGGAGCAATAACTCTTCATTTAATTTTCCAGTTTTCTTTAATTTAACAAATCTTGAAAGACTGTCTTTCAAAGAATTCTGGGGATTTAGATTACGGATAGAGAGGGTGAAAAGTTCCTCCCTGGAATATCCAAGCATTGAACATGCAGAAGGATTTGCATCCAGGTAATTACCTGCTGCATCCACAATAAATATCCCCTCTGGCGAATTATCGATATATGTCCGGTATTTCTCTTCGTTCTCTCGCAGTTTTTTTTCTACGATCCTACATTCGTTCTCCGAGGATATTGCGTCAAGTGCAAAAGAGATGTCATTCCCTATATCTCTCAATAGCTTTCGTTCATCCTCTGTGAAAAAGTTAGGTTCGGTCGCATAGAGAGTTAATACTCCGAAGGGTTTGTCTTTATACCTGAAATTAACAGCGGCTGATGATCGGTATCCCCGTTTAAGTGCCTCAGCCCTCCATGGATGCATTATTGATTCAGTTGCTATATCACATGATATAATTACATTACCTTCACGAAATGCGGAACCAGTTGGACCTTTTCCAGTGGGTATGTCTTCTGTTGTTGTGATAATTATATTGTCAAGATACCCCTCTTCATAGCTTGATTGATTTGACTTAGAATTGAATAAAGACGATTTATATAAAGAAATTTCTCATCCGCTCTTTTCTTGAATGTTGCCGATCTGATCTTATGTGAAAGTTCTGCAAACTGCGACCCGGGTTCACCACCTTTCTGGAGATAGAAATCCGCCCGGTTGTTAATCGCTTGAATTACTACCTCTTCCCGCCCTTTACCGGTAAACAAAATGAATGGAATCTTTCCAAACCGTTTCCTTACTTCATCAAGGAACTCAATGCCATCCATTTCAGGTATCTGATAATCGGAAATTATGGCATCGAATTTTTCATTTTCAAGGAGGCCTAATGCAGCAATCGCTGAATCAATAGTTGTAACAGAAAATTCACCTGACTCCTCAAGGTAAAGTTTCGCGATTTCAAGGAGACCAAGTTCGATATCGACATAGAGAACATGGATAATATCTACCATCATGTACCATTCCTATCACTTTTGCCAGGTTTGCATACCGCTTCCAGAGTACTGGACCGTGTGATATCTTTTATCAAAAGAGAATGTCTTGTCTTGTTCTGATTGTTATCCATGCGGGGGCTCGATCTTATTTCTTCCATAGTTTCACCTGGTGTTGGTGACAGGTAAGTGATAATTTCCAATTTTTATATCTAGCGCAACCCTTTCAGCGTTTGGGGATCCCTTTACATTTCGTCTGAAGCACTATTATAATGATGATCGGGGTATGCACGTTTAAAGTTTGCGCAGAGTGGATGTGAGACTATTCCACCTCATTTATCTCTCCGAGTGATACCTGGGGTGGTTGAAGCATAACCGATACGAAACCGGGTTTGACTTGAAGTGATCTACAACAAATGTAGTAACACCACATTGTTGCCTGGTAAAGTAACCTGTCGGTTGACACTGTGGTTCTATAATGTCTATCCCAATTTAAGCCATCTGGCGTGTTATCCCTGCAAAATGCGAATTTTTTTTTTTGCCATTTCACTTTATTGTTTGTCTGCTTGCGCATACTTTTTTTCCTTTTGATTTCGAAATAGACTCGCTTCCATTTTTTTTAGTAACATATTTATATCAGATTCTCATATGCTATGTCAGGAAAAAGGTACGATTGATAGAACATGGCACTATTCGTAGCATATGATCAAAAAGTTGAGGTCAATGGTGAAACCGTTCTCTCTGTGATGGACGGACTTGGGACCTTTAAGGATACTGCTATAAGAATGCTCAACGAATCAGGTATTGAAAATCCAACTCCTGGTAAATGGTATTTACAACAGAAGTGGCTAAATTTTTTTAAAGCACTCTCTGGAAAAATCGGCCCTTCTTCACTTAAACTCGTTGGAGAAGCAATACCTAATAACGCTAAATGGCCACCCATGGTAAATTCTATCGAAACTGCCTTGAATTCAATAAATGTAGCATACCATATGAATCATCGTAATGGCGAGATAGGTGATTATTCATACGAAAAGGCAGGAGATAGAAAAGCGATTATTATTTGTTCTAATCCTTATCCTGATGCATTTGATCAGGGTATTATTGAGTCTGCTGCAAAAAAATTCTCTAAACCTAATGAAAGAGCATCAGTTAAGATAGATGCAACTAAAGAGACACGTACAAAAGGTGGGAACACAACTACATATTTAGTAAATTGGTAAAACATTACCCACAAATTCCCCACCTCTCAATATGCCCTAACTTAATGAGTAAAGAACACACTTTTTCATAATTCTTCTTTGCTCCGGTTAACTCGCTTCACTCCCATAGCGCCAGTTTCCATTAGGCACCGTGATCTCGAATCGTGCACCCTTCCCTCGTTCGCCAGTCTCCTGTATTGTCATTCCAGTAATTGCAAGAATTTCCCTGATCAGGAAAAGGCCAAAGCCGGTGTTCTTCCCGTAACCCTGCTGAAATATCTTCTCCTTCTCTTCAATAGTGACACCGACTCCATTATCTGCCCAGATTATCCGGATGTCATTATGTTCAGTGATGGCCGATACATGAACCTCTGTTGCAGTCTCTCCATGACGGATTGTGTTATCTAAGAGGTTATGCAATACCTTTTCAAAGAGTGGGTCTGCAAATATCTGGAGAGTGCCTGTTTCATCAAAAATATGAATCGAGGGGGTACTCGTTAATGTAATCATATTCGATAAATTCAGCCATTTTGGTGAATTAACACCCAGATTCTGATACTCCTTCGTAAAATCTATCTGATGCTCTATGGCCTTTGCTGAATCTTGTATTTTATTTAAGATTGGTTCAATCTCTCCAATAACTTTCAATTTCTTTGCAAATCCCAAAAAACCCTGGATTATCAGAACTTTATTCTTTATGTCATGCCGGGTAATACCGGAAAGGATGTTAAGTTTCTTATTCGCCTGACGGAGTGCATAATCAGTCTGTTTTCGAGAGGTGATGTCGGTGAGGACCAGAAGGAGGGCGGGAGTATCACGGTACTTTATGGGGGCCCCTTGGACCATAACCGAGATTCGGAGTCCATCCCGTGAAAGGACCTCTATCTCATAGGGAGGGACAATCTTCCCTTCTTGACAGGCATTTATCCTCGAGATCACATCATCGCGGCACTCCTCTGCGACATAGGAGATTACGGAAGTGCCGTTCATCTCCTCCATAGTGTAGCCCAGTGCATTTGTTGCCGGAGGGTTCACGTAGAGGATCTTCCCGTCAGGTCCGGATACCAAGACGTAATCTGGTAGGTTTTCAATGAGGTTACGGTTGAATGATTCGCTCTCCTGCAGTGCCTCTTCTGCACGTTTGCGTTCAGTGATGTCTGTTGCATGGGTAAGATTTAAAATTACTTTTCCAGTTTCATCTTTTATTGGATTAGCTTTCGCGATAAAAAATAAAGTTTTTCCATGTAAAGGAACCTCGACTTCAACGGATTGGGTTACTCCCGTTTCAAACATTCTGCTGTTTGCCATTTGCCTGAAATCTGCATGCTCTTTCGGATAAATATCCCAAAATGTTTTTCCAACAAAATAATCAGGTGTCTTATTAAATGTTGATGCAAATACGAGATTTGTAAATTTATACTCCCCATTTTTATCTACGCAAAAAACAGCATCGCTCGAAGATTCGATAAGCGAACGATATTTCAATTCACTCTCCCGCAGCGTCTCCTCTATCTTCCGCATATCACTGATATCACTGATAGCTATACGGACTGTGGTCGCCCCCTCACTGTTGGTGAGCCTGACCCCCTCCAGACGGGCATGGAAAAGTGAATCATCACCCCGTATGAGGGTGAGATTGCAGATCTGTTTTTCCATTTTACTCATTATCTGCATGAAATACTGAATCCACTTATCAGAATCGGATTCAGTGACAAATTTACGGAATCGCGCTTTTATCAGTTTGCTTCGTTCTACGCCGAGAAGCGTTGTTCCGGTTAGATTCACCTCTATTATCAGTCCCTTATCCGTAAGGGTGAGATAGCCTATCGGGGCAAACTCATAGAGGTCAAGGAACTTATCCCGCGATTCCTCAAGCGCTAATTGAGATCGCCTAAGTTCTTCTGCCTGTGTCTCGAGTTCAACCTGATGAATTCGGAGTTCTTCGGCATTTTTGATCAAAGATTCTTCAGCCCGCTTGCGTTCGGTGATGTCTTTGGATGAGCAGATTGCTGATACAACAGATCCCGATTCATCCTTGACAGGGATAATCGTCGTCACATAATAACTGTCACCATCAGAATGTGGAAACCGAACCTCGATTTCTTTACCTTCCCCGGTGGAAAACCTTTTCTCAGCCTCTTCTTTTTGGAACACCTCCCAGATCTTCTTCCCGATTATCTGGTCAACGGACTTTCCTATACCTTCGGCGAAAGCCTGGTTAACGTGACGGTAAGTTCCATCTGAATAGAATGAGAAGATTGGATCCGGAAAATCATTGAGAAGTACACGATGGCGTTCCTCACTCTCCCGCAATGCTTCCTCCCCTCTTTTTTGGGAGACAGTCTGCTTGATTTTGTGCGAGAGTTCGGCGAACTGTGAACCTGGGTCCCCGCCTTTCTGGAGGTAGAAATCGACA
>Ga0209083_1002968_pt1 | contig 14967 bp, 12 predicted proteins | sample AM7aDNAmetaG_FD_184132 | JGI IMG/M metagenome (GOLD analysis project Ga0209083, IMG submission 184132) | Freshwater microbial communities from Finland to study Microbial Dark Matter (Phase II) - AM7a DNA metaG (SPAdes) (version 3) | ecosystem: Environmental > Aquatic > Freshwater > Lake ...
AAGGCCGAGAAAATACAATAAGCAATATAACATTTTTTGAGAAAAAGGCAAAAAATGTTAGTATCATAATCCAAGGAGAGGTGTCAGAGTGGTTGAATGAGCCGCTCTCGAAAAGCGGTGGGTCGAAAGGTCTCGCGAGTTCGAATCTCGCCCTCTCCGCAGAATCGAGTTAGCTCGTGACGCTTGTTTTTAAATAACAAAAACCACAAATTATCTGTGGTTTTTGTTATTTAAAAACAAGCTTAAATCACTTTAAAAATTAAGTCAAAAATGATATTATAAGCTTAGTAAGCTTTAATTAAAAAATTATAATGGAAACTGATATCCAAGGAAACGATAAAATAAAAGCTAGTATTACTGGCAATCTTGCTTTTGTTAAAGAGGTTGCCAAGTATTTTATGGATTTTCTTGAAACCGATTTTCATAAAAGAAAAAATCCAAAACGATCAGTAAAGTATAGAACGAGTGATAATCTACTAGTTGGTATAAATCTTTCCAAATACCCATCTTTTACAAAAGAGATATGGAAATTAGTTGCGCACGGTTTTGATAAAGGCACTTTGAGTACAATAAGTAAGGGGGTTTATCGTAGTGATCTCCCTAAAAATCTCATAGATCTGATAAATTTACAAGTTAGTAAAATTCAAAACTCTCAGATAAACGAATTAGTTAATGCTATAACCGACGAACTCGAAAAATCGGCAACTCTTTACTCGAAAGAATATGAGAAAGGATTGTCTGTAATTCTTGAATCAGTTTCATCAAACGTTAAAACTTATTTGGTTCTCCCATTTGTCAGTAGTATTGAAAAATCTATAGAAAATCTCGGTATAGGTGATGAAAATGATATTTTTTTAATGGAGGAAGAACTAACTGAGATTTTTTTAAATCTTGTTCAAAATAAAGTTTCTGAAATCTTAAAGATTTTAATTTCTAAACAGAAAATTAATGTTCAGAAAGAACTTAAATCAGTTCTCGATTTAAATGATACAAAAAATACAATAAAAAACTTTTTTGAGTCTTTTCAAGTCGGTGATTTATTTAGTGAACTTTTTGAAATTGATAAAAATAGAGCAATTTTAGATAAACAAGAATTTTATCTATATTTTTGTGATATTAGTTTTAATAAAGTTAAATATCCAATATTCTATACACCATTTTCTTTAAAGAGGGATAAAGATGTATTTAAAGTCGAGTTTGATTCACAATTATATATAAATAAAAAAGCCATAGAATTTATTGTGCAAGAATATAATAAGGAAACTGGTACAAAAGGAAACCTTAAAAGTATTACTGAGCGTATAATTTACCTATCTCAAGAGGTAGGTCGTGTTAATGATACTCTCGAAAAAATTCTTAATGAAATCACCAACCTTTTTGGACTTAATAAAAATATTAATCTTGATTCGCAAGAACATCAACAGGCAAAAAGTTTGAATATTAGAACATCTAATTCAATTTATTTAGCATTATTCGATAAATCAGATGAGGCCTTGGTAAATGATTACGAGGAAATATTACAACAACTTAGTATCGAAGAGGGAGAACTTGCTGGTATATTTAATACTTTAGTAGATGATTTTATTCATAAAAATCCTGAATCCGTTAGTCCTGAAGTTGAAAAGGAGTGGGATGATAGCTCCGTCCCAGATAAACTTGTTGTAGAAAGTCCAATTCCTCTTAATAGTGAACAGATTCAGATTTTATCAGCAATAAGAAAAGATAATTGTAAATACATAACAGTAGAAGGTCCTCCAGGAACTGGTAAAAGTCATACAATTACTGCAATTATTTTCAATGCAATTTTAAAAAATCAATCAGTGCTTGTTCTTTCTGACAAAAAAGAGGCGCTTGATGTTGTTGAGGATAAAATCACCGAAACAATGAATAAGGTTCGTCGTCTTGATGATGAGGAAAGTTTTCAGAATCCAATTTTAAGACTTGGAAAGACAGGAAATACCTACGGTCAAATTCTTGCCAAGTCTTCTATTGAAAAAATAAAAACTCATCATAGAGCCGTACAAAAAGATTACTTATTTATTGAGGAAAATATTTCAAAATTATCGAATTCTTTGAAAGAAGATATTGAAGCAGAAACACTGGCATACTCTGAGATTGATTTAAAAGAAATCAATGAATTTTATGGTTTGGAAGAACATTATTCTAATAAATCATTTGATTTTGATCTTAATGAGTTATCTGAAAAAGAAAATTCAGTCATATTTTTTGATGATCTAAGATCTCTACTTTTATCTTTACCTAGCATTATCAAAAACGACTATTTGTCGAATATACTAAATATCGAATTAAAAACATTAAAAAATAGCGATATGTTTTTACATATGTTGTCTGTTCTTACAGAATATTATCAAATAGCACAGGATTTATCTTTGAAATTTGATAATGAAATTCAAACGATATCTCATTTCAAAGTTTTTTCTCTTAAAGATTTGGGCGAGCTTAAAAAATGGATACATTCCCTTGAAGAAATCAGAATGCCTATCTTCGGATATTTGTTCAATGGTTCAAAACTTCAAATTTTAAATAATTCATTTAGAGAGCTATTTCCTTTAGCCGATTTTAAAAATCCCAACGAAAATATAGAAGATATTAACAAAACGATAGAAATTTGTGATTATTTTAGTGCTTTAAAAGATCAAGCAAAATCAATCTCACATTTAGGAATTGATCATATATCAGTTTTATCAAAATTATTTTCAACAGAAAGTAACTTTTCTGAGAACAAGGAAAAAATACTTGCTGTCGAAAGGGATTTTCTATCACTTATACAGGAATTTGATTCTTATCCTTACTCATTAAAAAGGTTAAAAATTACCAAAGAAAACCTTTCAGAAATGTTAGATAGCAAGCTTGTTACAATGACTAGTTTGGATTTTGATAAAGCAACACGTTACGCTCTTCTTAGAAGATCTATAGTTTCTAAATTTGGATTAATTCCAACATTAAGTTATATGGGACAAAAGAAAGAATTAGAAACTCTAGTAACAACACAGGTTACTCACGTTCTAGATGGACGACTTATTGATTTTTATAATAACAATAAAGCAGACGCCGAAACCTTAAGAGAAGTCATCAAAAATAAAATGAGATTTCCAAAGGAACAGTTTCTTAAGCTCAAAAACGCTTTTCCCTGCATACTTGCCGGTATCAGGGATTATGCAGAATATATTCCATTACACGCAGGATTATTTGATCTAGTTATTATCGATGAAGCTTCACAGGTCAGTATTGCACAAGCATTTCCTGCCTTGATTCGTGCTAAAAAGGTGCTAATTCTTGGTGATAGAAAACAGTTTAGTAACATAAAGGCGGCACAAGCAAAATCTGAAACTAATAGAGAGTATTTAAATTCATTAGCACAAGTATTTCGTGATCATGTGTCAGAAGAAGACTCTAAAATAGTAAGACTCGGAAAATTTGATATTAAAACTTCAATATTAGAGTTTTTTGAGTTTATAACTAATTATAATACACAACTTCTAAAACATTTTCGTGGTTATAAGGAAATTATTTCTTATTCAAATAAATTTTTCTATCAAGATAGCCTTCAGGTAATGAAAATCAGGGGTAAAAAAATTGATGACGTTATTAAATTTAGTTTTATTGATCATGATGGAAAAGATGAGTTAGTTGCAAATAGTAATAGAGCCGAGATTGATTTTATCATTGAACAGTTGAAAGTATTACATGATAAAAACATAACCCAAAGTGTTGGTATCATTACACCCCATACTAATCAACAAAAATTACTAATGGAAGCTATTAGTAAATTACCCGAACGAGATTTTTACTTTGAAAATCTTAAATTAAAGATAATGACCTTTGATACTTGCCAAGGTGAGGAACGAGATATTATTTATTATTCTATGGTTGCAAATGAAAATTCTGATAGGTTATGGGGAGTTTTCATAAAGGATTTCAATAGTGTTGATAGTGAGGAGGACGGAAAAATAAAAGTTCAGCGTCTTAATGTTGGATTTAGTAGAGCGAAAGAAACTGTACATTTTATACTTAGTAAGCCACTCGATAAATTCACTGGTTCAATCGGCGATGCTCTTAGACACTACTTTTTCACTCTTAGTGAATCAAAGAAAGAGCATGATGTTTCTGAGGTTGACCAAAAATCAAAAATGGAACCTGAAGTATTAAATTGGTTTTACCAAACAGATTTCTGGAAAAATAATAAGAATAGCATCGAATTCTTTCCACAGTTTGAAATTGGCAAATATCTTAAACAACTCGATAGAACTTATAAACACCCTCATTATAAGGTAGATTTCTTACTTGTGTTTAAAGATGAAAATCAAAATGAATACAAGATTATTATCGAATATGACGGATTCAAAGAACATTTTAACGATCTTGATCAAGTAAATGAATTTAACTATTCTGAATACTATTCAGAGGATGATGTATATCGTCAGAAAGTTTTAGAAAGCTATGGATATAAATTTTTAAGAATTAATAAATTTAACATTGGTTCTAATCCCATTGCTACCCTCAACGAAAGAGTTACTAGCTTATTGAAAAACTATCGTCCATCTAGCAACTCTGTTTTAGTTGGTATTCAAAATACTATTGATGGTCTACAAAACGGAGAGAAGAAAGAATGTCCAAAATGTCATGAGATAAGAGATCTGATTGATTTTAAAGACCCAACTCTTATTCGTGGTTATGGACGTTTTTGTAAGTTATGCAAAGGTTTATCTAGAAGTTCAAGAGATAACAAGCCGGCACCGATTCTTTCTGACAAAACTTGTCCTCGTTGTGGACAAAGGATGATTCTTCGAAGTGGTAAAAGAGGAAAATTTTACGGATGTTCAAAATTTCCATATTGTAGAGGAACAAGAGCTGTATAGTAGTGTTTTGGTTATGATAAATAGATTATTTTTTCTTTAACAATTATTTTACTTTTCAAACATCCTAACAGCTCTCTTTTCTCCATATCAGTTCCTTCCCTCAAAATGTATTTCACATAAGCTCGAATATCGATGTCTTTAATTTCGATATTCTCTTCTATTCCAAGAAGTACTTTTTGGAATTTCTTGAATCGTTCCACCTCAATTTTGATTTTTTCTTTTATACTGATTTCATTTATATCGATTTTGTTGAGGATGGATTCAAATTGTTTAATCAGTTCATTTTCTTCAATATATCCACATTTGCAGTGTTTATCTTTGTTTCTGGTACATCCGTAATAAACATAACGATGAACATTACCATTTTTGTGTTTCTTCCACTTCTCGGCGGCCGATATACCTGATTCACATAAACCACAGGTCATCATTCTGGTGAAAGCGAATTCCTGATTTTCTTTCCTCAAGACATTACTCTTCATTTGTGCTTGAACGAGATCAAAAAGTTCTTTAGTGATAATCGGTTCATGTTTGCCTTGATACCAGTTACCGCTGTCTTTGGGGTATTCGAATGTTCCGTAATAGAAAGGGTTATAGAGAATAACAAAGATATTACCCAAACTTAGATGTTTCTTTCCATTGGCTGTCCTGAAGTTTAATTCAAACTTAAGCCAATTGTAGACTTTCTTTCCACTCCATTTCTCATATGCAACTTTCTCAAACATTTTTTTAATGACAGGTGCCCGTTCAGGATCAATACGAGCATGACATTTTAAATCACTACTTTTTTCATTGAGATATCCTGTTGGTGCGACACCTGGTCGTAGTCCCATTTCACATCGTGTGCGAAGTCCTCTTTTCACATTAATTACACGGTTGTCATTTTCCAATTTTGCTTGTGAGCAAAGTATCATCAACAAAAATTTCTCATTCGGAGAGTTTTTGAATTGTTGTCCATATGTGCGAATATCAAGAATAAGTTTCTGGTCCATCAAATCCACTATTGAACCGAGATCACCTGCATTACGACTGATTCTGGAAGCATCCCAAGCCAGTATGCCGTTGAATCTGCCACGTCTTACGTCTGCAAGTATCTCCTTGAATATGGGCCTTTGACCTGAATCTTTTGCCGAGTGAGCTTCACGCCTAATATCAACAATTTCAAGATTTTCCCGTTCTGCCAATTGCAACATTTCTTTTACTTGAGAATCGATAGAAAGGATTTGTCTTTCTTCGCTCTCGGTGCTTTTTCTGGCGTAAAGAACATACTTTACTTTTTCCACCGCTGGTACGAATTGATTAAATACTGGAATTGCAACTTTAGTTTCCATATATAATTAATGACAGAGAGCTAACCCTTTGCTAAGGCTTAATCGTTGACAATACGTTGGCAATTTCGCTTAGCGAAAACCATAATAAGCGATATACTCCTTGGACTAATAACTGGAAAATGTTATTATGTTATTCGACAACTGAATAGTAAGTAATCTAAACCAGTGAGCAATTACTGGCATGATGAAAAACCGGTAAGAGATAAAAAACCTATCATATGGTGTTACTCTTACCGGTCTCTGTGGGAAACTGCAGATGGGGGCTTCGGTCCCAGCCATGTGGTAGGCTTTTTGTTTGTATTTATTAATTAGGTAAGTAATTAATTTAAAGAAATGAATCTATTTAAAAAGTCTGAAACGGCTTCAACAGTTTCAAGTAATAAGAAGTGTTATTACTGCAAAGAAGAAATTTTAGCAGATGCAAAAGTATGTAAGCATTGTGGTAAAAAACAACCAACACAAATAACGAAAAAGGGCGTACTTATTGTTGGGTTAATCGTCCTGTTTATCGTTACCCTGGGTTCTATTGGTAGTTCAACTGATTTGACTCAATCTACACAAACAACACAAAATTCTGTAAGTGATAGAAAATTTTCTTCAATGGCATTCGCTGAGAGTATCATAAAAGATACATTAAAATCTCCCTCAACGGCTGAGTTTACTAATGTACAAGCTTATGAACTTTCAAATCTAAAAGATGTATGGGCTGTAAATGGTTATGTTGATAGCCAAAACAGCTATGGTGCGATGTTAAGAAGTACATGGGAAGTTCAACTTGATTACAGAGACGGAAAAGGAGGTACGGTAAAAAGCATACTGTTTGACGGAAAGAAAATTCAGTAATAGTTATTTAGTAATATTTTTGTAAAATAAAATTATGAAAAAGAAGATAATTGTTCTATTTTTCCTTTCACTCCTTGCAATGGGTGGTTCTTCAACCGTTTTCGCTATTTATGGTATTCAAGTAAAAACAATTAATTGTATTGCTAATCAAGCACTACCTGACCCAAGTTGCACTCCAGGATCTGTTTTGACGACAAGTACAACAACAATTTGTAAGGTGGGATATACAACAACAGTTCGAGATGTCTCAACAATTACGAAACAGAAAGTTTTTAAGGAATATGGTATTCCTTGGTCGCTCCATTCAAATTATGAAGTAGATCATCTCATTAGTCTTGAGTTGGGAGGAAGTAATGATATATCAAATCTTTTTCCTGAATCATATTTAATTACAAATGGTGCACGTGTAAAAGATAAACTGGAAAATTATTTGCACGCTCAAGTATGCAGTAGCAAATTATCAATAACAGAAGCACAAAGAGAAATATCAACTAATTGGCTTTACTATTATGATCTTTACTACAATAAGAAAACCACGACAACCCCAGTTGTTATTCCAAAAGTACCGACTGCAACAACTACTATAATTATTTCACCAATAATAATACCCGTAACAAATACAAGTGTGCCGGTAGTAAAGAAAAGTTCTACTGGTTTATGTCATGCCCAAGGCACTAGATATTATTCTCAGACTCTCAAATATACTGCTTATGATTCTATAAGTGCTTGTTTGGCTAGTGGAGGAAAGTTACCTAAATAAAATAAATATTAGGAGTATTTTTTGAATCATTAAACATTTGGATAATGAGCATTGTCATTGCATCAACCAGATCATCATGTCTTTCTTTGCCAAGACCTAATACTTGTTCAATAAGTTCTTCGCATCCTTTTTCAGGGAAAATAACCATACCAAGTTGAATCCAAGCTGATACTGCATTCAAGCGGTCTTCTTTGTTTTGACCTTTTACGGGAAAAGGTTTTGCTGGCACCCCTCTCTGTCTCAAAAGTTCTGTAAATATTCCCTGAAAGTTCACATCCTCAACATACACTCTGGCGTGCGTTTCGTTGTTGTTCAGAGCGTATGATATGCTTTTCGCTTTTGCGATAAGCTGATCGGTGGTTAATCGCTCGTTCACGGGATTCGGTAAGATGTATAATTTTCTATCTTTTCCAGAACCATATATTCTTCCCGAAACCATCGCGGTGCAATCGGCAGTTGCTTTTTGCGATCGTGCGGGATCAATTGAGAGAGCTGAGAATCTCGGAGTTGCGGTCGGTAATTCTGTATAATAGTGAATCTCGTTTCTTTTAATAATTTGATAATCATTATCAACTATTTTCAACAGATATTCTCTCTGCCACATCAATTCATTTCCAAAGCATTTTGCTTTTTCATCATCGATGTCTTTTTGTGTTTGAAATTTGGCAGGCCAGAGCGGTACATTGTTTTCGTCGATAATTGGGTACTTTCTAAAGACATTTCTCGGATCGTCGTTTTGGAAGAACTTTTCCATTCTCATCAATGTCGAATCATTGTGCAGTGGAGTACCGATGAAAACGAGCTGTGTGTTTCTGTCGCCTGCGGGGATGACATCACCCGTGAGCCAGTCGAACATTTTATCTCTATTCTCTTGTGTTCGTACAGACTCTGAATCTTCAATATCGTCGGCTATGATCAAATCTGGTCTATATTGGAAATGACGTATACCTCGAATATTTTGCCCGATAGAGCGAGTGGAAATATTAGCTCCGTATTGAGGAAGAAGAATGGATTGTGTTCCGTCCTGATCGACTTCTTCCTTGAACGGTCCGAAGTCTTCTCTAAAAGCGACATTGCTTTCCAGTTCCTTTTTAATGTTCATCAAATGCTTTTGCGTACCCATTTGAGTATGTCCCAAGATGAGAATGAACTTTTTTTGTTTTTCCCCGACAATTGACCAGATAACATACGAGAGAGTAATGATGGTGCTTTTTGCACTGCCTCTGAAAGCGGTGACGACTATATTGCGAAGATCAGGATTTTCTGTCAAATTGAAAATTTCTCTGTGAAAATCAGCGGTTGGAAACTCTGCGTATTTTCTGCCGAAATAATAATGGAAAAACCAGTAATGACTTTTCTTCACCATTGCTAAGCGGAATGTTTTGTCTTTGATCATCTGATCAATGATGTATTCTTCGTTAGGATTTAATTTGTTCATTTGGATTTTGATTATTATTTGGTAATGCTAAACGCAAAGCTTCTCTGAGTAGTTGTTCCTGCTCTGGATCGAGAACTTCTCTCTCATTTTTGATTGTTCCTGTAAGCTCGACCTTTTCCTTGAACTTCGGGTTTCTATGACGTAACCAAAAAGCCAGAGCTGGCCAGCTTTTTTCTTTGATCATATTTAGCAATTGACCCTCGCTGATATCATTTATGAATTCTTCTCCCTCAATCATTGCTTTATCCATTTCTTCAGCAAACTTTTTATCGCTGTTTCTCCATCTATAAACCGAATTTCTAGATACTCCAACTTTTTCACAACCTATTTGAACTATCGGAACTTTTTTCAAATTTTCGAGAAATTTGTCTTTAATTCTATTTTTCTTCATATATGTTTTTGATTAACTTGGCTTTATTGCCCGACACTTTTTCATAATGATTGATTATGAGCTGGCAAAAAACAGTTTCTAATTCGCAGACATAAGCAATTCTTTTTAATTGTTCGCATGCCACTAAAATACTTCCTGAACCTGCAGTCAAATCAAGTACTACATCTCCAACCCTAGTGCATCTCTTGAGGGCTTTGTAGTGTAATAGGGGGCTCTTTTCGGTAGGATGTGAGTATTGATTACTTGGTAATCTTTTAACTAACATAAGATTTGAATTATCAGCAATCTCTTGGTGTAAATCATTACCATTAGTCATGTCGTTATTTTGAATCTCATTCAAACCATTAAATCTTTTACAAAGATATGGTGATCCCACTGTTCCGTATACAGCAAATTCAGTTGCTTTATTAAAAGCCACTGTAGGTGTGGGAGATGAATTATTTTTTACCCAAACTAGCAATCTCTTTGAGTCTATACCTAATTCTTGATATAGAGTTTGAAGTAACCACACATACTTTTCGTCACACCAGAATATGACGTGGGCATCTTTTTTGGTTACTGACAAAGCATTTTCCAAAAGAGTTCTTACAAAAGTTTTATATTCATCATCTGTTTTACTATCGTTAATTGTTCCTCCGTAGTGTTTTTTGTTTCCAACCCCTTTGTTATAACTCAATCCTATGTTAAAAGGTATATCATCATCAACGAGGTCAGCTTTTGCTCCATTCATTAATTCCTCAACTGTCTTTTTATCAAGAGAAGATCCACAAATGAGTCTGTGTTTGCCGAGCGCAAAAATATCTCCTTTTTTAATTTTAATTTTACTTCTCTTAACCTTTTTTAATTCTTCTTCATCATTCCATTCTGAATTTGTCTCCTTTACGTTATCGTCAAAAATATGGCTCAAATCGACGTCATCAAAACCAACAAGTTTGAGGTCATCAAGATCAAAGTCTGATGAAAGCATTGACCAATCCCAACTTCCTCCTGAACGGTTTGAAGTCAAAAGATAATCTTTGAATTCGGTTTCTGATAACTTCCTAGATGGAACTCTAACCTCGATTTTTTCTTCACCTCTACCCAATAGAATCAAAGCTTTGATTCTGGCGTGTCCCGCCACAATTGTTTCATCTTTGTTTATTGCAGGTAATTCAGCGAGGTTGAATTTTTTCAAACTTCTCTGAAGCCCTTCCATTTGCTCGTCGCTAATAACACGAGGATTTTTTGCATAGGGCAACAAATCTTTTACTCGTCTAACTTCTGTGTGCCAAACTAATTTTTGTGGCACAATCTTTTTTAATTTTTGCATTTTTTAACAAAAATTATTTAATAAGATGTATGGGAATAGAAAAATGCCTATCCCACACACGAAATAAAAGAAGACCGACTAGATCTTAGTTTATTTCTTGCGCGGGATAGGCACCGCTTTTAAACGATACGCTATTCTACTTTGGTGACGCAAATTCTATTTAATTTATTTCCCCGTGTTTTTCAAGTCCACGAATAATTCTTCTTCCGTTTACACTCTGTAAAAATTCTACTGTGTCCTTACCTGGAATAATTGGCAATCCTACTTTTGGAATTTCAATTAGCACTTTATAACCGTTTCTTTCATAATCCTGAATTGTTTTTAAAAGTGTTAGATCATTTTTTATCATATTTAAAATTACGAGTTTCTTATCCATCGCAGTCTCATGAGGGAGCATCGAATAAATTCTATTTGGGTGACCAGTTTCAAGTGATTCTGAAATCTTTTTACCTATTGAACTTTCTTTCATTTTTATTGTGTGGAGTTGAATATCCGTTAAATGGAGTATTATGTATTTCATTCCGTCTTTTTGTTCAAATGGTTTAATTTGTAGTTGATATTCCATATTCTTATATTGACGAATTAATCGGGACTACTTCTGTGATATCCATACTTTGACTAGGAATAGAACATATCACTTTGCCGGCGATTTTGAAGTCAGAACCAACAATAATAGGTTTATATTTCGGATCTGTTGATTCTGGACGCAAAATAATAATTCCATCCCGCTTCTCTAGTTTTTTAACAGTAACCATGTCGCCAACTATGGCCGCAACACGATCGCCGTTTTCTGCATGATCGGTCAGTTCGATAAGAACATAATCTCCATTTTCAATGTCAGAATCATTCATACTATTACCAACGGCCCTTACAGCAACCAAGCCACCCTTTCCCTTAGCAAGAGAATTATCCACTTCGATGAATTCGTCGTGTTGTTCGTTTGCGAAAATACTCAAATCATCACAACCAATAGAAGCAACAACTGGCACGCTTATCATTGGAGCAGAGAAATTGTATCGGTCGACATCTCGTAATTCTATATTTCGTTTTGCATGCTTGCGTCTTATGATGTATCCTTTTTTCTCGAGAGCAACTAAATGTTGCACAGCTGTATTGATTGACTTAACAGTAAGAAAACCTTTCAAGTCCTCAAGAGTGGGAGATTGATTCTGTATTTGGATATAGTTGCGAATGTATGAGTATAGACTTTGTTGTCTTGATGTAAGCGGTTCTTTCATATACCTATTATAGGGTATAATCGATTATCTTGCAATGGATACTGTAAGTACTGTAAATAACTTGATTTATTCACTAGATTTGCTATAATAGTATGTAGAGAAGTGACAAACTCCTTAGGTGGGCGCTAACGGCCTACCGACTTATAAATTAACAGTTAGAAAATATTCATTATGGCAGTACATTTTATAACAGGTACACCGAGCACCTTACTGGCTTCTTTTAAAAAGGCGATCTCAGACAAACAAATAGTCACGTGGTCTTGCGACTCAGCTGGAGATTTTACGCATGCAACTGATCAATGGAAAAATCTCGCGTGGTTTCGTCCAGAAGTAAAAAGTGATAGGTTGATTTTCAAAATCATCAGACCACAAGGGTTAAAGGTCGGAAGTGAAGTTTATGCTATTTATCATGGAAGACTAATTGAGTCGATTTTGGCACATTTTGATAATTCATTCACGAATGCTTTTGCAACGGCATTAGCTTCAGATGGTGATTTGATCTAGTAATGATAAAAACATGAAGAAAGAACAAAAATCTGAAATCAATGTAAAATCAAAGAATTATATGCTGCTTACGAGTGAGTATATCGGTACAAAGAATTTTAAATACATGATTAGAGCAGAACTTAAAAGTGATACTGGGTCGACTTTATTTTTGCTTGGCATTCCCGATCCAATTACCGTATATGCCAGTGTTACAAATAGTGGCCAAGATGCAGTGAAAGAAAAAGTGTTTTTAGCTGTGAATGATTCGATTGCAGAGTATATTGATAAAAATGGTTTTGTTGAAGGCACAATTTACTATGGAGAATATATAGTCGATGGTTCATTCGAAATTAGCACTAAGAAGCCATTGTGGGAGGATGGTAATTGGGGAACAAAAATAGAGTTATAACAATGAGATTTTCCGAATATTTCAAACTAAATAAAAGTCAGGCTGAGCTAGATTTTGTCGATGTCGTTATCAATAAAGACACTCCTCTTTTTATTGATCCTTATGCAGTTGGTCAAAGTAATGATTTATGGTCCACAGAAAGTCATAATTTAATTGTTGATTTTTTCCAAAAGGCAATTGATGCGATAAGAGAAAATAAAGTTGATTTTGCAAAATCAATACTGAATAATTTACATGAACCCAATGAAACAAGATTGGGTATGTCTATAAATAAACCAAGGGGTCGTGCTATAGGTTCTGAACAATCAATTGATTTGTATGATCATTTAAAAGACAGCAAAGCTGCTCAAACGGGTTTTTTAAAAGATCTGGAAGATTGCGCTTTGGTGATATCAAACATTGATAAAGACAAAATATCAGACATAACAACTAATATTATTAAAAAACAATTAGCTGATTATACCAAAGAACAATGTCAATTATTGGGTATTCCAACACAATCTGTACCCATGGGACCATTTTGGGATCAACATTCATCCTCGTGGAAATCTGTTTATACAGATTTGCCTGTTTGCGATGATGAGCAAATAATTTTAGTACCAAAATCAATCGTTCGTTATACATTAGAATATGATTATAAAAAGTATTACAGACAATTTGTTTTAAATTTTTTAAGAGAGGAACATATTAATGCTGGGTCTAGACTTGTGAAAACACTCAAGAATGGAAATAAAAAAGTCTATAAAAAAGATCTTGAAAAAGAATACCCATTAACAAAAGATTTTCTTTATGATTTTTCAAATAAAAACCCTGAGGTTTTGAAATCTTATAAAGATACAAAAAAAATAGAAATTACTTCATTGTCGGACCAGGAAATTGAATATAAAAATTCAGAAAAGGTGTCAATTAATTATGACGATATAGAAAGAAAATTAAAAGCTATTCCTCTTGGCACTGAAAATGCTCATAATTATCACAATTTAATTGTAGGAATTCTTGAATCCATTTTTTATCCAAGGTGGATTTTTCCTAAAAAGGAACAAGAAATTCACGATGGCAGAAAACGTATTGATATAGTATTCAGTAATCGTGCAAAAAGTGGTTTTTTCTTTAATTTATCTCAAAATATACCGGCCCTATTTATTATAGTCGAGTGTAAAAACTACTCTAAAGATCCTGCTAATCCAGAATTAGACCAAATCGCTGGTAGATTTAGTCCTAGCAGAGGTAAATTTGGAATGATAATTTGTAGAAGGATTGAAGATAAAGATAAATTCTTTGCTAGATGTAAGGATAATGTAAATGACGATCGTGGCCATATTATAGGTTTAGATGATGATGATATATTAAACTTATTAAAGTTAAAATCTCTTGAAGATGAAAAAGGTATTGATAGTTTTATAGATAATCTCTATAGAAAAATAGTAATGTAAATTAGCCATTAGTGACAGTTGAGTGTAACTTTTACATCAAGCGTTTTGTTAGACTTGTCACTTTTTATAGTCGCACGAGACGCATCGATTTGATATACTGAAAATCGTTGAAATAACATTGATGGGCTTGACCGAGGAAAGTCGGAATACGACCCTCTCCGCCAACAACAGTTAGCACGACTTACGTCGTATTAAAGAACCTCGTGTTATCACGAGGTTCTTTAATTATATAGTCATTTATTTTACAGTTTACTAGCTTAAAAATTTATCCCCGGAAATATCAAAGAATCTCTCAAAGAAACTCGTTAGCTTGCCTAGGACACTTTCTCGTTTCTGGGTTCTTTCACCAGTTGGAGAGAATCTGGACACTGGTGGTAATACTTTAGTTATTGCAGTACCTGTTGTGGCAACACGTCCATCACGAAAAGCATTTTTTATGAAAGTGTAGGTAG
>Ga0209083_1002977_pt1 | contig 14936 bp, 14 predicted proteins | sample AM7aDNAmetaG_FD_184132 | JGI IMG/M metagenome (GOLD analysis project Ga0209083, IMG submission 184132) | Freshwater microbial communities from Finland to study Microbial Dark Matter (Phase II) - AM7a DNA metaG (SPAdes) (version 3) | ecosystem: Environmental > Aquatic > Freshwater > Lake ...
TGCTTATGTTCACTTCCATTATTTTCCAGCCGCTCTCAAGGACGGCCTTGGCAAATTTCACATAAACGCCGTCCGGATCAACAGTAATGGCTCCGTTCTTATAAACGGTAGGCATGTGGATTCCGGTTCCGGTTGTTAACCCGTAATCTTTCAAATCATTTATTTCCCTGCGCATAACCGCCGGATCTTCATTTCCGTACCAGAAACCGAAATATCCGACGCCCTTTTCAAGAGTCACAGGTATCACTTCAAGTTTTACTTTTATTTCAGCTGGCTTACTGTTTGCAACAGCAAACATTACGGAACCGTTGTAGGTTCCGCCTTTGGCAGTTTCCGGGACCTTTACTGTGACCCAGAACTGGTAAGTGATACCTGATTTTAGATCCACAGAAGTGAAGGACTCCATTATTTCCGGAGACATCAGATATGTCTGATGTACATTCCCGCCTCCGGCCAGATACCTTACCCATCTCACATCAAAAGCCGAAGCCGGAATGCTCCCTGCCGGTCCTGAAAAATCAGAGACTGCCGCTTTGACGCCTTTTAAGTCAGTCAGCGGTATCATTCCTATCTGAATACTTTCGAACTGTCCCAGGGAGGCGAACATCTCCGCTGTATCCCTCGACTCGCTTTTTTTCGGTACAGAGTTGTAATTAATAGGATTAAGACAGTTCCTCGTAAAGAGCTGGAATCCTGACTCCTTTTCAGCCAAAGTCGGCGCAGGAGCAGTTCCTTCGGAGTCGTGATCCATCAGGATGAGGCTGCCGACACGCCTGAGTATTTTCACTGTTGTCTTTACCGTCGGATCTTTGCAATAATTAAGCTGTTCGCTGAGCAGAAAATCTGCGTTCTCCATTGAATCTGCGAAAAGGAGACCGGAAAACAGGAATAGCAACATCAACTTTTTCATCAAAACCTCCGTTTGCTTCGTGCGTCTTTTGGCGCTATAGTTTTAGCAGGTCGTGCAGGTGCACAATACCAAGCAGTTCCCGCGGCTTCCCGACAACCAACAGCGTGCTTATGGATTTCTCTTCGGTCATCCTTATTGCTTCGCTAACGAGCGCGTTCTTGCTGATTGTCTTAGGGCTTGGATTCATTACTTCCTTGACCCGGCGCTTGAGAATGTTCTTATCGACTTTAAGCCGGTTTCGCAGATCCTGATCCGTGATTATTCCTGCCAGTTTGCCGGCATGGTCAAGCACGGCCGTGCAGCCCATCTTCTTGCCGTTCATTTCAACTATGGCCTTCTCCATGCTCTCGCTTTCGCGCACCACAGGGACTTCCGCCCCTTTTCTCATTATTTCTTCAACAGCCGACAATCTCCTGCCGAGACTTCCGGCGGGATGCAGGAACGCATAGTCCTCTTCCTTGAAACCTCTTTTTACGAGCAGGGCCACGGCTAAAGCGTCCCCCATCGCGAGCTGCGCGGTAGTAGATGCGGTAGGAGCCAGGCCAAGCGGGCAGGCCTCTTCTTTTACGGTAACTTTAAGTACAATATCGCTGTTCTTCGCAAGCGTAGAGGTAGAAACTCCCGTAAGCGAGATTAGTTTCGCGCCTATCCTTTTAATTGCCGGCATTATTTCCAGAACCTCTTCTGTCTCGCCGCTGTTTGAAATCATTACGACCACATCACGGGCCATTACGGTGCCAAGATCGCCGTGTACTCCTTCCGCGGGATGCAAGAAAAGCGCGGGAGTGCCGGTAGAGGCAAAAGTAGATGCCGCTTTCCTGGCAATAATTCCTGCCTTTCCCATTCCGGTTACAATAACTCTGCCCTTGCAGGAATAGAGCAGGTTCACGGCCTTAACAAAATCACCGTTAATTGAGGAGGCAAGCGCCTTAACGGCCTCGCTCTCAATCCTGAGAACCCTCTTGGCTTCTTTTATTAGTCTTGCGTCATTAACCATTTTTACCTTCCACGATTTCTTTTTTGGTTATGCTTTTGAACCTTCCTTCTGCTCTTAAGCATCCAACCCTGTACCACTCACTTCGTTCGGGTACAGGGCACGCCCTCCGGCTCCGCCGGATTACTAATTACTGATTACTAATTAAAGACTCACGGATTCTGAACATATCGGTCTTCTGTCCTCAGTCTTCTGTCTTCTGTTTTCTGTTTTCTGTCTTCTGTCCTCAGTCTTCTGTCCTCAGTCTTCTGTCTTCTGTTTTCTGTTTTCTGTCTTCTGTCTTCTTCCTTCCGTCTTCCGTCCACTGACCTCAATCATTTCTTTTCGGAAACCAGCGAATGTATCGCAACCGCCTTTTTCAAAAGCTTTCCCATTTCCTTCAGCGGAAAGACCGAAGACGCGTCACAAAGCGCCTTGCAGGGCTCAGGGTGGGTCTCTATGAACAACCCGTCCGCGCCGGCAGCCATGCTCGCGTTGACAAGCGGAGCGACGAACCTCGGCTGCCCGCCCCTTGAATCCGCGCTGGTAAAACCCGGAATCCTTATGGCGTGAGTCGCGTCAAAGACAACCGGATAGCCCAGTTCCTTCATAAGCAGGAAGGAACGCATATCAACAACCAGATTATTATAACCAAAAACCGAACCACGCTCGGTAAGCATTATCTTGTCATTGCCCGTTGTCTTTACTTTTTCCGCAATCTTTTTCATATCCCAGGGAGCGAGAAACTGCCCCTTCTTTATATTAACTATCTTTCCCGTCTCCCCGGCCCTAAGAGTCAGGTCAGTCTGCTGACAGAGATACGCAGGTATCTGGATTATATCAGCTACTTCGGCTATGGCGTCGATATCGTGCTTGCAGTGAAAATCAGTTACCACAGGAACGCCTGTTTTTTCTTTTACCTTGGCCAGAATCTTAAGCCCTTGTGAGAGGCCAGGCCCTCTGAAATTTTCCACCGCAGTCCTGTTCGCCTTGTCATACGAAGCTTTGAAAATGTAGGTTATTCCGAAAGCCGCAGCCTGTTTCTTTACCTCTTTCGCTATCTCCAGGCACTGGCTTTCCGATTCAATAACACAAGGCCCGGCCATAAGAAACAGGCCTTTCCCCGAAAAAATAGCTTTTTGCAGTTCTTTCTGGCTAAGCATGTTTTGCCTTCTTGCCTTTCTCGTGCCCGTTCTTTTCTATGGAGGCTTTCACAAAATCACGAAATAAAGGATGCGGGCAAAGCGGGCGTGATTTGAACTCCGGATGAAACTGCACTCCGACAAACCAGGGGTGATCCGTAACCTCTACTATCTCGACGAGTTTGCTGTCCTTGGTGGTCCCTGCTATGCGCAGCCCTTTCTTAGTGAGTCTATCCTTGTAATCGTTGTTAAATTCAAATCTGTGCCGGTGCCTCTCCGAGATCAACTCTTTTCCGTAGGCCGCTTCAGCGTGAGTACCCTTTACAAGTTTGCAGTCCCAGGCGCCGAGCCTCATGGTGCCGCCCTTATTCTCAACGCCGTGCTGACTTTCAAGCAGTGAGATTACCTGATGCTGGGTTTTCTCGTCAAACTCGGTGCTATTCGCTTTGTCCAGCCCGCAGACATTACGCGAGAATTCTATAACCGCGCATTGCATCCCAAGACAAATACCGAAGAACGGGACCTTTTTTTCCCTGACGTACTTTATGGCCTCTATTTTTCCTTCTATACCGCGCGAGCCAAACCCGCCGGGCACAAGCACGCCTGAAACACCTTCAAGCGCTTTCTTAGCGCCGTGCTTTATCACGTCATCCGCATCTATCCAGGTCAGGTGTACTTTTGCGTTGTTCGCTACGCCTGCATGGACGAAGGATTCCGTGATGCTCTTGTAAGCTTCCTTGAGTTCTATATATTTCCCTACTATGCCGATATTTACCGTCTTTGCAGGAAACTTAATTCTCTCTACGACTTTTTCCCAGGCCGAAACATCCTGCTTGCCGAACCTGAGGTTCAAGAGTTTCATCACTATTATGTCCAGGCCCTCTTCCTTGAATAGCAGGGGAACTTCATAAACGCTTGACGCGTCCTCGCACTGAATCACGCCTTCCTCATCAACATTGCAGAACATTGATATTTTGGCTCTCAGTTCCTTTGAAATGGGGTGCTGAGTGCGGCAAATAAGGATGTCCGGCTGTATACCTATATTCCTCAACTGCGCTACGCTATGCTGGGTGGGCTTTGTCTTGAGTTCGCCCGCGGTCTCAATGTAGGGAAGGAGCGTCACGTGCACATAAATTACGTTCTCGCGCCCAACATCCTTTCTAAACTGCCTGATGGCTTCCAGGAACGGAAGGCTCTCTATGTCGCCGACGGTGCCGCCTATTTCAACTATGGTCACATCGTATTTGTTATCCTTATTTACTTTGAGAATCCTGTCCTTTATCTCGTTAGTTATGTGCGGAACAACCTGAATGGTCTTGCCGAGATAATCGCCTTTCCTTTCCCGCGAAATAACGGAATAGTAAATCTGGCCCGTGGTCACATTATTGTCTTTACCCATGCAGGCGCTGCTAAATCTCTCATAATGCCCCAAATCCAGGTCTGTCTCGGCGCCGTCATCGGTCACGAAGACTTCACCGTGCTGATAAGGATTCATAGTGCCAGGGTCAACATTGATGTAGGGATCGAATTTCTGGTGGGTTACTTTGAGGCCCCTGGTTTCCAGGAGACAGCCGATGGAGGAACTGGTGATGCCTTTTCCGAGAGATGAAACAACGCCGCCTGTTACAAAGATGTATTTGGACATCAAAGCCTCCATTAGAAGCAAATTCGAAGTCCGCCTGAAGTTCCTTCAGGCGAGATCTCGCCTATTTGCAAGCAAATAGGCGGACACTAAATTCGAAATTCGAAACAAAAATCAAGAATCAATAAAGACAAAAGCTTCATTAATACAACGTCTTACCTGCCAACCTTCTAACCCTCTAACCTTCCAACCGTCCTCAGTTCTTACTGCGCATCTGCGCGTCAAGCAAGCAGCTTTACCACCTTCGCAAGGTCTTCCTTAGTATCCACCGGAACGGTGTCAAACCTGGTTTCAACCACCTTTATCTTGTAGCCGTTCTCTATAACCCTGAGCTGCTCAAGTTTCTCTATTTTTTCAAGCCGGCTCTGTTTAAATTTAACATACTTGAGAAGGAAGTCCTTTTTGTAGACATAGACTCCTATATGCTTATAAAAATAATCAAAGTCTTCCGCTCTCGCGAGCGAGGGTATATTTGATCTTGAAAAATACATCGCGTAGCCGTTTATATCAACTATAACCTTAACAATATTCGTGTCTTCCGCGAGTTTTCTGTCCTTAACTTTGCAAACCAAGGTACTCATCAGAAGGCCGGGAGAGGTATAAAAAGGGGCCACCGCTTTGTCCAGCATATCCGGCCTGATAAGAGGTTCGTCACCCTGAATATTTACCACTATGTCCGCTTTAAGACCTTTGACCGCTTCGGCTATCCTGTCAGTCCCGCTTTTGTGTTTCGCAGAGGTCATAACGGCATTGCCGCCGAAATCCCTGACGGCGGAGTAGATCTTCGGATGATCCGTAGCGACAAAAACTTCGCTTAAGGTCTCCGCTTTCTTAGCCGCCTTCCAGACCCACCAAATCATCGGCTTTCCCTTAATGTCTGCGAGTATTTTTTCCGGGAACCTCGTGGAATGCAGCCTCGCCGGGATAACACCGATTATTCTCATTATTTTAGGACCTCTCCGGTCTTGCTGCTCCAGAATAACAGGTCAAGCTCGTCAAAGTTTACGCCTATTTTTTTCGCGAACTTTTTCATTTTTTCTTCTGTTTCGACATATTTCTGCTTGGTATTCATAGGCTCAACTTTTTTAATTATACCATATTCGAACAGGCAATTTAAAATATGTTTATCAAGGATGGCGTAACCCTTAAAGCCGATATTTCGCAGAAAATGGCTGGCTTCTTTGTAACCGATACCCTTGATATCCTTTCCCTTCGCGAAGAAATCGCGGAGGGCGTCCCGGTCCGTCCCGAACGATTCTATCAGGTTATGCATCTTAAGCCCGTACCCGCACCTCAGGTATTCCCTTGTGTGAACCAGATATTTCGGGCGGATCCGCCAGAACCGGTAATGCCCTCTGATTCTTTTGCTTAATTCCGCCGGGCTCGCGGTCAAAAGCACGGGTCGTATAAGCTCTATACAGGTAAAACCCATGCGGGCCGAGGCATTCGCGGTAAAGATGCAAAAACAGAGTTCTTCCAGGATGCGCCGGTCATTTTCCGCGTAAACCAGCTCGAATTCCTTCAGGCGACCCTCAATTACCTTCTTTTCTTTTTCGTAGAAGCACAGCAATTCTTTAAGCGTCATTTTACAAGTTCTCCTTTCAGGCTGAACGGTCCCGCCGAAGCAACGGCTACCCTGACAAATCCCTTAAGCTCTTTACCTGCCTCGAAAAAAACCTGCTTCTCGGACAAAGTTTTTCCGCAAACCTTCCCGCCTGAACGGGTTGCGCCGTCTATCAGCACTTCCTGCACGGTGCCGATCAGCGGCTTGTTGCTCGCAAGGCCGGTCTTCCTCTGGAGGGCCATTAGGCGCGCCAGCCGTTCTTCCTTAACGCCCTTGGGCACGGAGTCTCCCAGCTTTGAAGCCGCCGTGCCCTTGCGCGGCGAGTACTTGAACATATAAGCTGAGTCAAAAGCGGCCCGCGCAAACATTTCCAGCGTTCCTTCAAAATCTTCTTCGGTCTCGCCCGGGAACCCAACTATGATATCGGTAGTGAGTGAGGAACCGGAGAGCCTCCTGACCTTAGCCGCGACCTCAAGATAGTGTTTCGTGTCATACCCGCGGTTCATAATTTTCAAAATACGGTCAGATCCCGACTGAAGCGGCAGATGGAAGTTTCTCATTATTTTTTTCGAACTCTCAGCCGCCTCAAGGATTTTTTCCGAAAAGTCCCTCGGGTGCGCGGTCTTAAATCCTACCCGAAAAGCGCCTTCGAGCGCCGCGACCTTTGAGAGCAGTTCCGGAAAACCGCCGGCGTCTTTTTTGTCTTTGCCATAGGTATTCACATTCTGGGCAAGCAGGTTTATCTCACGGTAGCCAGTTTTAATAAGCCCCGCCGCCGTCTCTATGATGTCCTCAGCAGGCCGGCTCTCTTCCCTGCCGCGAGCCAGCGGGACCACGCAGTAGGAGCAGAAGGAGTTGCAGCCCTTGCTTACCGTTACCCAGGCCTTTTCGCCCGAGGAGCGGTCAATGAGAGCATCCTCTTTCCAATCAACACTTAAATCTCCAGTAAAATCCTTGCGCTTGCCGTTCTTAAGAAATATTTTAAGTATTCTTCCTATCTCTCGTATCCTGGCAGGTCCGACAACGAGGTCGATGCCGTTCATTCTTTTCAGAGCTCCGGCTCCGTCCTGCTCCGCAACACAGCCGCACATAACCACAGTCTGCTCGCTTTTTTTATCCTTTTTCAGGATGCTTCCGAGATAACTATAGGCCTTCTCGGCTGCAAGCTCCCTTACGGCGCAGGTATTTACCAGAACTATATCGGCCTCGCCGGAGGAAAGCGCAGGTTCAAACCCCTCCTTTTTCAACAGGCCTGAGATTAGTTCGGAGTCGTACTCGTTCATCTGGCAACCCATGGTATGAATATAAAAGCGCATAGACATAAGAACTCCGGGACAATTGCTGATTGCTAATTTGAGAAAATATTCATCACAAAACCATTGTCATTGAAAAACCGCCGATCTCGAATTTTGCCTTTATGAATTTGCTCTTGCACTTAATTAGTAATCGCCTTTAACAAAAAAACGTCCTTGAGGTATGTACATACCAAAAGGACGTTCTCTGATTTCGCATAAATACTTCCCTTGAAAAGTTCCAAAAAACCAGTCTAACGTTTGGAGAACTGGAACCTCTTTCTCGCGCCGGCCTGGCCGTACTTCTTTCTTTCGACCATTCTCGGGTCCCTCTTCATCAAACCTGCTTTTGAAAGCACCGGTCTGAATTCGGGGTTAATTACCGTGAGAGCGCGCGCTATGCCGTGACGGAGTGCGTCTGCCTGTCCGGAAACGCCGCCTCCCGTGATAGTCGCTTTTACATCCATCTTGCCCGCTACACCCGCTGTCTCCAGCGGCTTCATCACCAGAACCTGCAGGGTAAGGTTCGGGAAATATTTTTTATAATCCTTCCCGTTGACCAGTATCCTGCCGTCTCCGGCTTTCAACGCTACTTTCGCGGTGGCAGTCTTTCTTCTGCCTACGCTGATAAATTTATTTTTTTTCGCTGATTCCGCCAATTTAAGACCCTCCTTAAAATGTTTCCCGGATTAGAATTTTACTTCTTTTATCGCTTTACCGACGTAGTCATGTTTCTCGCCTTTAAATGTTTTTAGCTTCTTGAGCATCTGGTGTCCGAGTATGCTCTTGGGGAGCATTCCCTTTACCGCTAGCTTCAATACTTCATCGGATTTTTTCTGCATCATAATCCTGTAAGGCGTGTACCTTGAACCTTCCGGATAGCCTGAATGAGTATAGTCTATTTTCTGATCAAGTTTCTTGCCTGTAAGCACCATTTTGTCGGTGTTGATGGCGACAATAAAATCCCCGGTATCGTTGGTCGGGGTATAGGTAGCTTTGTTCTTGCCCATAAGCATCATCGCTATCTTAGAAGCGGCCCTGCCCAGGACTTTTCCTGAAACATCCGCGATATACCATTCCCTCGCGGCGTCTTTTGTTTTTACGAACGTCGTTTTCAATTCTCCTCCTTGAAATACTTTTCATATTGACCGCATAAGGATCGTTGCGCGATTCTCGGCCACTCTGTCCGGGGTCGCCGAAAAGCCGTTCCCAAATCCTTTCGCGAAATAATTATCAGACTGAACCGGCCGCCAGCAGGCCGGTAAAACCGTCTATACAAATTCCACAAAAACTTCGTTTGAAAGAAAGAGCCCTTCGCGGGTGAGCCTTAAATATCCGTCCTTTAGCTCAAGCAACCCGAGTTCGGAAAGCGTTTCAACCTGCTTTCCGAATAAAAATAAAAAATCCTTGCCGAACCGCGTCTTCCAACCGGCAAGGTCAATACCACACAATAACCTCAAGCCAAGAAAAACGGTTTCCTTAATCTGTGTTTCCTCAGTCAATTTTTCCTTAAATAATATAGCAGAATCATTTCGTTTTATCAACTCCATATATTTAAACGGGTCGTTCTCGTTGGAAAACCTCTCCGGACCGCTCTTTGAGGCTGCGCCGGCCCCAAAGCCCAGATAATCATTATAATTCCAGTAGATTTGATTATGTACTGCTTCCTTCCCGGGTACGGCGAAATTTGAAAGCTCATAATGAGAATAACGTGAGGAAAACCTGTCTTTGAGCAAATAATACATATCGGAGGCAAGTTCATCCGGCACTTCGTCTATTTCGCCCTGTTTCAGCCGCTTATAAAACCCTGTTCCCTCGTCTATTGAGAGGCAATAACCGGAGACGTGTTCCGGAGCAAGACCAAGAATATGCGCGGCTTCTCTTTCAATGTCTTCCAAGGACTGTCCCGGAATGCCATACATCAGGTCTAGATTGATATTAGCAAAACCCGCCTCTCTTGCCTCTTTGAAACATTTTTCTGTCTCTGAATTGGAATGGATGCGCCCCAGATATTTCAGGACTTTGTCTTCGCCGGACTGCATGCCGAGGCTGATCCGGTTCACGCCGGCAGCTTTCATTTTGCCGAAAAAACCTTTTTCTGCCGTGCCGGGATTAACCTCCACGGTTATTTCAATTCCTTGAGGAAGAGCGTACTTTTCCCGCAAGACTTCAAGCGTACCGCAAAGCAGCTCCGCCCCCGCGAAAGACGGCGTCCCGCCTCCAAAGTAAACAGAGCCGGCCTCGCCTCCGGGAGAAAGTTCTATCTCACGGTTGAGCGCCTCAAAATACCCGCGGATAGCGGGGCTGTTTTTTTCGGCCGGTATAGAATCAAAACTGCAGTAAGCGCATTTCGCGGCGCAAAAAGGTATATGAAGATACAGACCGGCTTTCATTTGATTATCCTTAGCCTCTCGAGAGGCCAGTAAACACAGAGCGGAGTTCCCGTCAGATCTTCCTCTCCCACAGGCCCCCAGTAGCGGCTGTCAAAACTCGAGTCTCTGTTATCGCCGAGCATAAACCAGCGGCCTTCGGGAACCTTGTACGGCCCGAAATCCATCCGCGAAGTTTTTGAGCCGGCGGAGTAATGCGCGGCGTAAGGTTCCGTTATTTCCAGCCCGTTCACGAGAAGCTTGCCCGCTTTTAATTCAAGAATATCTCCGGGCAGTCCCAGACAGCGCTTGATAAAGAACTGGGTCTCGTCCTTGGGAAACCTGAAGACTACCGGCTTGCCTCTCTTGGGGGAAAAGAACCGCAGCACCTTCTTTCCGGTGAAAGGTAACCTAAAACCATAAACAGGCTTGAACACCAGTATGCGGTCTCCCGCTTTAAGTAAAGGCTCCATGGAGCCGGAAGGTATACGGAAAGCTTGCAGGATGAAAATGACAATTAGGAGCGCGGCCAGCAGGTCAAGAATAGCATTGAGCGCGAATTTTTTAAACTTGTCAATATTCTCGCGGGACATCTTAGTCCGTAATCTTAAGTATGGCAAGAAAGGCTTCCTGCGGCAGGTCAATCTTCCCGACCTTCTTCATCCTCTTCTTGCCTTCCTTCTGTTTTTCAAGGAGCTTTCTCTTCCTTGTGATATCTCCGCCGTAACACTTAGCGATAACGTTCTTCCGGAGCGGCGCGATGGTCTCCCTCGCAACAATCTTACTGCCAATGGAGGCCTGTATTGCCACCTCAAACATCTGACGCGGTATTATTTCCCTAAGTTTTGTTACCAGCTCGCGCCCTTTATAATACGCCTTGTCTTTGTGAACCACGAAGGAAAGCGCGTCAACGGGTTCACCTGCCACAAGGATATCCATTTTGACAAGGTCGGACTCGCGAAAATCCAGGTATTCGTAATCAAAAGAAGCATAGCCCTTTGAAAGGCTTTTGAGCCTGTCGTAGAAATCAAAAACAACCTCGGAAAGCGGAAGTTCATAACTTATCAGTACTCTGTTGGCGGTAACATACTGCGTGTTCTTATATATACCTCTCTTCCCCTGGCAGAGTTCCATAATGGGACCGATGAAATCCGGAGGCATTATGATCTGCGCCTTTATGAAAGGCTCGAGAATCTTTTGAATGGAACCCGGGTCAGGTAATTTCGCCGGATTGTCGACCTCTAACTCTTCCCCGGCATTGTTGAGCACCCTGAACCGAACGTTAGGCGAGGTCGCGATCATATCTATGTTATATTCGCGCTCCAACCTCTCCTGTATTATTTCCATGTGCAAAAGGCCAAGGAAGCCGCATCTGTAGCCAAAGCCCAGCGCGGAAGAAGACTCGGGTTCAAAGAGCAGTGCCGCGTCGTTCAGTTTGAGGCGGTCAAGCGCGTCCTTTAGAATGCCGTACTCGTTCGGAATGACCGGATAAAATCCGCAGAAGACCATCGGTTTGACTTCTTTATAGCCGGGAAGCGGTTCTGCCGCAGGATTTGTCGCAAGGGTAACCGTGTCGCCGACTTTCACCTCGGAGACATTCTTGATATTAGCGATAAGATAACCCACTTCCCCAGCCGAGAGAGAATCAGCCGGCTGCATTTCAGGGGTGAAAACACCCACTTCAAGCACTTCAAATTCATTGGCAGTCCGCATCATCAGTATACGGTCGCCCTTCTTTATCGCTCCCTCTTTCACCCTGAAGAAAACGATGACTCCGCGGTAAACATCATATACAGAATCAAAAACAAGGGCGCGCAAAGGCGCTGCCTGGTCTGATTTCGGCGGCGGAACTTTCTTGATAACAGCCTCAAGTATCTCTTGAATGCCTATGCCTTCTTTCGCGCTGGCCAGGATGGATTCTTCCGGAAGAAAACCCAGTTCAACAAGCTGTTCCTGCGCTTTCTCCGGCTGGGCCGAAGGCAGGTCTATCTTATTGATTACGGGGATGATGCTTAGGTTTGCGTCAAGAGCAAGGTGCAGGTTGGCTAAGGTCTGAGCTTCAACGCCCTGCGACGCGTCAACCACCAGCAGGGCTCCTTCTGCCGCGTAAAGCGTCTTTGAGACTTCGTAGGTGAAGTCCACGTGCCCCGGAGTGTCTATCAAATTGAAGACATAATCGGAACCGTCTTTGGCGTGGTAATTCAAACGCACGGCTTTTGCCTTGATAGTAATCCCCCGCTCGCGTTCCAGGTCCATCGAATCAAGCAGCTGCGCTTTCATATTTCTGGAAGCAATAGCGTGCGTTTGTTCGAGTATCCTGTCCGCAAGTGTGGATTTGCCGTGGTCAATGTGGGCTATTATGCAGAAATTCCTTACTCTTGAAGCGTCCATAGTGCAATAGAATATCACAAATAGACGTTTTGTTCAATGGAAGGATACCGGCTGCCGCTCCGCGGATTACTAATTGATGATTACTTATTGCTAATTAAGAACTCAGGGATGAGAATTGCTGATTAAGAACGCAAGGTTTAGGATTTTGTTAAGCATAGATAGGTCCTTCGCTGCTCTCAGGACTGCGCCTGCGGCGCAGCTCCGCGGATTACTGATTACTGATTGCTAATTGCTAATTGCTGATTAAGAACTCCGGAGGTGAATTACTGGTTGCTAATTAGGAACTTTGGTTTTGTTAGGTGAAATGATCTGTCTTCTGTCTTCTGTCTTCTGTCCTCCGTCCTCTGCTCTCCGCTGGCCTTTAAGCCTCCAACCCTCTAACCCTCTGCTTTTCTAGTCCTTCTCTTCCCCCACCGAGGTCAGCGGCGAACCGAACCTGACTATCAAGCTTATCCTGTGCGTTGACCCGATATCTTCCAGTCCGGGCGCGAACGCGTAATCTATCTCATAGACCGTGCCGTTAGAATTCATCCTGTAGCCCGCGCCAAAAGTCATAGACTCGAGATCGTAATTGAGCTTGTATCCGGCTCTAAGGAATATCTGTCTGTTGATTCCGTACTCGGCGCCGAGATTCGCTTTTATTGCCGCGTCAATCGGCAGCACTCCGTCGGCCGCAAGTATCAGGGAATGCCCTTCTGAGAAACCGGGAAGTCTGTAACCGGCTCCTATTCTCATAGTCAGCGGCATCGCGGCGTTCTCGTTTAAAACCGTTCCGATATTGCTGATAGCAGCGCCTACCAGAAGATTCTTTCCCAGCACATAGATTCCGCCTATGTCTGCTCCTATAGCAACAGCGGAGGTGCCGTCAATGCCGTCGCCGACAAACTTGAGCGTGCCGCCGAGAAATACCGGTTGGCCTTCCAAGATAAATTTATTCGCATAACTGACTTGAGCGGAATACGCGCTGTAATTGAAAACCCCGTCAAGGGTGTAATTGCTTCCGCTGGAATTCTCTACCGTTTTATCTATGGAACCACTGTTAATAAAAGTGCCTCCAAGCGCAAAAACACCGATATTTCTCATCGGTATTACGGCGCCGGCGGATTCATACGAAATGCCCTGCCAGTAAACAAGGTGCATCAAACCCACTTCATATTTTCTTACAAAAGCGAGCCCCGCCGGGTTCCAGTAAATTGCGTCAACGTTATCCGCAATGGCAACCTGCGCTTCTCCCATGCCCTCGGCTCTCGCTCCCATGCCGATGCGCATGTAGTTCATACCTGTTGTCCCTGCGCCGCCGGCAAAAACTGCGGCCGCGACAGCGAAAGCTATGGCAAATAGGATAACTTTTTTCATTCCCCCTCTCAATTAATTGTCATTTGAATATCCATAAAAATTATAGCAAAACAGGGCTTAAAGTCAAGGTTAACCTTCTGTAATACTTGTTACAATACAGCCGGCGGCATTCCGCCTGCTTAAACAAGAAAACTTGATTTATCAAGTCCGCTGTGATCGCTGTAATTCTTCTTCTTTATATCCAGGATAAAGTCATCTACAAGTTGCTGTTTTTCCTGCATATTCATAAAGATAACGCCGATATCGTGCTTATCGCTTATCATTTCGCAGCGCACGACCCCTCCCTGTCTCCACTCCAGTCTGGTTCCGTTAGGAAGCTTGAAATCTAACACGACTGGTTCATTTATGGAAAAGGGAGCATCGGCAATAATTCCTAGTCCGCCGCTGCTAATGTTATGAATTATGCCTTTAAATACTTTTGCCCTTTCATCGGCCGCAGCGAACGCTACCGGAAGCAGCACATGCACCCGCTGGTGCTTGCGCTTTTCCTGCAGAAGGTCATAGAGTTTGCGCAGGGTAACTATCGCGCCGTTCTTTACTATATCATCAGCGCAGTCCTGGCAGTAGTCTTTCTTGACTAGTTTAACTCTGCACTCTTTGCAAACGGATTTTCCGCACACAGTGCAGCTGGCAAGAGAATCGTGTTCAGGATGGGTATCGCATTTGTTCACGGTAATTTCTCCGCATTTTTAAGTTTTGCTTTGAAGCGCCGTTTTTCAGACGAATAGAGCAGGATTCTTCCGGTTATGGTTTTGAACAGCGGTTTTTTTTGAAGGGTTTGTTTCTGGCTTTCGGGCATTCATACCCCCGGTTAAACAAATATTGTAACTTCTTTGGCCTTTCGACGGTGCCCGCCACAAATTCATTTTGGCGAACCATCTTCAGAAGAGCCATAGAAACGAGTGTTTCATGGCGTGCCGTGAACCGGGCACTGAGCGAAGCGATGGTGCCCGGCGAAGCCCGAGCGAGCCATCTTCCTAAGTACAACATAAGCGAGTGGTTAATGGTGGGCGGTACTGGGCTCGAACCAGTGACCCTCAGCTTGTCGAGCTGATACTCTAACCAACTGAGCTAACCGCCCGTGTCCCGGTAATAGTTATGCTCAAACTATGACCAAGCTTAAATTAAAGCACACTCTAATTCAGTCCAGAATTATATCATTTCTCCCGCCTTTTTTGCAAATGCTTTTTACCAGAGGACTTTCCCGAGGTAATTACCTGAATCTTGACAACTACCCATTTTTCCTGTAAATTAAAAGCATCTTCCGCAACTGGCGCAGGTGGGCCACCACCGGGGA
>Ga0209083_1002979_pt1 | contig 14927 bp, 17 predicted proteins | sample AM7aDNAmetaG_FD_184132 | JGI IMG/M metagenome (GOLD analysis project Ga0209083, IMG submission 184132) | Freshwater microbial communities from Finland to study Microbial Dark Matter (Phase II) - AM7a DNA metaG (SPAdes) (version 3) | ecosystem: Environmental > Aquatic > Freshwater > Lake ...
GCAGTGAGTGCGGTCCGCCACGGCAGCCGGCTCTTGCGCGACGATGAGGTCGGCAGGGAACGGTTCTGACGACGGGACCGACCCGATGCGCTTCGCCCTCGGGGCTGTCAGCACGGGTGGCGCGCGTGGCGCGGAGCGCGACCGTCTCTCCACCCGGGGCGAAGCGCGGCCCGTGACACGTGGAACATCCTTCGATACAGTCGGGCCGGCGATCGCGACAGACGACACGAAAGGGTGGCGACATGAAGATCCGCGTCCTGGCCGTGCTCTCGGTGGTGCTTCTCATGCTCGTTGCTGTGGCGGCCTGCGGGGGCGGCGGTTCGGGCGGCAGCTCTGGCGGCAGCTCTGGCGGCAGCTCTGGCGGGTCGGACCTCAGCGACACCATCGTCCTGCCCGAGGGGTGGGAGATGCTCGACGCTGTGAGCGTCGCCGACGTGGAGGCCGTTGTCGGCGCGTCCGGGTACAAGCCGTGGAGCGAGACGCTCAGCGACGCGGCCGCGGGCAAGCCCCAAGGCAGCTACGCCACGGATGAGGGGCCCGTCTCGAAGATCAACTTCCTCGTGTACACGAAGGACGGCCAGGCGGAGTACGATCGCGTCGCCGACTTCGTCGAGAACGCGACGCCGGTGAGCGGCGATCTGTGGGACCAGGCGATCTTCGGCGACATGCCCGACGCCGGCGAGAAGCTCGTCGCCCTCCTCGTGCGCAGGGGCGACGTGTGCATGCGTATCCTCTGGGATCCTGCGTACTACGCGAAGTGGGATCAGACCGAGCTGGGCGTGAAGCTCGCCACGATGCTCATCGGGAATCTGTACGGGAAGTGAAGTGGGCGGCTGTCTCGCCGACAGGCCGCCGCCGCATCCCATAGACTGGGCGGCGGCCCATCCCACGCACCGGTGTCCGAGAGGTAACGAATGACTGAGCAAGCCACGCAGCAGCAGAGAGCCGGGCGGCAGGCGTTGCCCGACGAGCGCGGGTTCTTCGGCGAGTACGGCGGGCAGTTTCTGCCGCCGCAGCTCGAGGCGCCCTTCGCCGAGATCACGAAGGCCTACCACGAGATCGAGAACGACGCGTCGTTCATCGCCGAGCTGCGCTACCTGCGTAAGCACTTCCAGGGACGACCGACGCCGGTCTACCACGCGCGCACGCTCTCGTTGGCCAACGGCGGCGCGCAGATCTACCTGAAGCGCGAGGACTTGAACCACACCGGCGCGCACAAGCTCAATCACTGCATGGGCGAGGCCCTGCTGGCCAAGTACATGGGCAAGACAAAGGTCATCGCCGAGACCGGCGCCGGCCAGCACGGCGTGGCCTTGGCCACGGCCGCCGCTCACTTCGGCCTCGAGTGCGAGATCCACATGGGCGAGGTCGACATCGTAAAGCAGGCGCCCAACGTCAGCCGCATGCAGCTCCTGGGCGCCACCGTCGTCCCCGTCTCCCACGGCCTCAAGACGCTCAAGGAGGCCGTCGACTCGGCCTTCGAGGCGTATCTCGCCGACTACGAGAATTCCATCTACTGCATCGGTTCGGTCGTCGGGCCGCATCCCTTCCCGCTCATGGTGCGCGACTTCCAGCGCGTCGTCGGCATCGAGGCCCGCGAGCAGTTCCAGGAGATGACCGGCAACCTCCCCGATGTGGTGGAGGCGTGCGTCGGCGGCGGCTCCAACGCGATCGGCATCTTCACGGCCTTCCTCGACGACCCCTGCGAGCTGATCGGCGTGGAGCCGCTGGGCCGCGGCGAGGGCGTCGGTGAGAACGCCGCGACCATGACCTACGGCCGCGAGGGCATCATCCACGGGTTCAAGTGCTACCTGTTGCAGGATGAGGACGGCGAGCCGGCCCCGGTGTATTCGTGCGCCAGCGGCCTCGACTACCCCGGCGTCGGCCCCGAGCACAGCTACCTCAAGGACAGCGGCCGCGTACAGTACGTGACCTGCACCGACGATGCCTGCCGCGACGCCTTCTTCAAGCTCAGTCGCCAGGAAGGCATCATCCCGGCGCTCGAGAGCGCGCACGCGGTGGCGCACGCGCTCGTGAAGGCCCGCGAGATGAAGACCGGCACGATCCTCGTGAACCTCAGCGGCCGCGGCGACAAGGACATGGACTACGTGATCGAGCACTGGGGGATCGGGGCGGACGAGGGTTGATCGGAGACCCGGGAGGCTCGTGCTCGTTGAGGGAGACGCATGGGAACGACACGTCCGTTTGTGATCCTGTTCGTCCTCAGCCTGCTCATCGTAGGGTGCGGAGCGGGGGGGTCGGGCGCTGTGCAGTCTCCTTCGCCTGACCCGACGCCGGCCTCGTCAACGCCGGCTTCATCGACGCCGGCAAGCGCAGCCTCGTCGGCCGGCGTCACGATCCGCTACGAAGGCAACGCCCAGGTCGAGCTGAGCGCAAACGGCGGCGCCCGGGTGTTGATCGATGTGTTTGACCCGGCCGCCCTGTCCGCGCCGCCGACCGCCGACGACATCCTGCTGACCACGCACACGCACGACGACCACGTGTCGCTCGACTTCCAGAAGGGCTTCCCCGGACGGCAGCTCTTCGTAACGGAGGGCGAGATCGAGGCGCCGGAGGCCACCATCAGGGGCATCGCCTCAGCGCACACCGAGAACGACTCCCTGGCGCCACGGAACGGCACCGACTACATCTTCATCGTCGACATGGGCGGCCTGCGCATCGCCCACTTCGGCGACATCGGGCAGACCGCCCTGACGGCCGGGCAGCTCAAGGCGCTGGGCGACGTGGACATCGCCGTCACCCAGTTCGAGAACTCGTTCAGCCACATGGATGCGATCAACAAGAAGGGCTTTCGCCTCATGGAGCAGGTCAAGCCGCGGCTGATCCTCCAGACGCACACGAGCCCGGCCGCCGTGGAGTACGCCGGGACGCTGTGGCCGCTGCTGTACTCGGAGCAGCCGGAGGTGACGGTGACGGCGGAACGTCTCCCCACCGAGACCAGCCTGCTGCTCCTCGGCGACGACGCCGCCTTCTACGCCGGGCTGGCGCCCGCGGAGAAGGTCGATTGGTGATGTGCGGGGACGCGGCGTCGGGCGCCGCCGCCGGCGCGGTGCGCGGCGACGGCGACGCGATCCTGGCGGCAGCCTTGAGGGATCGCGCCGGCGACCTGCAGGTGCAGGGCAGCGGCATTGTCGTGAAGCTGCTCGCCGACGACACCGACGGTGACCGGCACCAGCGTTTCCTCATCCGCCTGGAGTCGGGGCAGACGCTGCTCGTGGCGCACAACATCGACGTGGCGCCGCGCGTCGAGGGCCTGGCAGTCGGTGACGCGGTCGCGTTCGGCGGGGTCTACGAGTGGAACGCCGAGGGAGGCACCATCCACTGGACCCACCGCGACCCGGACGGGCGGCACGCGGCGGGGTGGCTGCGTCACGACGGGAAGACGTACCAGTAGACGAGCGGGAGGCGGCGCACGTTGCCGCATCCGCCGAGACTTAGTACAGTTTATCGTTCCGAGTGCATCCGGCCCACAGGGTCGTCCCGAGGAGGACACCGCATGTTCTACGACAAAGACGCCGACCTTTCCCTGATCAAGGCCAAGACCGTGGCCATCATCGGCTTCGGCAGCCAGGGCCACGCGCACGCCCAGAACCTCCGCGACTCGGGCGTCACCGTGGTCGTCAGCGACGTGCCCGGCACGCCCAACGCAGCGCGCGCCGAGAAGGCCGGCTTTGAGGTGCTCAGCGCCGCCGAGGCCACGAAGCGCGCCGACGTCGTCATGATGCTGGTCCCCGACCAGACGCAGGCGATCGTCTACAAGAACGACGTCGGTCCCAATCTCAAGGACGGCGCCACCCTGATGTTCGCGCACGGCTTCAACATTCACTTCGGCCAGATCGTGCCGCCGCAGACGGTGGACGTGAGCATGGTCGCCCCCAAGGGCCCCGGCCACCTCGTGCGGCGCCAGTATGAAGAGGGCAAAGGCGTGCCCGTGCTGATCGCCGTGGAGCAGGACGCCAGCGGCCACGCGCAGGCCCAGGCGCTGGCCTACGCCAGCGGCATCGGCGGCCTGCGCGCCGGCGGCCTCGAGACCACGTTCGCGGAAGAGACCGAGACCGACCTCTTCGGCGAGCAGGCCGTGCTCTGCGGCGGCGTCACCGAGCTGGTCACGGCCGGCTTCGATACCCTGGTCGACGCGGGCTACCAGCCCGAGATCGCCTACTTCGAGTGCCTCCACGAGCTCAAGCTCATCGTCGACCTCATGCAGGAGAAGGGCATCGCCGGGATGCGCTACAGCATCAGCGACACCGCCGAGTACGGCGACCTCACGCGCGGCCCGCGCATCATCGACGAGAACGTGCGCGATACCATGCGCGAGCTGCTCGCCGAGATCCAGAGCGGCGAGTTCGCGCGCGAGTGGATCCTCGAGAACATGGCCAATCGCCCCGTGTTCAACGCCCTGCAGCGCCAGGGCAAGGAGCATCTCATCGAGACCGTCGGCAAGGAGCTGCGCGGCATGATGAGCTGGATCCACGAGGGCGGGTTCGATATCGACGTGTGAGCCGGCTCCAAGCCGAACGGCAGTCGGGGGGCCGGGCGCGCCATGCGGCGCGCTCGGCCCTTCGGCGTTGCGGCCCCCGCGAATCCGCCGGCCGTTCCAGGTTCCGCGGCCTCGCGCCCGGGGCGGCGCGGATGCGCCACCTACCGCGGCCGCGTGCCTTCACTCCCCCGTCTGCCTTGGCCCTTCCAGCGCGCGTGGTCAGCAGGGTGAATCGACCGGGATGAACGAGCGTGCGATACTCAAGGCAGCCGTCTACCCTCCAGGCAGGCGGTGCGACGGTCGCCAGGAAGGCGGCAGAAGGCGTCAAGAAGCGGAAGGAGTCGGGGCAATGCCCGAGATCGTCATACGCATACCGGAGGAAACAGCTTTGCTTCTGCACGTGTCGCGCGAAGAAGTGGGACGCAAGCTGCAAATGGCGGCAGCGGCGAAGCTCTACGAAATGGGCGAACTGTCATCCGGCGCGGCGGCGCAGTTGGCAGGCATACCTCGTACTGTCTTCCTCTCCAGGCTTGCCGACTATGGCATCGACACGTTTCGTTTGAGCGAGGTTGACTTGCAGGCAGAGTCGCGGCTTGCCTGAGGTCATCTGCGACACATCACCACTTCAGTATCTTCATCAGATTGGACAGCTGGGTCTTCTGCCTGAGGTGGCGAGACATGTCATCGTTCCTCCCGCCGTCCTCTCCGAGCTTTCGGAGGGACGATCAAGAGGCGTGGATCTGCCCAACCTCCCCGGTCTGGCGTGGGTCACTGTTCGGACGCCGGTCAGTGCGCCGCCAACGTCGCTGATAACCGGTCTGGGACCGGGTGAGACACAAGTGCTGCTGCTTGCGTTTGAGATGCCTGGGGCAGTGGTCGTGCTCGACGATGCTCGGGCGCGCCGTGTGGCGGAACTGCGACACATCCCGGCGATCGGCACGCTGGGACTCCTTCTTGATGCCAAACGAGCTGGTTTGATCTCTGCCGTTGAGCCGTGCCTGGACCAGTTGCAGCTTCGCGGCTTTCGCCTGGCAGCACAGACCAGAACGGCGGTGCTCAAACTGGCGGGTGAGCACGAAGGGAAGTGAGGCACGCTTTCCGGTGGCCATCCGCCGCTCTCGACAGCCGGGAAAAGGCAGGGCCAATCGCTCCCTGTTCAACGCGCTGTCGCGTACTGTCGCCCGGCCCAGCGCCCGGCCCAGCGCCCGGCCCAGCGCTCGCGGCAGCGCCCGGCCCAGCGCTCGCGGCAGCGCCTCCGCGCGGGCGCGCCGCCTGCCGCCGCCGCGCGGGGCCGCCGCCCCGGGGTCGTTCCAGAGGAGAACGTCGTTCAGGGTGCCCCATCTACCGGTGAATGTTATTCGCTTTGTCGTGCGCTGCGCGCACCAGATGTTCTTGAGTTCGGCGCTCTGGTGTACTAGAGTCGGATCCACGGCTCAGGGACGGAACTTCAAAGGTGCATCCGGCCTGGAGCGACGGGGTCTCAGGGCGTTCGGTGACGATAGGGGGGACGATGGCAAGCAGATTCGACGCCATGCAGGACTTGATCCAGGGCATGTGCTCCGGCCAGCTGACGCGCAGGCAGTTCCTGCAGCGGGCCGCCGTGCTCGGCCTGTCGGTCTCGGCGGCGGGCAGCCTTCTCGCCGCTTGCGGTGGTGGCAGCAGTGGCGGCGCCGTGGCATCCACGTCGGCCAGCCCGCAGGCGCTGGGCACGCTCACGGCGCGCAGCACGCTCGAGGTCGGGACCCTCGACCCCGCCAACTGGAGCTCCCCCGTCGACGTCTACACGCTGGATGCCATCTCTGAGGGACTCGTGAGCTACAAGCCCGGCACCTGGGACGTCGTGAACACACTGGCCGAGACCTTTGAGCCGTCGGCCGACGGCCTCAGCTACAAGTTCACCCTGAAGCAGGGCATCCCGTTCCATCGCGACTACGGCGAGGTCACGGCCGAGGATGTCAAGTTCTCGTTCGAACGCATCGCCGGCCTCGGCAAGCCGAAGATCGCGGCCGCCTACCAGGCCGACTGGGCCGCGCTCAAGGAGGTCAAGGTCGACTCCACCTACAGCGGCACCATCATCATGAAGGAGCCGTTCGCCCCCCTCATGAGAAGCACGCTCCCGGTGCTCAGCGGCAAGATCATGTCCAAGAAGGCCGTGACCGAGCTCGGCAAGGGCTACGTGAGGAACCCGGTCGGCACCGGACCCTATGAGTTCAGCGAGTGGATCCCCAAGCAGAAGCTCACGCTGACGCGCTTCGCCAAGTACGGCGGCGCCAACTCGGCCTACGCCCCTCCGGCCGCCGCCGAGGCTCTCGTGTTTCAGCTCATCACCGACGACGGCGCGGCGCAGACCGCGCTGCAGTCCGGCGACCTCCAGTTCGCGCAGATCTCGACCGCCTACGTGAAGCTCCTGAGCGGTTCGTCGGACTTCAATCTGGCCAAGACGGCGTCGCTGAACTACGAGTGGATCGCCATGAACGTCAAGGACCCGGTGCTGTCGGACATCAACGTGCGCAAGGCGATCCGTCAGGCTATCGACGTGCCGGGCATCATCCAGGCCGCCTACGACGGCGTATGGCAACGCGCGCGGGCCATCATCCCCGAGACCATGGGGCTGGGCTACTGGGCCGACGCCCCCGAGTACACGAGGGACGTCGCGGCGGCCAAGGCCCTCATGCAGACCGCCGGCGTGTCCAGCGCCAAGCTCTCGTTCACGTGCGTCGACGCGGCCTCGGACAAGGTGGTCGCGCAGGTCGTGCAGCAGAACCTCGCCGAGATCGGCATCGAGGTGACGATCAACGTGCAGGATGCCGCGACCTTCTGGAACATCCCCGGCAACGGCGGTGGCGGCGACAAGCGTCAGATGGTGTACAGCTACTACGTCACCGAGCCCGACCCGGCCTGGTCCATGGAGTGGTGGACGACCGACCAGATCGGCCTGTGGAACTGGTGCGGCTGGTCCAACACGCAGTTCGATCAGCTGTATGCGGACGGCACACGCACGCTCGACACCGCCAAGCGTCAGGAGATCTACGTCCAGATGCAGCAGATCTGGGACGCCGACGCGAACATGGTCTGGGTCGCGTTCATGACCAATCCGTACGCGTACAAGAAGTCCGTCGCCGCGTACTTCCGGCCCGACGGCGACCCTATCTTCTGGAGGTTCACCGGAGCGTAACGAGCGGAGCGGGGGAGACCGGCCATGCTGGACTACGCGCTGCGGCGCCTGGTCATGACGTTCTTCGTCGTCGTGCTCATCATGACGTTTCTGGCGCTGCTGATCCAGCTCGTCCCCGGCGACCCCGTGAGGCTCGTCTTGGGCGCGAAAGCGCCCGAGGAACTGGTCCAGTCCGTGCGCCACGACATGTACCTCGACAAGCCGGTCCCGGCGCAGGTCTACTACTTTTTCGCGAACGCCCTGCACGGCGACCTCGGGGTGGACTTTCAGAGCCAGCGCTCGGTCACCTCGCTGATCTGGACCGCTCTGCCGCACACCGCCATCCTCGCGCTCGCCAGTCTGGCCCTTGCCGGGCTGCTGGGCGTCCCCTTGGGCGTGTACGCGGCCACGCATCCCGGCGGCTGGCTCGACCGCGTGACCGCGGTCGCGACGATCTCGCTGATCACCATGCCCGCCTACGTGGCCGGCCTGCTCCTCCTGCTCGTGTTCTCCGTACACTGGTCCATCATGCCGGCCACCGGAACGGGGAACCTCTCCAATCCGGCCGACTATCTGAAGCATCTCGCGCTGCCGGCCATCGCTCTGGCCGTGACCTGGATCGGCTACCTCGCGCGCCTGGTGCGCACGAGCATGCTCGAGGTCCTGAACGAGCGCTACATCATGGCGGCGCGCTCGCAGGGCATTCGCGACCGCCTCGTGGTCTACAAGTACGCCCTGCGCAATGCCGTCATCCCGACGATCGCCGTCGTGGGGGTCGGCCTGGGGACGTTGCTGGGGGGCGCCATCTTTGTTGAGGTGATCTTCGCGCGCGCCGGGCTCGGCATGCTCATCTACAACTCCATCCAGACGCGCAACTTCCCCATCGTCCGCGGCGGCGTGCTTGTCGTCGCGCTTCTTTTCGTGGCGGTCAATCTGCTCACCGACTTCGTCTACCACATGGTCGATCCGCGGATCAGAGTGGTCTCCTAGCCGTGGCGGTGGCAGCGCGAGACGGTAAGGCGGCGGCCGTAAGGGCGCCGGCCGCGGGCGGAGCGCTGACCCGGCTGGGCAGGCTCATCCGCGAGGTCGCGCGGCGGCCTGCCGGGCTGTTCGGGCTGATCGTCATCTGTCTGCTGCTCGTGGTCGTCGTCGCGGCGCCGCTGGTCGCCCCGTACAGCCCGTACGCCCAGGACATCGTGCACCGCCTGCAGGGCCCGTCGCTGCATCACCTCTTCGGGACCGACGAGCTCGGTCGCGACCTGCTGTCCCGGGTGATCTTCGGGGCGCGGATCGCCCTGGGCGTGGCCATCCCCGCGGTGCTCATCGCGATGTTCGTCGGCCTGCTCACCGGACTGATCTCAGGCTACCTGGGCGGCGGCACCGATCAGGTGGCCATCGTCGGCATGGACGCGATCCAGGCGTTTCCCGCGGTGATCCTCGCGCTGGCTCTTCTCGCCGTCCTGGGTCCGTCTCTGCGCAACGTCGTCATCGTGATCGGCGTGGCGCTGGCGCCGGGCTACGCGCGCGTGGTGCGTGCGATGACGCGCGCCGCCAAGCAGAACCAGTACGTCGAGGCGGAGCTGTCACTCGGCGCGAGCACCACGCGGATCGCCGTGCACCATCTTCTGCCCAACATCGCCGCGCCTCTGTTCATCCTCATCGCCATGGACATCCCGAGCGCCATCGCCATCGAGGCCGGGCTGGCGTTTCTCGGCCTCGGCGTGCCGCCGCCCAGCCCTTCGTGGGGCGCCCTCCTGGCCGATGGCTTCAGCTACGTCCTCATCTCTCCCTGGGCCATCATCGCGGCAAGCGTAGCCCTGATGCTCACCACGCTCGGCTTCGCCATGCTCGGCGAGACCCTCCGCGACGTGCTCGACCCCAAGCTGTCGGGGACCCGTCGCCGGAGGAAGAAGCGATGAGCGATCCTCTGCTCACGGTCGCAGGCCTGGAGGTCGTCTACCACACCGATGCGGGGACCCTGCCCGCGCTTTCCGACGTGTGCTTCGAGGTGCGCGAGGGCCAGATTGTGGGGGTGGTCGGGGAGTCGGGATGCGGCAAGTCGACCCTGGGCGCGGCGCTGCTGCGGCTTCTCTCGCCGAACGGCGAGATCGTTGGGGGCCGCGTCATGTTTGCGGGCCGCGACCTTGCGAGCCTGTCTTCGGGCGAGCTCCGCAAAGTGCGCGGCCGGGGCATCGCGACGGTCTTCCAGGACCCTCTGACGAGCCTCAACCCCACCTTCACCGTCGGTCAGCAGATGATCGATGCTGAGCGCGCCCACGGGCAGGGCCGCGAGTCCAAAGACGTCCTGCGCCGGCGGGCCATCGACGCGCTGACCCGCGTCGGCATCCCCGACGCCGCGCGGCGCATCCGCAATCATCCGCACGAGTTCTCCGGCGGCATGCGCCAGCGCATCATGATCGCCATCGCCCTGCTGCACGAGCCCTCGCTGCTCATCGCCGACGAGGCCACGTCGGCGCTCGACGTGACGCTCGAGGCGCAGATCCTCAAGCTGCTCAAAGAGATCAACGCCAGCCACGGCACGGCCATTCTGTTGATCTCGCACAACCTCGGCGTGATCGCCGAAGTCTGCGAGCGCGTGGTCGTGATGTACGCGGGGCGCGCCGTCGAGGAGGGGGACGTGTACGCGATCTTCGACCGGCCGCTGCACCCCTACACGCGCGCTCTGCTCGCCGCGGTGCCCTCGCCGCAGCACCGTGGGACGACGCTGGCGGCGATCCCCGGCCGGGTGCCGAGCCTGCTGGCGCTCCCGCCGGGATGCAAGTACGCGGATCGCTGCGCCCATGCCGTGGCCGTGTGCTTCGCGCGCGAGCCGGCCAGCCTCGCGCGCGGAGGGCTGCGCGTGCGCTGCTTCCTCTACGACGACAGCCTCCCCGCGGCCGACAAGCCGCGCGCCGACTGGGCGAAAGCCCCGGGGCGCGCGTGACCGCCGATCCGCAGAGCGGCCCTCTGCTGAGCGTGCGCGACCTGCGCACCTTCTTCAGCGACCGGCAGGGCGTGATCGCGCGCCTGCTGCGCCGCAAGAGCGGCGAGGTGCGCGCCGTCGACGGAGTCTCCTTCGATGTCGTTCGCGGCGAGACCCTGGGCCTGGTCGGGGAGTCCGGCTCGGGCAAGTCCACCCTGGCGCGGACCGTCATGGGCCTGGTCCCCGCCACGGGCGGCAGCGCCTCGCTGGACGGCCGCGAGCTCGTCGGCCTGCGGCGCCGTGAGTGGCGACCGCTGCGCCGCCGCATCCAGATGATCTTTCAGGACCCCGCCTCGAGCCTGTCGCCGCGGTTTCGCGTGTCGTTCCTGCTGCGCGAGCCCTACGTCATCAACAAGGTCCCGCCGGACCAGCAGGCGAGCGTCGACGAGCTGCTCGATATGGTCGGCCTCTCCGCCGAGCAGGCCGACAAGTACCCGCACGAGCTGTCCGGCGGCCAGGCGCGCCGCGTCTCCATCGCGCGGGCCCTGGCCCTGCATCCCGAGGTGCTCTTTGCCGACGAGCCCACGGCCGGTCTCGACGTCTCGGCGGCGGCGAGCATCCTCAATCTCATGCGCGACCTGCGCGACCGCCTGGGCCTCACCTACGTCCTCATCACCCACGATCTCAACGTCGTGGGGTACTTCGCCGACCGCATCGCCGTGATGTACGTCGGCCAGCTCGTCGAGATCGGCCTCGGCGACAGGATCCTCGCGCACCCCCGGCACCCGTACACGCAGGCGCTGCTTGCGTGCGCCCCCGTCCCCGACCCCCACCTTAACGAGGGGCATCTCGACAACGTCCTCGGCGGGGAGATCCCGAGCCCCCACGACCCGCCTTCGGGCTGCCGCTTTCACCCGCGCTGCAAGTACGCGGACCCGCGGTGCACCGACGAGGTCCCGCGGCTCGAGGATCTCGGCGAGGGCGAGATGGTGGCCTGTCATCACTGGCGGCGCCTCGACCTCACGCCGCAGCCGCCTGTGGAAGCGACGGCGGCGGCAGCAGCCGTCGCGCGGACCACCCTCTGAAAGGGAAGGCCCATGTGCCCGATCGAGACCTACGACCCTGACGACGCCGTCCTCGCCGACTACCCGTTTGGAGCGGCGGGAACGGTCAAGTCCTGGCAGCCCTTGGGCGCGGCCGACCCCGCGTCGCTGGGCGCGGGCGTCTGCGAGTACCGCGGCGTCTTCCAGTGGGACCTGCACTACGAGGCCGTGTACTACATGATCTCCGGCTCGCTGACTGTGATCGACGAGGACGGCGAGCACTGCGTGGGGCCGGGTCAGATCATGACCATCCCCAAGGGCTCCAAGGGCCGCTACGTGAGCCGGGAGGGCTGTCGCTTGTTCTGGGCCATCTTCCCGGGCAACTGGGAGGAGATCTCCGACTTCGGCATCAATGGACCGGCGACGTGACGTGGACAGTCAGCATCATCGAGGTGGGAGTCCTGCCGGACTGTCGGCTCGCGGCCTACGTCCCCGACGCGCCGACGGACGTGACGCTCGACCTCCCCTGCTACTGCTGGCTCCTGCGCGGCTCAGGCGCGGCCGTCCTCGTCGACACCGGGCCCGACGCCGAGCCGCCGGAGGACGTGGGCTACGAGGTCGCGGGAGACACGCGGGCGGCGCTGCTGCGGGAGCTGCGGGCGGCAGGGGTGGCGCCCCACGACGTCACGACCATCGTGCACACGCACCTGCATCAGGACCACGTACAAAACGACGCGCTATTCGCGCGCGCGGAGGTCGTCGTGCAGCGCCGCGAGCTGGAGGACGCGCTGCAGGCGGAGGCCCGCTGCCGCAGCCTGTCGGCCGACGAGCGGGCGGCGCTGGCGGCGGGGCCGTACGGCGCGTCCCAGGGCGCCGGACTGTGGTACGTCGGCACCGCCGCCCTCGTGGCGTGGCTCGGCGCCCGGCTGCGCGTCGTGGACGGCGAGGTGGAAATCCTCCCCGGCATCACCGTCACGCCGAGCGGCGGTCACACCACGGGGCATCAGAGCGTGCTCGTGGAGACTGCCGACGGCCGTGCCTGCATCGCCGGCGACATCGTGTCTCTGGCCGTGAACGCCGAGGTGATCGGGCCCATGACGCCGGACGCGGCGGCTGCGGGCGCCTTCCTCGAGCGCGCGCGCGCGGCCCGCTGGGAGCTCATCCCGTCTCACGAGCCGGCGCTGCGCGACCACCGCTGGTACGTCTCCGCCGCCAACGGGTAGTCCGGCGGCGCGCCCGTGGTGGACGGACGACTGTTGACGTCCTGACCTTACGGGATGCTACTCCGTAGCAGTTCACCCAAACGGGAGTCATGTCCATCATGTCGGCGATATCCAGAGCGCTGCAGATCAAGCTGCCGAAAGCGCAGTCGGCCTTCCTGTGGGGACCGCGCAAGACGGGCAAGACCACGTTTCTCAGGGCGGCCTTCCCTCTCGGCCTGAGCTACGACCTGCTTGAGACCGATCTCTTCTTCGAGCTCGTCAAGCGCCCCTCCCTGCTCCGTGAACGACTCCTCGCGGCGGACCCGCGGCGGCTTGAGGAGCTGATAATCATTGACGAGGTGCAGAAGGTGCCGCAGTTGCTCGATGAGATCCACTGGCTCATCGAGAACAAGGGCCTGCGCTTCGTCCTCTGCGGCTCCAGTGCAAGGAAGCTCGTGCGAGGGAAGGCCAACCTGCTCGGCGGCCGCGCCTGGCGCTGCGAGATGCACCTCTCGTCTCGGCGGAAGTGGTCGGCCTGGAGCTGCTCAGAGCGCTGAGCCGCGGGATGATACCCGCGCACTACCTGCAGGAGGGACATCGCGAGTCGCCGCAGGCCTATGTCGGGGACTACCTCAAGGAGGAGGTGTTCGCCGAGGGCCTGACCCGCGACATCCCGGCCTTCTCGCGGTTCTTCGTGGCGATGGGCTACTCGCACGGAGAGCTGACGAACTACGCACACATCGCCAGGGACTGCGGCATCGACGCGAAGACCGTCAAGGAGTACTACCAGATCCTTGTCGATACGCTGCTGGGCACGATGCTCGCGCCGTACAAGAAGCGGCAGGACCGCAACGTGATAGTCAGGGCCGGGACCATCACCCACCGTCAGATCCCCCAGGCGAAGGGTGAGCAGTTCGGGCGGGCGCTCGAGCACTTCATCCTCGGTCAAGGGGCGGTGGCCATCGAGGTGAAAGGGACGAGCCGCATCGACGGCACGGACCTGCGGCCACTCAGGGCGTTCGTCCAGGGCTCCCGTCCCGCACGCGCATACGTCGTCTGCAACGAGCGCGCGCCACGGGTGCACGAGGGCATTCACATCCTGCCGTGGCGCGATTTCTTGCAGATGCTGTGGGGTGGCGCAGTGATCTCGTGAGGGCCGATCCGGTCCCCTCTTCGCGGTCGAAGGCCAGGTTGAACCGATTCATCGTCTCGTTCAGCTCGGCATCGGGCGTCTTGCGGAGTTCGGTCAGCCTGAATCTCAGGAGCATGTGCCGGCGCGCCCTTGTGGAAGGCCCCCCTGCCTTCATCTATCTCCTGGCGCCGCCCCGACCATGTTGCGCGACCCACTCCTTGAGCGCCGTATCGATGCGTGCCTGCCAGCCGGGGCCGGTCGCACGAAAGTACTCCAGGACGTCACGGCTGTAACGAATCGTCACTGGTTCCTTTGTCGGCTGCTTCTGCGCCCCCCGTTGTCCCGGCTTTCTTTTCGGCAGCACTGCCACAAGCTCCGGTGGCAGCACCTCAGCGGCAGGCCGGAAACGCTCCGAGTCTTCCCTGGTCAATTCGCGGACTTCCCCAGCTTCATCGCTCAGCGGTTTCATCTTCATGGCGCCTGACCTCCCTTCTGTTCGCCTTGCGAAACTGATGATTCGCGCGCCACCAACCGCACTCCCAGGAATCCCAAGGCTATGATTCTGGTTTCCGGGTACTCCTCGCGGTCGTCTACGCGGTAGATGGCCGTCTCCCAATCGAAGTCACCAGCCTTCTCAAAGGACAGGAATCACACCTCGGCGTTCTGCGCGCTCTTCGCCGCGTCGAAGTCGATTCTCATGATTATATCGTAACTACAATCAGGCAAATGGGTAAAGGACCGCCACACGCGAAGGGTGAGCAGGCCGGGCGGGCGCTCGAGCACTCCGTCCTCGGTCAGGGCGGACTCAGGGACGATCCGCTCTCCCCATGGCTGCCGGGTCGCCCCATGAGCCTCGCCGGAAGCGCGCCAGCGGACCGGCAAGACCACCCTCGTACGAGAGAGTCCCCCGAGCAGCGCCTGGGACTACCTTTCGTTCGACGATCCCGAGGTCCGCCGCCAGGCGGCCGCGTT
>Ga0209083_1002980_pt1 | contig 14918 bp, 10 predicted proteins | sample AM7aDNAmetaG_FD_184132 | JGI IMG/M metagenome (GOLD analysis project Ga0209083, IMG submission 184132) | Freshwater microbial communities from Finland to study Microbial Dark Matter (Phase II) - AM7a DNA metaG (SPAdes) (version 3) | ecosystem: Environmental > Aquatic > Freshwater > Lake ...
CGGCATCCTGCCAGAGTCCGCGCTCACAGTCGATGCGGCCCACCGCCGTATTTACGTCGTAGTTGCCCGGATCTCTCCGCAGGGCCTCGTCAAAATAGGCGTCAGGTCGCAGTACGTTATGAAATTGCTCCAGCCTCAGGCCCACGCGATACAGCTCATCCACGGTCTTGATCTCGCTGGGAGCCGCAGGCGCGATAACCACTGGAGGCATCGGCTGCGCCTCATGCTTGACTGGCTGGTAACTGACTAACTCTCTCCCCTTTGAATCCAGTACCTCAACCTTCAAATCGGTTTCCTGAACTCCCGCAGGTATCGAAATCTCCTGAACAAAAGGTGTGCCGGGAGAAAGATCAGCGGTCTGTTCGAGAACAATCTTGCCCCGAGCGGCAAGAACCACTTTGGCCCCGGGAAACTCCTGCGTAGCCGAAAACCCGATGTGAGCCTTGCCGTGCGAATCCACTTCCAGGTTCACCGCGCCATTCAGATTTGCGTTCTTCGCCCCGCCAATGCCGCGAATCGGAAACCAGTACTGAGTAGCGGTCTTGGTCTCCGTCGGCTCGATCCAACTGTAGTCCGGCTGGTTGTCTGAGAAGTTGCCGGCCATCAGCTCTAGATAGTCCCCCCGGCTGTCCAGAATCTTGTCCCACATCTTCCCCTGAGGACCATTGCCCCATTCGAAGAACTTCGCGCCGGGAGAAACATGATGATCCTGGATGCTGATGGTTCCAGCATCTTTCCCATGATCGTACCCGCCAAAGAAATTGCCCTTGAAGTTCCACGCAAAGAACGATACCGGAGTGGGATGGTTCTTCCACCAGCTCAGGTCCACCCCCCGCGTGTAATCCACGCCCTGGTAAACCTCACGAGACTCGGGCCAATGCGCGAACTGCACCTTCGCGTGGAATACCGCGAACTGCGTGTCCGGCGGAAAGATCACCTGGTAGTTCTCATTTGTGTGGACGCTGGTATTCGTGAAGTCCAGAAACGACTGCGCAAACGGCGTGCGATTCACCAGCGTCGTCGTAACCTTGATGTAGGATTTATCGGGATAGAGCGTAATCGCCACTGACCACTCCATGCGATGGCGTAGTTCCAACTCTCCCACCCAGATCGTGCTGCTTCCATCGTCGTCCTTCATTAGCCGATGATCCACCGGAAGGTAACTCGTGGCTCTGTGATGATGGGGAATGTTCCACTCCATGCCCCCCGAGATCCAAGCTCCCAGCATGCCGATGAGCGCAGGCCTAATCTCGGTCTGGCGGTACACGTAGTCATAGCCGTCGGTCTTGTCGGTAGCCGAAAGCACGCGCCCACCTAGCTCCGGAAGCACCGCGATCTTCACGAATTTATTTTCAAGATTCACTACCTGATAAGTCTTGTCCGTGCGCTTATCCAACAAATTGTCGTAGAGTCCGTAAGGATAGATCGCGCCCCAGGCGCCCTGATAATTCCGGCTGGGTAGAAACAGCATCGGATCAGGATCCGGGGCGCCGATTTGGTAAGTCGGTATAGCCAGTGGCGCTTCCCAGGCATTCACCGCCGACTGAGTCCAAAGCAAAGAAGCCGATAGCGGCAATAAGCTCGCCAGCAGCATAAATCGTACAAAACTTGTGGGGCTTTTCATGTGTTGCTCCTGCCCGTCAAAGACTGGGCGAATGCGACAGAACTCACGAGGAGACCTGCAAACCTCTGCATCAGATTAGGCTTTTTCGCTCCGCGCCATTATAGTCCTGACCACGCTTGCTCATCCCTGGCTTGGCATCTTTCCATTTGCCCTGTTCAAGCGCGCAGAAGCAAGCCATTTCCGTATGCAAAGCGGAGGTAAGAAGACTAAAGTGAATGTGGCGGCAATGCTCAACCCTGGGTCGCAGGAGCCACACGGGACCGCCCTTCCGCTATCGCCGTACAATTCCTGCATATCTCATCACGAAGCAACCCGTTAAGAGGGGTGGAAAATGCCCGAAACTATCGATTGGCCGTTGCACAAACAGCCGGCGCGGCCGCACCGCCACAAACTCATTTTCTTCGTCGCCTTCCTTGTAGTACTCGCTCTCGCAAGCCGACTTGCGCTCTCCTATTGGGTTGACATTCTATGGTTCCAATCGCTCGGCTACGGCGGTGTGTTCTGGAAGACCCGCGGCCTCGAATGGGGAATCTTCGCTGCTTTTGCGGCCATTACCTTCCTCTTTCTCTTCGGAGCGTTCTCCGCTCTCAAGCGCGCACATGCGGCTGACCTGCCCGAGAGCCATACGATCGTCTTTGCCGGCCAGTCCGTCGACCTGCCGGTCTCCACCGCTTTGCGCCTCATCGCCGGGGCCGTTTCGCTTCTCATCTCGCTTGCCACTGGCGCGGCGATGGGAGCACAATGGCCCGCGCTGGCGCTCTACTGGTATGCGCCGCAGGCGACCGGCTCCGTAGTAGATCCCATCTTCGGCAGGCCGCTCAATTTCTACTTCTTTACTTTGCCGGTCTGGCAACTTATCGTCGGCTGGCTGCTTACGCTGTCCGTGATTGCGTGCCTTCTCGCCGTCTTGTTCATTCTCGCCTCGGGCGGAGCGCGCGCACTTGGCGGTCGCCTCAGTGGCTCGGCCCCGTTGCCTTGGCGCGGACTCTCCGTTGCATTTGGATTCCTGCTGCTCGTTCTTTCGATGCGTGAATACGTTGGCCGCTTCGAGCTTCTGTTTGAACATCACACCATCTTTGACGGAGTCAGCTACACTGACGCCCACGTCACCATCACTGGTATGTTGTTCGTATGCGCAGCTCTGTTACTCGGAGCAGTCATCGCCTTTGCCAGCGCTGTCTTCAGCCCGCGTGGGCGTTGGCTGGCCGCGTCTATCGTTCCATCGGTGGTTTGTTATGCTGCGGTCGCGGTCGCTGGGTGGTACGTCACCACCTTCCTCGTCAAGCCGAACCAGCTCGTTCGCGAACAGCCCTACATTACCAACAACATTCAGATGACCCGCCAGGCGTATGGGCTGGACCGTTTCACGCTGCGAGAATTTCCCGCCGAAACAACCGTCGGCGCAGCTGACCCAGCCAACAACCAGCCTACACTTCAAAACATCCGCCTTTGGGACGTGCAGGCGCTCAAGGATACGCTGCGGCAAGTTCAGGAGATTCGCACCTATTACGACTTCCCTGATATCGACATCGACCGCTACGAGATCGGCGGCTCCATGCGCGAGGTAATGCTGGCAGCGCGCGAACTCAATGTAGACAAACTCCCGGAGAGCAGCCGCAACTGGATCAACGACAAGCTCATTTACACGCACGGCTACGGCATCACCATGAACCCTGTGAACGGGTTCACGCCTGAAGGCTTGCCGACGCTGCTGTTGAGCAATATGCCCGTCCAGAGCACCGTTCCCGGTCTCAGCGTGACGCGGCCTGAAATCTATTTCGGCGAGATGACCAACACAGACGTTTATGTTAAAACCCGTCAGCAGGAATTCAATTACCCTGAAGGTCAAACCAACAACCTCACTTCGTACAAAGGGAACGGCGGCATTGCCGTTGGCGGTTTTCTGCGCCGTATCCTGCTTGCTTTCGACCGCGACGACCTTGGAAAACTTCCCTTCAGTGACGATGTGAATGCCGAGAGCCGGTTGCTTATGAGGCGCAACGTGCACGATCGGGTTTCGACGCTGGCGCCCTTTCTCACCTTTGATAAGGACCCCTACATAGTCGTAGGAGACGATGGTCGACTCTCCTGGGTCCTCGATGCATTCACGTCATCAGACACCTACCCGTACTCCGCCCACTACAGCCTCGACAACCAAAACGTCAACTACATGCGAAACAGCGTCAAGGCGGTAGTCGATGCCTATGACGGCACCACCACGTTCTACGTGTTCGACAGCGAAGATCCCATCCTCGCCGCTTATCGCGGCATTTTTCCCAGCCTGTTCAAGGATGCGTCGGAGATGCCTGCCTGGATGCACAAGCACGTCCGCTATCCTGAGTTGCTGCTTAGCTTGCAGGCGGAAGTTTACGGTCTCTACCACATGACTAATCCCGCGGTCTTCTACAACCGCGAAGATCTGTGGACCGTCGCCACGCAAACCGGCTCGGGCGAAGCCGGAGAGCAAACGGCACAGGCCATGCAGCCGAATTTTGTGCTGATGAATTTGCCTGAAGAGACCGGCCTGGAGTTCGTCGAGATTCTCCCCTTTACGCCATCCAACCGAAACAATATGATCGGCTGGATTGCTGGACGTAGCGACGGCGCCCACTATGGCACCGCCGTTGTTTACGATTTTCCTAAAACCAGGCTCGTTGACGGCCCGCAGCAAATCGAGGCGCGCATCGATCAGAACGCGCAGCTATCAGGACAACTCACGCTGTGGAATCAGCAAGGCTCGCATGTTCGGCGCGGCAGTCTCCTCGTGATTCCGTGTGGGAAGGCTTTGCTCTATGCGGAGCCTATTTATCTGCAGGCCCAGCGCAGCCCCATGCCGGAGTTGCGCCTGGTCGTTCTCGCTCTGCAGGACCGCCTTGCCTATGCGCCGACTTTTGAAGCTGCGCTCGCTTCGCTCTTTGGCTCGCAGTCCTCATCGCTCAGTTCCGCTGAGGCTCCGCAGCAGGCCGCGGCTGAACCGGGTGCGCCAGCCCAACCGAAGGAGAGTCTCAATTCGCTGATTTCGCAGGCAGGCAAGAATTTCTCTGACTATCAGCGCCTCACATCAGAGGGCAAGCTTGCTGAGGCTGGCCAGAAACTCGACGATCTGAAGCACGTGCTAGACAAACTGAACGCGCTTCCAAAATAGCTCCGGCGTACCTGCTTGCCTTCATGCTTTTCCGCGCGCCGACCGCACTGTAGTATTTCGTCTGAGGTTACTTCCGTGATTGATCGGCGCGTATTCTTGAAATCTGCCGTAGTGGCCGTGCCACTGTCCCATGTGGGGGATACGTTTGCGCTGGCACCTGCACAGAAGACGGACGCGGAGTCCGCCGCGGTGCTTCACGCTGCAACAGAGGTGCCCTGGCAAAGGAACCTTCGACGCATCGGGCAGACAAACATGACTGAACACGATCCTGCGGTCCTGGACGTTGAGGCATGGGCCGATTACTGGGCCAGCGCGAAGGTTGGGGCCGTGTTCATCAGCGTAACTGGCATCCTGGCCTTCTATCCAAGCACGGTTCCGTTTCACAGGCATGGAAAGTTCCTTGGCGGACGCGATTTTCTTGGCGAGTTGCACGACGCAGCTCGAAAGCGTGGCTTGCGAATTGTTGCACGTTACAGTCCCGACCTCAATTGGGTCGACGCCCTTGCCGCTCATCCCGAGTGGTTCATGCGCGACGAGCAGGGCCATCCGAAATCCACTGCGGACACACCGGATCTGTTTGAGACCTGCATGTTTTCCACCTACATGACCGACTACATTCCTGCGGTGATGCGCGAGATCAACGCTCGGTACGATGTCGACGCGCACTATACAAATGGTTGGCCATCGTTCGCTCTGCCTGTTTGCTATTGCGACCAATGCCGGAAGCTTCCCCCGCCGAAAACGCCTGCCTACTGGGACAAGTTTAACGAGAGAGTGCTCGGACTGTGCAAGCTCTACGATTCGATCGCCAAAGAGAAGAAGGCAACCAGCTTTTACTTCGCCAACATGGGTGGTGGCATTCACGCCAGCCCCAATCTGGCGAGCCTGGGCGAGGTCTGCCCCTGGTTTCAAGCAGATAATCAGGGCCGCGGCGGACAGGACGAGCCTGTTTGGGGCTGCGCACAACAGGGGCGCGTGTGCAATGCCGTGCTCGACGGCAAGATGGCTGCCAACGTTACGGGAGCTTGGTCCACTGGCCCCATCCGCTGGCGCGAAGTCTCCAAGTCGCCGGCCGAAGCACAGATGTGGTTTGGCGAAACGTTGGCCAGCGGTATGGTTCCCTACTTCCACAACGTCGGCGGCGAGAAAGGCTTTGGCGAGGATCTTCGCTGGAAGAACACCGGCCGCGATTACTTCCAGTGGATTGCCCGGCACGATGCGCATTTTGTGAACAAGCGTACCATCGCCACCATCGGCGTGGTCATCGGGCAGCGGACCCAGCTCTTCTACAAAGCACCGCACAATGTCTCCATGCAGCAATCCATGGACGCCATTTACTATGCGCTCATTGAAGGGCGCTTCCTGTTCGACTATGTGCATGAAGACAAGCTGCAATTGGAACGGCTCAGCAAATACTCTGCACTCATTCTGTCCAACACAGCGCTACTGAGCGACGAGCAATGCCAGCAGTTGCGTACCTACGTAGACCACGGCGGCTCGCTGCTGGTAACTTTTGAAACCAGCATGTTCACCAACGAGAACGAGCGCCGCAAAGATTTTGGCCTAGCCGATGTCTTTGATATTCATCTTGCCGGTGAAATGATCGGCCGCCGCGGAAATTCCAATCCATATCTTGCTCGCATCGAGCGTTCACACCCGATTCTGGACGGTTTCGCTGATACCCATTGGCTGCCCGGAGCCGAGTACCGTTTGCCACTCAAGCCAATCGACAATCCGGTGCTCACCGTGGTGCCGGGCTATGTCGCCTATCCGCCGGAGTTATCTTATCCACCGCTTTCACGTACCAATGAGCCCGCGGTAGTCCTTCGTGAGCGCGGCAAAAGCCGGCTAGCCTATTTCCCAGGAGATATCGAGCCCACCATGTGGCTCTCCGGGCACACTGATCTCACCTGCCTTTTGCAAAACACAATTCGCTGGGTTTCAGGCGAAAGCTCTCCGGTCAACCTCACGGGCAAGGGCCTGATCGAGGCCTTCGCCTGGGAAACCGAGCCCGGCTTCGCGGTGCACATTTTGAATTACACCAACCCCAACGCGCACCGAGGCTGGATGCGCGACTTCTACCCCATTGGCGCCCAACAGGTTCGCTTCACTCTCCCAGCCGGCCGCCTTGTTTCTCGTATCGAATTACTGCGCGCGGAACGGGACATCCCCTTTCATATCGTTGGTGACAGCATCGAGTTCACTATCCCTTCTGTGACCGACTATGAAGTTGCCGCACTCTATTCCGTTTAAGAAACTTGACCGTCTTGCAGAATTGGCAAGGCACGCGGATCGCCCTGTTCCCCAGAAGTTGTATTGCACCGGGCTGCTGCTGCCAGGGTAGAGCAAGTCGATTGAGCCGATGGCAAAGCGCCTGGCTCCAGACAACGCCCGGTGCATGCACCAGTCGTTGCACCATTTGTTGGCAGATGCTCAATGGCGCGACGACCCGACTTCCGCAAGAAATAGCCGGACAGTAGTGCTGTGCAGATATAATTGTCGTGAACCACATGATGGGCGAATAGAAGTGGAGACATTTCGATGCCGCAAGATCAGATCCTCTCTCCCGCACAGCGAGAGGCACATCATGTTATACCAATCTATTCGCTGCACCTTGATGTTATTCGAGGTTTAGCTGCGCTCCTCGTACTTGCCGCACATTTACACCTTGTCATCACCGGCCATTCCACCGCAACCGGCGAAGGAATCATCTCTCACCCTGCCCATGCAGCATCGATGGCCCGCGCCGCGGTCTTTATTTTTTTCATCCTGAGCGGCTATTTGGTCGGCGGAAGTGTCATTCGAGAGCTCAAACGCAATACCTTCTCATGGTCAAAATATGCTTTGCGGCGCCTCACCCGCCTCTGGACAGTTCTCATTCCAACGCTCATATTGGGGAGTATTGCCGACACTGTTACCGCACACTTCTATTCCAAAACCAGCGTCTTCACCAACTGTGAATTCACCAGCGTGCTTCGCGCCCCATCTGGGGCGTTCCACTTTCTTCCCTATCTCAGCTTCTTGCAATCCATCAACCGATTCGCGTTTCACGATTTCGGAACTAATGCAGCGCTGTGGAGTCTCTCCAACGAATTCTGGTATTACGCTCTCTTTCCGCTCATTGCGGTCAGCCTTTTTGGCGCCGGCACTCCCAAGTTCCTTCGCGTGGCATTTGCAATACTGGCGGCTTTTCTTCTCTGGTTCCTTGGCGTTCGCATCAGTGCTGGTTTTCCGTTGTGGCTTTGCGGCGTTCTAGCCTATTTGGTTCCAGCGAAAATCCCACAAAAATTCCTGCGCCCTGTCAATATCTCACTTACATTACAGTTCCTTGCCGTTCTGTATTTCCTGCGTTCGCATGCTGTCGGCGCTGTATCTTCAGATGTGTCCCTTGCTCTTTCGTTTACCCTATTGCTTTACGGCATTCTTCATCAAGTCGACCCGGCAAAACCCTCGCTGTACTGGCACTTGGCACACTGTCTTTCCTTCCCTTCATACTCGCTCTATGCGTGCCATATTCCTATTTGTATTCTGCTAACTGCCGCTTTTCAGGCTTCCTTCCCCGATCTCTTTTCTCAAACTCCGCTCGCTGCCACAATCATTCTCGTGCTCGTCCTCGCCTACGCCGGCCTTTTTTATCTGGTTTTTGAGCGCAACACTGAGCATTTACGCAAGTTCGCCGAGAGGCTTCTCTTCCATCAGCAGGCAGGACATTGAGCAGGCAAACCGGCCTAGGAGCGCTCAGATAGCACTTTGTCCCTGCTGAGCCGCAGTCAGACGAAGATATCTTCCGTAGCGGAGAACAACTCCAAAAAACAGGTAGTAAGGAATCGCAAGAAAAGGCTTCTCAAATCCGTCCTCGCCGATCGCATAGGCAAGTACCTGGACACTATAGATCAAAAGCAAGAGCAGATTGTCCTGATCGCGCACCCACCGCATCCGTCTGCAAAGTTGAAAGCTTCGCCACCAGGACAAATAGAGTGATGCCTGCATTGCAACCCAGACAAGCATCCCAGAGATGCCAAGGCGCGCGAGAACGGAGATGTAGCTGTTATGCGGTTCGCGGGCTGATGCCCCAAGAGCTCCATGAAAATCAGTCAGAGAAACTCCGTAGCCGAGCCCGAATATCATTACTCGGTGCGATCCCTGCATCTGCTGATAAATGCGTCTCCACCAGCCAAGCCGCAGCGAAACCCCCGCAGCTGATCCCTCAACATCTCCTGATCCCGAAGATCTAGTTATGCTCTGAAAATGTTGAGAGATGAAGTCTAGAGAAATCTTATGGCCACGCCCACCCTCAACATTAATGCCTGAAACAGAAATAGCCCCAATAGCGACTACGCCAAAGAGCAATATCGTTGCCCACTTTGTCGCCAGTCTTCTCTTGGTCAGAAACAATATTGCACCCGTCATGAGAACAGCAAGATAAATAGTCCGCTGCTGCGCAAATGCCACTGAGAATGTCACCAGGAGGCATGCAAGCAGTATCCTGCCTTTGGTCAATTTGTCCTTCTGCTTACCATCGATCAATAGCCAGCAGGCCGCCCAGATTAGGATCACCGCCGTGTTTGTGACTGAAAAAATAAGGGGGGCACCTACACCTGCGACCCCAGGCAATCTGGGAGAAAAAGATTGGAGATAATGGTTCGCTGGCAGTAGCAGCCCATAGGCAATCGCAACGAGGAGTATCTTTCTTAACCATCTGAAGAAGTAGCTCAGATTTTCGACGCTATTCGCCAGCCAGAACCCAACAATCAGATAGAGGGATTCGATTGCCTGTGAGGCATCTCGGAACGACCAGGCTCCCCCCACGGTCGTGTCAATCAGACACCGGCTCAGACTCATGCCCCACCATAAGAGAATGGGGAACAGCCACGCCTCCTTCCCCATCTTAGGCAGCAAGACCGGGAGACTGATGACGCAGAGACAACCAATCAGAACGACTTCGCCTATTGGGATTCCGACTCCCACAGGCGGAATACGAACCATCATGAAGCCACTGTTCAAGATAATATACGCGCCAGTTGCCCATAGCACTACCTTACGTAAAAAGGTAACTCGCAACGGAATAGAGCTCGCATCGATGCCGGAGATGCCGTTTCTTTGCCATGGGCTTACATCCGCAAAAGAGGGGTTGTTCATTGCGAAATTCTCCAGACTGAATGGTGATACCCTGCAGATTCAAATTGGAGCAAGAAAATCCTGACCTCTACGCATATCTTCGCAGTCTGCGCAGAAGAACTCGAAAAGCACTTTGCGAAAGAGGAACTACTCGCAGCAAAAACGCCGAAAGGGAAGCAGTGCTGGGATTTGCTGTGAAGGTCTAGATCCAATTTGCCAGTCGTCAAGAAAATCTGCACATCTGATTGGTTGCCCCACGGCTTAGAAACGTAACCATGAAAAGGCCCCACAGGTGCTTTCGGTTGAACTAATGCTTGCCAGAATGCGCGAGGATGTATCAATAGTGGCATCTTCCCGAGCAACCACAGTTGGCGTGCAAGGTAGCAGGTCGTAACCATAATGCCGAAGAGCACAAACTGAAGTGAGTCGAATACGATCAAGTCTGTCCTATATCTGTCGAGGATAGAGTTGGGGCAGCCGGCATCAATTAAGTTGCAATTCATTGCGGTAAGGATCACGAAGCTTATGCGTCGGCGGAGTTTTTCAGATTCACCCGCGACCGAGAAAGACAGACGCAATCGCGCCGCCCTTCACAGTTTCTCCTAGTCATGGCGATTCTCCGTCGTGGTGCGACACAATCACCCGGAGAACCTTGTACCTGGTGCAAGGCGGCGAAATGGTATGGGGGAAGGCTGGCATATATCTGGATGGTCTTCCCGGTGATTAGCACCGTACGAGACTCGTAGTATAGCACGGTGGAGGATTCACCTAACTTTATAAGACCATTGAAAATGTCCGGGCTAGGTATCGATCTGGGCGGCGTTTAGTGCATATCGAGTGCTATTGCCGGAACCCTTCGGAATCCAGTGAACTCCGGTGGGATAGTTTCAGTTCCTGAAGCTGAGCACCTTGGTTGGCTGTGGGTGACCGAGGCGCACGATGGCTAGGGACCATGCCCCGAAGTAGACCGTGGCGAAGGTGCAGCAAAGCGATAGATCACATTCTGTCCGCTAATTGAGTTGACGTGGCTTACCATCGAGCGCCAAAGTCGCGGTGCAGCGCGTAGGTCTGGTCCAGATCACTCGTACACGTTCCAATCGCTTTGGGAATAGACATCGACCGTCTTAATCGGCCCATTGAGTCTTGATCGTATCGCCTCTGCGCCCGCGAAGAACAACGACCCAAAAAAGAAGCCGGGCTTTAGCTCCTGCCACATTTCGAACCGCCTGTGGTGCCTTTTTCCACCTGTTCTGTGTCTTGCAAGCTGCTCTTCTTCCAAATCCAAACGCAAGCTCTTTCGAGTGCGATTCCCCGCCCTTGGTTCTCTATTCTCTATCTCAGTCCACCGCTGCCCGCATCCGCCTCGCCAATCCAATTCTGGTAAACAGCAGCGGAGCTAGAAATATGTTCACGACTCCCGCCGCCGTGAAGCGCACGTAAAGCAACACGATTCCGAGTACCGCCGACCCACTGGAAACCCCACCGAAAGCCATGCCGAGAATCTCCACCGTGCCTATTACCAGGCCAATGGTCAAAAAACAGCGCAATCCCTTCGCGACGAAATGCGAGCTTCCGGGATCGAAGTTCAGGTTCCTCAGTTCCAACGGGCGCGCAATTACGATGCCTGTCAAAAACCCGCCGTCCGCCAAAAATCCCACCGACTCGCCGCCAACGTGACCGCCACTCACAGCCAGAGCCAGAACCCAAAGCGCCACGCTCCCCATAACCGCGATGCCGATTTGCGCCCCATATGAAAGCTTGTTCCACAGGTCGCCGACCGCTCCGGCGTACCGGATCGAAACCAGCGCGCAACCCAGTCCAAGCACCCAGCCCAGCAGAACATCCTCGACATAATGCACACCGAGGTAGGAGCGCGATAAACCAACAAGAACGATAGCCAACACCGCAGCAACCCTTACGTACCCGTTCTTCATCGCCGCAAAGAGATACGAATAGAAGGCGGCCGCCGACATCGCGTGCCCTGAAGGTGTTGAATACTCCGTTGCCAGTCCGCGCGCGGTCTCCGGCGAAACGGCCCATTTCTTCAGATAGGTTCCATCACTCACAAACGGACGGGGATTCCTGATCGTCAACTTCAAAAGCCCATCCAGCGATGCAGTCACCAGCAGCAATACGGAGAGCCGGATAGCCAGTTGCTTGTTCCACGCGACATAGATCAGCGTGATGATAAGGACATAAACATTGAATGTGCCGAAAGATGTGACGCCGAGGAAGAACTTTGTAAGGAGTGCGGTTCTGTGATCTGCCAAAGACTCCATCACAGTCATATTGAACAGTAGCGGAGACATTCTCTTACCCTCTTCTCACTACGCTTTTGCTGTAAACAAGGATCGTCACAGCCAATGAATTGGAAGACGCCGCATCTCAAACTCCGGGCGCGGAACGTACTCGTTCCAGGACGCAAGAATCCCTTCAGGGCATCTTCGATTCAGGCGTAAACAGTATGGGAGGGCATGCAGTCCGGCAATGACTACAAACAGTAAGACTGATATTGATTTACACCCGGCCGCTAAAGCTCCCCAAAAATATCCCGAAATTCAAACGTCCCCGACTTCCCCGCCAGCCACTCGGCACCGCGCACCGCGCCCTGCGCAAACCCGCGCCGGCTCGACGCATCGTGCCGCAGTTCCAAGGTGTCGTATTCGCTCTTTGCCGTCACAATATGCTCGCCCTTGGCGTCACCCAGCCGATGCGAAGTAATCGGAATCTCGATCCCCGGCCGCACTGCGAGAATAATCTCCTTCAACGTCAGCGCGGTTCCCGACGGCGCATCCAGCTTCGACGTGTGGTGCGTCTCATCGATTGAAAAGCTGTAGCCATCCAGTCCCGCCAACTCCGCCGTCAGCCGGAAAAGCTTCTGTACGCCGATTGAAAAATTCGTCCCGTACAGCAGCCCGCCGCCACTCCGCGCGGCCAGCGCCTTCATCTCATCCAGATGCGCATACCACCCCGTCGTGCCCACCACGATGCGCGACCCAAGCCCCAGCACCGCGCGCATATTTTCCAGCGCCGCCGCAGGAGCGGTAAAGTCCACAACCGCGTCCACGTCCGCCAGGTTCGCCGCCGTCAGCGCCGACGCATGCTCGTTCTCGAAGATATCGAGCGTCCGCACCTCATGCCCGCGTTCCCGCGCAACATCGGCAACCAGACTCCCCGTCTTCCCCTTGCCCAGCACTAAAAACTGCATTTCCAATGACCCTCTGTTTAAGTCGGTGCTTTGAAAGGGCACGACTTCAGTCGTGCCGCAAATGCTGCAAAATGAATGAGGGCTTCAGCCCCTGAGGGAATGCTCGGCGTGGAATAAGACCAAATCAGATGTTTCCTAAAGCTCCAAGCTTCTAGCTTCAAGCAAAAATCCTAGATCAAGACGCATGTCAATTTCTGGCCAGAAACCTGGAACTACGCCACCGCACACCACAAACTGTTCACTGTGCACTGTCCACTGCCAACTGCTTCCTCGCTTCCACGTCGAAGATCGCCGGATCGGGCTCCTTGAAAAACGCCGCATGCAGTGACCGCACCGCCTCTTCCGCGTCGTCCTCTTCGATCATGAAGCTCATGTTGATTTCGCTCGCACCCTGCGAAATCATGCGCACATTCACGTGCCGCACGGCGTTGAACACCTGCGCGGCAATCCCGTGCTGTCCGCGGATATCTTCGCCCACCATGCACACAAGCGCCTTCTTGCCCTCGTACTTCACGTCCGCCAGCTTGCCCAGATCCGCCGCGATGGCCGGCAGCTTGTCCGTCGAGTCCACGGTCAGGGACACGCTCACCTCTGAAGTCGAAACCATGTCCACCGGGCATTGGTGCTTGTCGAAAATCGCGAAGATTTGGCTCAGGTACCCGTGCGTCATCAGCATGCGGCTCGCCACCACGTCGATGATGCTCAACTTCTTCTTTACTGAGATCGACTTGAACGGGCTCTTGCAGTGAGGGGCCAATGAAATGATCCGCGTCCCCTCGTTGCTCGCATTGCGGCTGTTCAGCACCAGTACCGGAATGTTCTTCTTCACGGCCGGCAAAATTGTCGCTGGGTGCAGTACCTTGGCCCCGAAGTAGGCCAATTCCGCCGCCTCTTCAAAGCTGATCACCTTCACCCGCAGCGCATCCGGACATACCCGCGGATCGGCCGTCATAATGCCGTCCACGTCCGTCCAGATCTCGATCGCTTCGGCCGTCAGCGCCCCACCGATCAGTGCCCCCGTAAAGTCCGACCCCCCGCGCCCTAGCGTGGTCGTGATTCCGGCCTCGTTCGACGCGATAAACCCGCCCATCACCGGCACCTTGCCCTGCGCCGCCAGAGGAAGCAGCTTCTCCTGGGCGCGCTTTTCGATCAGGTCGTCCTGCGGAATCGCCTTCTGGAACTGCGAGTCGGTAATGATAATGTCGCGCGCGTCCACGTGGACGCCCTCCATGCCTAACTCGCGGCGACGATGCGGCTCGATACCCGCTCGCCATAACTCACAATCAGGTCGGAGATGCGCGGAGTCAGCTCCAGAATCGCCGCCAGCCCGCGCAGTACCTCATCCAGAGAATCGAATTTCTGGTCGATGAAGTCCAGCAGAGCGGCGATATCGGAGGTATTCTTCACCAGCGCAATCGCCGTGTCCCGATGCCGTGCCCGCAGCCGCGAACTAATCGCCAGCGCGCCCGTCCGGTCCCCGACTGAGGCCGCGCCCGCAGCCCGCAGCAACTGGTCGGTCACCTTGGCCATGGCGCTCACCACCACCACCGGGCTCTTGCCCTGCGCCACACGCCCGGCCACAATCGCCGCAGTACGCCCAATCGCCGCCGGATCCTCCACCGACGTCCCGCCAAACTTCATCACTACCAGGTTCATGCCGATTTTCCCATTCCTAGCGCAATGCTCAGTGCTCCATCCTTACGGCTCTTCTCTATCGCAAGCGTGGGATGGAACGAACATGAGCGCCAAAACCCGCCAACTCACCGAAATCGCCCCGTGCCCCATCTTTGCGATTTTTCTCTATCGCAAGGGTGGGAAAGCAT
>Ga0209083_1002981_pt1 | contig 14913 bp, 19 predicted proteins | sample AM7aDNAmetaG_FD_184132 | JGI IMG/M metagenome (GOLD analysis project Ga0209083, IMG submission 184132) | Freshwater microbial communities from Finland to study Microbial Dark Matter (Phase II) - AM7a DNA metaG (SPAdes) (version 3) | ecosystem: Environmental > Aquatic > Freshwater > Lake ...
CTTTCAGAAACACCAGCAAGAAAGTTTTGACCACCCACCCTTCCAGATAGCTCGGGCGGGCATTTGTCGGCGTGACAGCGGATCTAAAAAACAGATATACCTGCACTGTCACGATGCTTGGGGAGGCCGAAGACATCAAGCATCGTGCCAGTGCATACGAAGATCGCTACGGTGCATTGGCGAATGCTGCCAAGAGCTTTGGCGTGCGATCTGGCATCTGGCGGCGGCGTGCAGTGCTCTTTTGCTTCTTTCTTTTGCTTGGTGAGCATTGCAGGGTGGAGGCGATCTTGAGCGGACAGCAGCGGGGGGGGCGTGCGTGGCTCGTTCGCTGCGCTCACATTGCCCCACCCGCCCACGGGCCTATTGCAGCAGCTGCGCGCGGAAGAACGCAGCCGCTGCAATCAGCCCTCCCCGCTGGAGGCTTGGGCTGAAGAGGCGGGTGGTTCGCTTGTTAAGCAATACACAATCTTCAGGTTTGTATTATATTGTAAACACGTCAGTTCCATTTCTGTTAATCCATTCACTCCCTTATTATGGCTGTAACTTGGCTGCATGTTTCGGACTTCCATCTGAGCGATAAAGGCCCCTACAATCAGGAGGTCATCCTTAATGCTCTTGTCTCCTCAGTAAAGCGCTTCGGAACAGAGGGTCACAAGCCTGATCTCATCTTTGCAACAGGTGATATTGCTCAAAACGGAAAGGCTCAAGAGTACGCCTGTGCAACAGAATTTTTCAATGCCCTGCTTGATGCTGCTGGGCTGGAAAAGGAGCGCCTGTTCATTGTTCCCGGCAACCATGATGTTGATCGCCAGATGCGTAAAGGTCTTTTTCGCACCATCGAGCCAAATGATGATCCCGATGATTATTTTGATCTTAAAACCTCGTTACCTCATCTGACTCAAAAACTTCAGGCTTTCTCAGAATGGTACAACAACTACTTCAACGGAATAAGAACATTTCCCACGGACACAACCTGCAGTCAGGTAGAAGTTCTCACCATCAGGAATACACGGATCGCAGTTTTGCCCCTGAACAGCGCCCTCTTCTGCATTGACGATAATGATCATGATAAACTTTTCATCGGACGCCGTTGTCTGGATAGTGCTGTAAAGCAGTTACAATCTCAGGTTGAAGCCGATCTGAAAATCGCCCTGCTTCACCATCCCCTCGACTGGTTAAGCTCAATTGAACGAGCAAATATCAAGACAACTCTTGGAGCAGCAGTTGATCTGGTGCTTCAGGGTCACTATCACGAGACAGAGACAGAAGGTATTGCATCAGCGAATGGCGGATATCTTAAACTTGCAGCTGGAGCGGCCTACCAGACAAGGCAACATCCAAACAGTGCGATGTACGCCACGTTCGAAGGCAATCATGTAGAAATCTTTCCCATCCACTACGTCGATAAACCCCGGGAAATATGGACTCTCGACACCGGCATTTTTCCAGCACCATCATATACTAACACCTTTCAGATTAAAGGTTTTGATAGTTCCGGCTCACCACAGCAGCCATCAGGTAATCAAAACGCTGATAAAAACCAATTGAAATACGAATCTTATAAGGCAATAATAAAGGTTGAGCTTGGCTATATCCGTATGCTTGGCCTGCCAGGTGTTGAGAGTATCAAGGTCAATCTGAATGACGATACTTTTGTACCCTTACGTCTTTCCGACAGGCAGGAGAGCGATAATAAAGAAAAGAATAACCCGCAGGGAAATGAGCACATCCTCTATCCCGACAAGATAATGAAACGGGCATTTCAAGACCGTAGAGGGCGAAGGATGCTGCTTGTTATCGGTGATCCGGGTGCTGGAAAAACAACGCTGCTCAAATATTATGCCTTGTGCGCACTTGAGAATTATAAAAGACTTGGCTTTACCGAACCGGTCAATGTCTTTTATATCCCGCTTCGTGAGCTTGTCCGTGATAAAGAAGGAGACTACATTTCACTGCCGGCAAACCTTGCCAACTGGGCTAAAAAGCACCAGCAAACTATTGCCACTGATGTTTTCACTGACTGGCTTAACAGCGGAACTTCACTCGTCTTGCTCGACGGCCTTGATGAAATCAGCAACACTGCTGACCGCATTGAAGTGTGCAAGTGGATTGATAACGTTTGGGCAGGGTTTAGCAAGGCCTTTTTTGTGGTTACATCGCGGTCGACAGGGTACAATAAAGAGGAAGGTATTGAGCTTGCGTGCGACTACGAACGGGCTGATGTACAGGACTTCACGCCGGATCAGCAAGAGCGGTTTTTAAAGAACTGGTTTACAGCTGCATTTCTGAAAGAGCCCTGTGAAGAGGGATTTGATGAAACCGGATGGCAGGAGAAGCAAACCAAAGAAGCCGATCAGCGTACGCAAACAATTGTCGCACATCTGAAAGCAGAGAAAAACAAGGGGTTGCGTCAATTGGCAGCCATTCCTATGATTCTGCAGATCATGGCAATTCTCTGGAAAGACAGGGAGTACATGCCGGAAAGTCGGGCGGAACTCTATGATGCAGCACTCAATTATCTGCTCGAATTCAGGGATAAGCGAAAGAACATCAAGCCGTTGCTCTCAGCAATAGATGCCCGCCAAGTTCTTGCTCCAGTCTCACTCTGGATGCAGGGTACGCTGAAAAAAGACGAAGCTCCGAGAGCCGACATGCACTCCACCATGAAGGGGTGTCTCGATACCCTCAATACTCCCGAGCCTGCTCCCACTCCTGAAGCATTTTGCTATTATCTGGTCAAGCGTGCTGGCTTGTTGGTTGATAGTGCGGGCAGGGAGTACCTTTTCCGTCACAAATCGTTCCGTGAATATCTTGCCGGTATTCAGCTCAAGGAAGATAGACCTTATGATCAACTTAACAATCTTGTCACCCATTTCGGACAAGACTGGTGGGAAGAACCACTTCGATTTTTTTTCAGCTCAGTTGACGCCAACATCTTTGATTGCTTCATGGAAAAGCTTTTCAATTCTCCTCATGGTGAAGCATTTACTCCAAAGCAGCAGCTTTTATTGCAAACAATCATTGAAGAAGCCAAAGGACTAAAGGTTGACTCCCTTTGTAAAAAACTACTTGACCCTACAACCTCAGCCGGATGTCAGCGGGTGATACTCGACTGTCTGAAAGCCATCAAAAAGCCATTGGCTCTTGAGGCTTTGCTGGATTTCAGGATAAAGAAGCTTGCAAAAAACAAAGATGTTGCCGGTAGAACAGATGAGTTGATTCGTGCCCTTGGCGGCCAGATAGAAGAACTTGGATCTGAAAAGCCAGTATTAGGAACCACCAAATCAATACTTAACAAAAATGAGCAGAATGCAGAGTACATCTTGATTCCAGGTGGAAGCTATATTTATTCGGAGACAGGAAAGGAAGAGCCCGTAGCTGATCTCTATGTCGCCAAATATCCAGTAACCAACAAACTCTACCGCTTATTCATTGCTGCAATTGGGGAATCGCCAGGATTCAAGGAAAAGCTGATAGAGATTGCAGAAAAGAAAACATGGGATGATGGATTTACAAAGTACCTCAAGGAAGGTAAAGACGGTCTTGCCACACTCTTTCGTTCAGAGTATGATGAAGAGAGAAAATTCGACGGTGAGGATCAGCCTGTGGTTGGTGTAACATGGTATGCCGCACGTGCCTATTGCCTGTGGTTGTCTCTGTTGGAGAATAAAGATGAGAAGATCAATAGTTATCGTTTACCAACAGAAATTGAGTGGGAGTGGGCAGCAGGAGGAAGGCAGGGAACAATAGGAAAGAAAGTTCGTCAATATCCATGGGCAGACGAGAAGGGTAAACCAACCTCAAAATTGCTCAACTATGATAATAATGTAGGAGCAACTACACCAGTCGGCAGCTATCCCGACGGAGCCACCCCGGAAGGGCTCTATGATATGGCTGGTAATGTATGGGAGTGGTCTGATAGTTGGTATGATGAAAAAACTCGTTCGTACCGTGTGATTCGTGGCGGGTGCTGTTTCAACAACTCCGTGCTCTGTCGGTCGGCTTATCGCTACAACTTCTACCCCGTCGACCGGAGCAACCTCATTGGCTTCCGCTTGGTCTTCGTCCCGTAGTCAGTTGGCAGCTCATTCCGGCTTTGCTTTTGAGCGAGAGAGCAGTACCAACATTTTGGTGAGCGGCAGTGAGGGACGAGCGCCGCACGCCAAAATGTTCTGGTAACAAACGACAACAGAAATGACCACCTTGGGTGGGCCAAATTTTTTTTTGAAAATTCCCATTATCAGGTGTTTTTACACTTTTTTTACATCACGCAAGGTCAATTATATCATTGGTGGGAAGCCATAGCAAGTTCTTCAGGAGTAAAGTTGTATCCCTGTCGGTTAATAAATGCCATCCTTGTCTCTGCATCTTCCATTCTGTTCACAGCTTCATTAAACGCATCATCATGTTTCATCCTTTCCAGGAATGCATTGGCTTGTGCTAATGACATGGCTTTTTTGTTTTAGGGGGTTGGGGGGTTTCAACGCTGGTTGTTTCTTTTTCTCAATTCTTTCAATTGCAGTGATATAGCAAATTATTCTTGCAATGTCCTTATCAGAGAAAAGAAAAAAAAGAATCTTTATGAGGGTGCGTTCCAGATACCAGGCGCTGGCGTGCCAATCCTTTTTGGAGGCTTTGGTGATGGTTTTAAGGTGCTGCAGCTCACATTGCGCATCAACTGTCGGCAGAGTTTGTCGTAAAGCTCGCGCTGCAGGCTGTCTATCAGCCTGTCGGATTATCCCGCAAGACAAAATTATAGCAGAAAGCTGGAACTTGCCACTTATGAATCCATACCGGTACGTTATATCACCGGAAACAGGAATCAAGATCATGACACCATAGCAAATTTCAGAAAACGCTTTCTCGGTGAACTAAAACCCTTCTTTATTCAGATTTTGAGTCTTGCCTATGAAATGAAAATTCTCAAAATCGGCAAGATCAGTATTGATGGCACTAAAATTAAAGCCAACGCCTCCAAACATCAGGCACTGAGTTGGGTGCATGCCTGCAAAATCGAAAAGCAGTTGAAAGATGAAGTTGACTCCCTGCTTCGTCAGGCTGAACTTGCAGACCAGTCAACAATCCCTGACGGGATGACGATTCCTGAAGAGCTTGAGCGCCGTGAAAAGAGGCTTGAAGCTATTGCCAGAGCAAAGTGTGAAATTGAACGTCGGGCTGAGGAGCGATACGAAAAAGAAAACGCTGAACATGAGAAAAAGCTGCGGTAAACCACCAAAAGCTCCAGAGCCGGGGGTGAAGGATCATGACCAGGTTAATTTGACGGATGAGGAGTCAAGAATCATGCCGGTGTCGGGCGGTGGATTCATGCAGGCATATAACGCTCAAGCGAGTGTTGATCTCGACACCATGCTGATGGTCGCAGTTTAGGTCACTCAACATACAAACGATAAACTTGAGTATCCAGCCAGCTTTTGATGAATTGAACAAACTACCTGAAAGTCTGGGCAAGGTAACTGAGGCAACTGCCGACGCAGGATATTTCAGCGAAACGAATGTTGGATCAATTATCAAAAGTACTGATAGTTATTGTATTTCATGATTGAATTATGTACCTATCTCTCATGCTTATTGCGCACTACATTGATAGCCTGCTTGCTCAGGGAATTTACTGTTTCACTGGTCTTGAAGCTGTGGAAACACTTGGTTCCGGCGTTGTCGCTACCCGTGCAGCCCTTCGCCGTCTGCGGCATAGGGGAGCAATTGCCATGCCGTTCAGGGGCTTCTATGTTATTCTTACTCCAGAATACCGAAAGCTTGGCTGTTTGCCCGCGAACCAGTTTATTCCGGCATTGATGGAGCATCTTGCAGCACCCTACTATGCCGCACTCCTCACCGCAGCGGGCCAAAACCATTGCGATGGAGTTCCTTGCTGACCTGATTCGTGAAATTCTCAACGAAGACGACGATGGCATTGTTTTTGCCGACCTCTCCTATCACCTCAACCTCTTCATGTACCTGCCCAAGACCCCTTTTATCTGGCACATCACCTCCGGGCCGCGTCAGGGATTTGATGCCTTCATCATCATCTACAAATGGAGTCGCGACAAGCTCTTTACCATCACTGATTACCATTAAAAGCCAACAACAAGCGACTATGATACGCATACCAACACATCGGGCACCGACTCATCCGGGAGAAATGCTGCGGGAGGAATTTTTGAACCCTATGGAAATCACTCAGCGTCAGTTAGCCGACGCTATCCACGTTCCTTATCAGCGGGTCAATGAAATCATTAATGGTCGACGGGGTGTGACACCGGCAACAGCCTTACGGTTAGCCAAATTTTTTGGCATGTCGGCTGATTACTGGATGAATATCCAACAACGATGGGATCTCTATCATGCAAAAAAATCAGAAGATAAACTATTAAAAACTTGTTTTCCGATCACAGCAGTGGAAAAGAGAGATCGACGAGGTATGGAATAGTGGCACGTCTAACATGAATTGGAAAATGCTCCGTTGCAACATCGAGTATGAAGCACTCGACATGGTAGCAATAACTTGCTGAAGTGAACAGTATATGCTACATTATAAGAGAAAAAGCGCAAAAATGTAGTGTATATGATACAGTGATGAGTGATATTCAGGAAATCGGCGAGGAGCTCTATCGTCGGAGGAAAATGTTAGGATTGTCACAGCAGCAGGTAGCTGGCGCAAATGGAATGAGCCGCGTAACGCTTAGCCGTTTTGAAAATGGCAAACTGCCGGAAATCGGTATAAGAAAAGTTATGACCATCTGCGCAACACTTGGGCTTGAGCTCACCATAAAAGATGCTTCACAGCGCCCAACCTTGCAGGAGCTGATAACCGAAAGGGAGAATTAGGATGTTAGATGTATGGGTTACTCCTCATGTTGTCGGCTCACTGGATCGCCACTCACTTGAATCCGGTGCTTATACGTTTGCTTATCGTTCTGCAATTCAGTCCGGTGAGGATGTCTCTCTGACGATGCCGTGGTCACTGGAAAGTTATCGGTACCAAAACGGGTTACATCCGGTTTTTCAAATGAATCTGCCCGAGGGCAGGCTGCGGGAGTCCATTGAACTATCATTCCGAAAGCGTGTCAAGGGTTTTGATGCACTATCCCTGCTGGAGGTGGTCGGACGTTCGCAGATCGGCCGGTTGCGTTTTGCCAACGATCCTGGTGTGATCGATCAGGTTCCCTTGCAAAGTGTTTCGGAACTGGTAGCCTATGATGGGTCGGAGGACCTGTTGATCGATCTTCTGGAGCGTTTTTCTACTGTTTCAGGTGTCTCTGGAGTGCAGCCGAAGGTGCTGATCAGGGACGATGAAAAAGGAGGAGACGAAATGGAGACTTTGGGTCAGTCTCGTGTTACGGTGAAAGGGGCTACGCATATCGTCAAGGGTTGGGATCGTAATGAATATCCCCATTTGGCCGCTAACGAGTTTTTCTGCATGAATGCTGCCCGCCGAAGCGGGTTGGAAGTGCCGGAGTTCACTCTTTCGGAAAACAACCAGTTCCTGGTGGTCAAGAGGTTTGATTTGACAGAAGAGGGGCAATATCTTGGGTTTGAGGATTTCTGTTCCCTGAATGGTATCGGTACGGCAGAGAAGTATGACGGGAGCTATGAAAAGCTGGCCAAACGGATTCGCCAGTTTGTCTCTCCTGAACTTCAGGCCTCTGCTCTGGAGGTTTACTTCCGTTCACTCTCTCTTTCTTGTATCGTGAGGAATGGCGATGCCCATCTTAAAAATTTCGGTGTCCTCTACGCGGCATCAAACAAACCTGTGCGCCTTGCACCAGCTTTCGATATCGTTTCAACAACCGCGTATATCAAAAGGGAGACTCTGGCGCTTACTTTGGACGGCAGCAAGCGCTTTCCTGCAGCAAAGAAACTCATTACCTTCGCAAAAATGCACTGTAATCTTCAGCCGGCAAAAGCAAAACTCATTATCGAAGAGGTTGCCGATGCTGTTGCTGAAACAGTTGCAGGCTTGCGCCAGCATACTCTCGATTTCGCGGACTTTAAGCCTGTTGGTGAGGCCATGCTCAGTGAGTGGAATGAGGGTCTGAGCGCTATTTTGGCGAAATAAGGAAGAATGGATACCGGGCCGGAAGCGAACCACGTTGCCCATCAACTCGCCAGGAGCGCAGGTTGGATTCCGTTTTCGCGATTGCCATGAATAGGAGAGGTTAAAGAGGAGCTCTGTTTGGAGGGTATTTTTTCTCTCCGAATATCTTCATTTCCAGCACTGCGCAAAAGCTCTTCCGCTTTTAGCCTTGCAGGGAATGATAACGGGCGTATGATGAGCAATTCAGGCACCTTTTTTCTGCCGCCAGTATATGACGAACAAGACGATATACTGTCGTTCCTGTCGTAACGGGCCATCCTGAGTCGTTATTGTTATCTCGTTGGGATGCTCTTCTGATTGCGGTTTCAACCATCTCGCGGGTGATTTTATTTGCGGCGGCACCCTTGTCATAATCAGGGAGATGACGACGTAAGCGGTCAGAGCAGGTTCTTGAGGATGTGATGGCATCACCATCATCGAAGTGCAACAGCAGCCAGTATTCAAATTTCGGGTTAATCAAACCGGACATCTTTATATTCGCTGAAAGATCGTAACTGCGAAGCTCCTGAAGCATCCCGCTCTGCCACCCACATTTCGTCTCGCCTCAACAAATGCTGATCCATCAGCAAGACATCATGGGTTGTGAACAGCAGTTGAGATCGGCTCTCCGGAGTGCAGCTCTCCAGATATCCTTCCAACAAGCGCCTTGTCAAAAGTGAGTGAAGGCTGCGATCCACTTCGTCTATAACAAATACTTTTTTTGACTTTCGGGCAGAGATATCCAGAAAAGCGGGCAAGAGATCAATAACCCGTTGTGAACCATCCGACTCTTGCTGCAACTCAAATTTTGTCTCGGTGCCATCTGACTTCGGATGGTAGGTAACGAGTTTTTTTGCAATCAATTCACCCTGCTTTCTTGTAACAATATACCGGTCAACTGACCGTTCTGAGATGACACGGACACTCATTCCTTCCTGGACATCTTCCTTAAGCATGGTCTTCAGTGCATCCGGGAGAGGGAGGTTATCAAAAGGAATTTCCTCTCCGCCCAGATGTGCTATGCCGGTAATTTGCTCTTGAAATGGTGGGGATGGGCGGGGGATGAGCTTTCACGTCTTCACTTCAATAATATCATCCCACTGTGTCGTGTATCTTGCCGAAAGCCGCTCCTGATGAGGCTTCCAGCTCTCTGAGTTCTCCGCCGCCAGTCGCACGGCACCGCGTCCATAGCGCTGATTAATCGCATCCATCACCTGCATAATCCTGCCATCTTGCTCAGGTGCAGCAGGCGCTTCCTCCGCAAAGAGCGAAAGCGTTGTGCTGCATGTTGCTTGCGGCACGATTCCACTAACAATTACTCCAGCCTTCTTGTAGCTTATACCGTCACGAAAGATGCCGACAAGCATCGTTTGCGCTGCCTGCAGAATCGCAACAGAGTCACTTGTCGGATAGGGTAGGGAAGCCGTCCTGGTTCCCCAGTATCGTTTGCACGACTCATCGAACGGACTGGTAGCGATAAAAACGGTAATCAGCGAAGCCAGCGAGTTCTCTTTTCGCAGCTTCACTGCGCACCCATGCAGCAGGCGCAGCGGCAAGGTCAGCGGCGCTCTCGATCCGCTTTGCCTGCAGCAGCTTGCTCCATTGTCGCCCGATGCCCCAGATATCCTCAACCTTGGTGTGTTTCAGCGCAGCCTGTATTTCGGCGGTGCTGCGGAGCACGCAGACGCCCTGATAGTACGGATTCTTTTTTGCCAGCCGGTTGGCAATCTTGGCAAGCGTTTTGGTCGGTGCGATGCCGACACAGACCGGAATGCCGGTATGCTGCCTGACCGTCCTGCGAATGAGGCGTGCATACTCCGTCAGGTCGAACCGCGCGAAGCTCGTCATATCCAGAAAAGCCTCATCAATGGAATAGACTACCATCGTTGTTCGACAGCACAACGACCGGGCGCAAACGCAGGGCAGGGTTGAACACCCGCTCACACGAAGCATAGAAGTTATTGCAGTCAACAAGGGCAAACATGGGGTGGATCTCCAGCCTTGGTTATCGTGGTTTGTGAATCACATAGGCGACAATGCCCCACACCAGAAACTCATTTTCTTCAGTGATTCGGATCGGTTTGAATTCTGCATTGGCCGGCATCAGGTAGACGCCCTCTTCCCGCACAGCCAAGCGCTTCACCGTAAACTCGCCGTCAAGATAACAAACAGCAATAGCGCTCTCTTTCGGCTCAAGGGCCTTGTCGATCACCAGCAAGTCGCCATCTTGAATACCGGCATCAACCATGGAGTCACCTTTCACCCTGGCATAAAAGGTGGCAGCCGGGTGCTTGATCAGCTCTTTGTTCAGGTCAAGCGCGATTTCGACGTACTCTTCAGCAGGAGAGGGGAAGCCAGCCGCGATTGCCGTGCCGGCAAGCGGCTTTTATGAGTGGAGGCGCATCGAGGGCGCAAAGAAGCAACCCTGGTACATCCACCGGGCTGATGGTTTGCCCATGGCATTTGCCGGACTGTGGGACACCTGGAAGCCGAAGAATACCGAAGAGCCCGCCATAACAACCTGCACCATCATCACCACACAAGCGAATGAGCCGATAACAGCAATCCACGACCGGATGCCCGTCGTTCTCGAACCTAAGAACTGGAAAACGTGGCTGGAAGCTGATCCCGGAACACTTGCAAAGATGCTGGTTCCCGCTGATAAGGGTATTCTGGACATGTACCCGGTATCAACACAGGTCAACAATGCCCGTTATCAGGGCAGCAACTGTATTGAGCAGGTTGAGTGACGGCATCGAGGCTCGGTTTGAATGTAAAACGGGTATAACATGCAGACATGGGACAGCTGGCAACTTCTGTGAGATTAGGCATATCTCATCAAACAAAGGCTTTTCAAGACGTCTAAATCGTGCTACTTGGCATGAGACGGATTAATCTTTTTCAGTGCCCCGGACAGTCTTTGTCCTATAACTACCGCTATATTCAAAATCCAAACGCGCACTTCATTTTATTCGTAATCCGTGGCAATTCTTTTATTTGATGTATCTTTTCACAGACGTGAAGAGTCTTTATGGTGTTATTCTCCGTCCTGTGTTCTCTTGGCTTAAACCTCCCATTGCAATATCATCAGGAGACGGCAGGATATCTTAACAAGTAACAAGAACTGCACGACACATGAGAGGAGCTGAATGAAGATCATCGACAACATCAACACCCTGCTCGGCGACGATCTGAAAGCCTCAATTCGCCCCAAAGACAAGCTCAAAATTGCAGCATCCTGCTTTTCAATTTATGCTTATGAGGCTCTGAAGTCTGAGTTCTCAAAAATTGAGTCGCTGGAGTTCATCTTCACTGCGCCAACATTTGTGGCCAATGAGGTCACTGACAAGTTTCGAAAGGAACGTCGAGAGTTTTTTATTCCCAAGAACGATCGTGAACGGAGTCTTTACGGTTCAGAATTTGAAATCCAGCTTCGCAACAAGCTTACCCAGCGGGCTATTGCGCGCGAATGTGCTGAGTGGATGCGGCGAAAGGCGGTTTTCCGGTCAAACAAGACTAAAGCGCCCATGCAGCAGTTTGCCTGCATTGAGTCACCGGAACAGAGTGTTGCTTATATGCCGATGAACGGCTTTACCGCCGTTGACCTGGGTTATCAGCAAGGGGATGCGATGTCGAATCTTGTCAACCGGTTTGAGGAACCTCTCTTTACGGCGACCTATCTACAACTTTTTGAACAGATTTGGAAAGATCCGGAAAAGCTTGAAGATGTAACGGCTGTTATTTGCGATCATATTGCTTCCGTCTATCAGGATAACTCGCCAGAGCGCATCTATTTTTTGATGCTCAACAACATTTTCAGCGAGTTCCTTGAGGGTATTGATGAAGATGTTCTGCCTAACGACCTTACAGGTTATCAGGAATCGCTGGTATGGAAAAAGCTTTTCAATTTCCAGCGAGATGCAGCAACCGGTATTATCAACAAGCTCGAAACCTACAATGGCTGCATTCTGGCTGACAGCGTCGGACTCGGCAAAACCTTCACCGCTCTTGCGGTCATTAAATACTACGAACTGCGCAACCGCTCCGTTCTGGTACTGTGTCCCAAAAAGCTTGCCGATAACTGGCTGAACTATAACAGAAACCTCAAGACTAATATTTTTGCCAAGGATCGGTTCAATTATGATGTGCTCTGCCACACCGACCTCTCCCGTACTTCGGGTGACTCTTTCGGCATTCCTCTGAACCGGATCAACTGGGGAAATTATGACCTTGTCGTCATTGACGAGTCACACAATTTTCGCAATAATGACGTTTTTAAAGAGAGAGAGACCCGCTACCAGAGGCTGATGAACAAGGTTATTCGCGAAGGGGTCAAGACAAAGGTTTTGATGCTCTCGGCCACCCCGGTCAACAATCGTTTTAACGACCTGAGAAATCAGCTTGCCCTGGCTTATGAAGGAGATTCTGAAAACCTCAGCAAGAAACTTCGAAGCAAGCGAAGCGTTGAGGAGATATTCCGGCGTGCTCAGGCTGCGTTTAACCTCTGGTCGAAACTTCCGATTGAACAGCGTACCTCCCAGGCTATTCTCGGCAGCCTTGATTTTGATTTTTTCGAACTGCTCGACAGTGTTACCATCGCCCGGTCGCGCAAACATATCCAGACCTACTACGACACCAAGGATATCGGGCAGTTCCCTGAACGGCTCAAGCCGCTCTCGTACCGCTGCCCGTTAACTTACCGGAGCGATGTGCTTGGGCTGAATGACATTTTCAAGCAGTTGGCGCTACTCAAGCTTGCGGTTTATGCGCCAATCAGCTATATCCTGCCAAGTCGGCTCAGCAAATACGAGGAGTTGTATGACACTCTGGTAGAGGGTGGCAAAAGCAAACTGAGGCAGGCGGACCGCGAACGAAGCTTGCAGGCGCTGATGACAACAAACCTGCTCAAACGGCTCGAAAGCTCGGTAGAGTCCTTCCGGCTTACTTTGGGTAGTTTGCTGCGCAAGGTGGTTGGTGCAATAGAGCTTATTGAGGCGTTTCAGCAAACCGGATGTTCGGCAGCAATCACTGACTATACCGCTGGGCTCGAAGCTCTGGAGGCAGAAGAGGATGATTTTGTTTTACCTGAAGATGTTAAAATCGGAGGGAAAGTTCAGATCAGCCTGAGTGATATGGACGTTGAGCGGTGGAAACATGAACTGGCAGCAGACCAAATTTTGCTCGAAGAGCTTCTTGCTTCTATGCAGAAAATCACGCCCGACGATGATGCCAAGCTGCAACATTTGAAAAATCTTGTCCTGAACAAGATTGTGAACCCGATTAACGACGGGAATAAAAAGGTACTGATCTTCACCGCCTTTGCCGATACCGCCAATTACCTCTACAACAACCTGGCTGAGGATATTCTGCACACCAACGGCCTGCACACTGGCAAGGTAACCGGCAAGGATGCACCGAAATCAACGCTCAAAAAAAGTTACGATTTCCAGTCTCTGCTCACCCTTTTTTCACCGAGAGCTAAAGAGAAGGCCCTTGTGCTCCCTGAAGAGCCGAGAGAGCTCGATATCCTCATCGGTACTGACTGTATTTCTGAGGGGCAGAACCTTCAGGATTGTGATTACCTGATCAACTACGATATCCACTGGAACCCGGTGCGCATTATCCAGCGATTCGGGCGAATTGACCGCATTGGTTCGCAGAACACAACCATACAGTTGGTCAACTACTGGCCGGATATTTCGCTCGACGACTACATCAATCTCAAGGAACGGGTCGAAAACCGGATGATGATTGCCGACGTCACGGCCACCGGTGACGACAACCTTCTTACCGCACAAAGCAGTGATGTCGCATACCGCAAAGAGCAACTCCGGCGCCTGCAGGATGAAGTGGTCGAACTTGAAGAGCTGAAAACCGGCGTCTCCATTACCGACCTTGGATTGAATGAGTTCAGGATGGATCTGCTCAACTCTGTCAAAGCTTGTGGCGATCTTGGCGACTTGCCCAAAGGGATGCACGCCGTTGTTCCCGCCAACCCGGCAGCAGGCATAAAACCTGGAGTCATTTTTACCCTGCGTAACCGAAACGAAAGCGTGAATGTGAGCTTGCATAACCGCCTGCATCCTTACTATCTGATTTATATTGGACGAGATGGCGAGATTATTTCCAATCATACAGAGGTCAAGAGACTCCTTGATCTGGTGAGAGTAAGCTGCAAAGGGCAGTCGGAGCCTCTGCAAGCGCTCTGCCGCCTGTTTAACCAGCAGACTGACGAAGGACGCAACATGAAGGCTTACTCCGATCTGCTCAGTAACGCTATCCGCTCAATGATGGAGGTCAAAGAGGAAAAAGATCTTGACAGCCTCTTTTCAGGTGGAAAAACCACAGCGCTGCTCGACACCATCGCCGGTCTTGATGACTTCGAGCTTATCGCATTCCTTGTTGTGCTGGAGGAAGGATGAAGTCCGTGCTTTTTGAGTATCCAAAAAGTTCGGCATTTGGCCGGATAGTGCCGAAGAGCAAAATCTATGAGCATGTCTCTCCAGGCAAAGCCTTGAAAGAACTCTTTGTCCGCCAGGTTGATCAAATTATCTGGCAGCACAAGCTTGCACCCGAAACAGTCAACTTGCGCCAGACACCTTCCGTGCCGGAAATAGAGATTTTCTCCATTATTCTGAAAGATGGTGAGCTTAAAAACGATGTGCTCCGCTCTATTGATCAGGCAATTGCGTTTCCGCTTCTTTTTGAACTCCTGTATGGTGATAAGTGCAAAGTTATAGCAGCGTACAAACGCCCGAGCGAGGCCGATAGTGCGAAATGGGTCGTCAGCGACTATTTTGAATCGGCATGGTTGCCAA
>Ga0209083_1002984_pt1 | contig 14900 bp, 11 predicted proteins | sample AM7aDNAmetaG_FD_184132 | JGI IMG/M metagenome (GOLD analysis project Ga0209083, IMG submission 184132) | Freshwater microbial communities from Finland to study Microbial Dark Matter (Phase II) - AM7a DNA metaG (SPAdes) (version 3) | ecosystem: Environmental > Aquatic > Freshwater > Lake ...
GAACCGGCACCGGTGGACTACGGTGTGATATTTGATATGGTGGAGAGTCTGGCATCGCAGGGCAAGGACGAAATAGGTCATTAGGCATGATGTTACTCATTTACGAAGGAATCCTTACGCCTACCCATTTTATGCCGTAAATTTCCCATTTTCGTTTAAGCGAAAATTCCGATGGGAAGACGGAAGACCAAAGCTGTGGCGCGTTTGGCAGCATTATCGAGTTTGGCATGTTGTAACAAATTGGTCATTTTTTGTACATTGGACTTAGGCCGCAGAATCAGCGAGGTTTGACAGCCTAGGCACAAAGTTGTCCACACAATCTGTGGATAAGCCCAATGTCCAGCAATCAGCGGGGTTTTAGGTTAAACTTGCCACATTTCTCACCCACAAAGATACCCGTTTTTCAGCATGAATGGGCCGTTTTACGCCACCAATGACGACAGCCAAACAGATCATAAAAAGATCACGTCATTCCATGCTAAATACTACGCGCACGAACTCACGCAACGGCATGGACCCAACGGCATAGAGCGTCTATCCCAATCCCTGTTTGATGCCAGTGTCGATCTGAACCCTCATCAAATTGAAGCCGCCTTGTTTGCCTTGAAATCCCCGTTATCCAAAGGTGTCTTGCTGGCCGACGAAGTGGGTTTAGGCAAAACGATTGAAGCCGGGATTGTCCTTTGTCAATATTGGTCAGAGCGAAGAAGGCGATTATTGGTCATCTGCCCCGCATCCTTGCGCAAACAATGGGCGCTGGAACTGGAAGAAAAATTCAACCTGCCTACGGTCGTGCTGGATGCCAAAACGTGGCGCGACACACTCAAAAAGGACCAATCGCCGATCAACCAGAAAGTCATCATCATCCTGTCGTATAACTACGCCAACCGGATTCGTGACGAACTGAAAGCCATCGCATGGAATTTAGTGGTGATCGACGAAGCCCACAAGCTCCGCAATGCTTATCGGGAGAGCAACAAGATTGGCCAGGGCTTGCGCTGGGCGACGGCAGATTGCCGGAAACTGCTACTCACCGCAACACCATTGCAAAACTCCTTATTGGAGTTGTACGGGCTTTCGACTCTGATTGATGAACACCTGTTTGGCGACGTGAACGCCTTTCGTAGCCAATATGTCTCCGCAGGGGGTGACATGGATGGCCTGCGCCAACGATTGTCAGGATTTTGTCGGCGCACCTTGCGCAACCAAGTCACGGAATATATCCGCTACACCGAACGTAGGGCCATCACCCAACCCTTTCGCCCGAATGATGATGAACACAAACTCTACGAGGCGGTCAGTGCATTTTTACTCCGCCCGAACAGCTATGCCATCCCGAAACGCCAGAGACATCTGACTGAACTGATTCTGCGCAAACTGCTGGCATCGTCTTCCTTGGCAATCGCCGGTACGCTTGAGACCATGAAATTAAGGCTAGAAGCCTTGCGCGATGAAAAAATCCAAGACGATCCTGATTTTGCCGAGCAATTAATCGCCGAGGAGGACATTGAAGGGGATTTGCTTGATGAAATACTGGACATGGACCCGCCCGAAGAAGATAGCGATACGCCTTCCCCCACTATCGACCAGAGGCAGTTAAAAGAAGAGATTGAGTTACTGGCGCAACTGGTTTTGTGGGCGCGTGGCATCGGCACCGATACCAAAACCCGCAGCCTGTTGAGTGCCTTGGAAATCGGTTTTCAGCAAATGGTTAAAATAGGCGCACAACGCAAGGCGCTTATTTTCACCGAATCACGCCGCACTCAGATTTACTTGAAGGACTACCTCCAAGCCAACGGTTACGCTGGTCAGGTTGTGCAATTTAGCGGCACTAACAACAGCCCGGAAGCTACCGCCATTTATCAAAACTGGCTGACTACCAACCAAGGCACGGGCCGTGTATCAGGTTCCAGGGACATCGATATTCGCACGGGACTGATTGAACATTTCCGCGACCAGGCCAGCATCATGATCGCCACCGAGGCGGCGGCGGAAGGGGTCAATATCCAGTTTTGTTCGCTCGTCATCAATTATGACCTGCCTTGGAATCCTCAGCGTGTGGAGCAACGGATAGGCCGTTGCCATCGCTACGGGCAACAGCATGATGTCGTCGTCATCAACTTCCTTAACGAGCGCAACGAGGCAGACCGCCGCGTACTGGAATTGCTGACCGAGAAATTCAACTTGTTTAATGGCGTTTTTGGTGCGTCTGATGAAGTCTTGGGCAGCATCGAGTCCGGGGTGGATTTTGAAAAGCGCATCTTGACCATTTATCAACAATGCCGCACACCGGCAGAAATCGAAGCCGCCTTTAAAGCCTTGCAAGCGGAAATGGACGAACGCATCCAGGCACGGATGACCGACACCCGGAAAATGCTGCTCGAAAACTTTGACGAAGAGGTTCATGAACGGCTTCGCGTCCAACTGAACGATGCAAAAGCCCAACTTGACCGCTTCAGTAAACGCTTCTGGTCACTGAGCCAGTTCATACTTGAAGCTCATGCTCGATTCGACGACGACACCTTAAGCTTTGAACTCGTCAAACCGCCTAATCAGCACATTCCGGCGGGCCGTTATCACCTGATTTCCAAGACTGCGCCCGTTACGAACAAGCCCAAGGCGGACGGTATTGAAGAATTACACGCTGAATACGGCAAATACCTTTACCGCCTCTCGCACCCGTTAGGCGAATTTGTCATCGACCATGCCAAATCGCTGGACACGCCACCGGCACACATCGTGTTTAATATCAGCCAGCACCCAACCCGACTGCTTCTGGTGGAGGCATTACGGGGCAGACGGGGCTTTCTGACCTTGACCGCGCTGGCGATAGAAAGCTATGAGCGCGAGGAATATCTGCTTTTCTCAGGCGTAGACGACCACGGCTTGCATCTGGATCAAGAAACCTGTGAAAAGCTATTTAACTGCATCGCAGACAACACCGGTCCGGCCAGCATAGCCGACAGCATCAATCAAAGGCTCGCCGCCGATGCGGAACGGCATATCAAAGCCACCATCAGTAAATCCTTGGAAGCCAACAACCGGCACTTTAATGAGGCGCGTGAAAAGTTGGAGAAATGGGCGGATGACCTGGTTCTAGCCGCAGAAAAAGCCCTGAAAGATACCAAAGAGCAAATTAAGGTTTTGCAACGTCAAGCCAGGCTCGCCACCCATCTCGACGAGCAGCATGAAATCCAGCAAAAAATACTTAAACTGGAAAAACAGCAACGCCGCCAACGGCAAGAGATTTTCCAAGTGGAAGACGACATTATCGAAAAACGCGATGCACTGGTAGACTCACTGGAACGCCGCCTGACCCAAAAAACCGAATCGCAAAGGCTTTTCACTATTTGCTGGGAGGTGGTTTGAGTTGAGGAAATTGGACACAAGTAGAATTGTCCACAAAATACACGAAAATCACGAAACAATCGAAAGGTTTGGGGTGAAATCGTTTAAGTATTTTGTCTTTTTCGTGCCTTTCGTGGCTTTTGTGATTTTCGTGGACAATCAAACAAAATAAATAAAATGAGTAAATACGACGACCTCGTAACTAAGCTAAAAGAAATCTTCCAGATTGACCGACCTGAACTGGATTTTGGTGTCTACCGCATCCTCAGCGCCCGCATGGGGGAAATCACTGATTATCTGGAAAACCGCCTTAAAGCCAAGGTCGCCGAAAGTCTGGCCGTTGCGGTCTCGGCCAATCGGATAAGTCTACACAAAGAACTGAAAGAGAAAGAAGCACAATATCGCGCCGAATCCAGACTGGACAATAATCGGTCAATGACCGCCACACGTTCTGCGGGTGGCAAAGTCAAAGCCTCTGGCATGGACCCGGATAGCGTACCCAAAATAGCGGAGATCAAGCAAAAGCTGGCCCGCTTTGGCATCGTGGCGGCGGAACACGAAAACGCGGTTTTCACTCATCTGTTGACGTTCTTCTCCCGTTACTACGACAAAGGCGACTTTATCAGCCAACGCCGCTACAAGGGTGACACCTATTGCCTACCCTACGCCGGTGAAGAAGTCGTGCTGCATTGGGCCAACAAAGACCAGTATTACACCAAAAGTGGGGAGAATTTTTCCAATTACGCTTTCAAGCTGGACGATGGCCGCAGTGTGCGCTTCCGCTTAGTTCAGGCAGACACCGCCAAAGACAACCGCAAGGACAACGACAAGGAACGCCGCTTTGTGCTGATCGAACAGCACACCCGCACCTTGATTGATGACGATGGCGACGAATACGAACAACCCCAAGAACCCGTGGCGGAAGAGAATGGCGAACTGGTGCTGCGCTTTGAATACAAAGCTATGCCGAAAGGCAGCAAGCAGGATGAATTGGTGGCTCAGGCCGTCAAAGCCGTTCTGAACCACCCTATTGTAAAAGCCCGTTGGCTGGACTTAGGGCGACGCGAACCCACCGAGAAAAACCCGCAACGCACCCTACTGGAAAAATGCCTGGCCAACTACACCGCCAAAAATTCGGCGGATTATTTCATCCATAAGGATTTGGGCGGCTTCCTGCGCCGTGAACTGGATTTTTACATCAAAAACGAAGTGATGAATCTGGATGACTTGCAGTATGCCGAAACCTTTGCCGACATCGAACACAAGCTGCGGATGATACAAACCCTGCGCTCGATTGCGCTGGATTTGATTGCCTTCTTGGCGCAACTGGAAGACTTCCAGAAAAAGTTGTGGCTGAAAAAGAAGTTCGTCGTGGCTACGCATTATTGTGTGACGCTCGACCGTGTGCCGGAAAGCCTTTACCCCTTGGTTGCCGCGAACCAACAGCAATGGGAGCAGTGGGGTAGCCTAGGGATGCTAAATGGCAAAACCGATTTGCTCAACCAGACCAAAGCGGGCAGCGTCGAATATCTTAAAGAACACCCTTACCTGATGGTGGACACTGCCCTATTTGATGCCACCTTCAAGCACACGCTGCTGGCAACGTTGGATCATCTGGATGAAAGCCTTGATGGATTGCTAATACATGGGGACAATTTTCAGGCGTTGAATCTGTTACAGGAACGATATAGGGAGCAGGTGAAGTGCGTTTATATTGACCCGCCTTACAATACGGATGCTAGTGCCATCTGCTATAAAAATGGCTATAAGTCATCAAGTTGGGTTTCGTTGATTCAAGGTCGCCTGCAAATAACTCGACAGCTTATGACTGATGATGGTGTACTCGTCGCCGCCATTGATGACGCACAACAAAAAGAATTGAGTTTTCTTCTTTCAGAAAGCTTCATGGGAAACCTGTTGGGTACAATATGTGTTCGCTCAAACCCATCGGGTCGCCCGACTCAAGCCGGGTACGCAGTTTCTCATGAATACTTATTATTTGCTGGTCATTCAGAAATATCCGTAATCGGACGCCTACCACCAACCTCTGAACAGATGGCTCGCTTCAATCAAGTTGATGAAGACGGTGCTTTCGAGTGGCGTAATCTTAGACGGGAGGGTTCAAATTCTGATCGAAATGCCAGACGGGGGCTATACTATCCAATCTACATCAAGGGTGACAAAATTAGCGTTCCACAAATGATGTGGAATGAAATTGATGAATTGTGGGTAATTGAGGAACAGCCAGCCGAGGGAGAGCAAGTTGTCTATCCAGACAACGATGATGGGGTACAGAAGACATGGCGGTGGGAATGGAAGACTGTTATGAAATCTAATTCTTCTCTAGCTGTTAGGAAGGATAGATCGGGTAAGGACTATATTTACTACAAGAGACGGCCAAATCAAAATGGAGTTGTTTCGGTCTCATCGTGGTTTGACGCAAAACATTCCGCTACCGAGCATGGTACTGCCTTGCTCAAAAACCTTTTTGGAGCAAGCCCGTTCTCCTATCCAAAATCGATCCATGCTGTAGTCGATTCTATTTATATAGCAGGCGCATCAAATCAGAAGACTCTCGTTCTTGATTACTTCGCCGGTTCCGGTACAACCGCCCACGCTGTCATCAATCTAAACCGTCAAGACAAAGGGTATAGGAAGTATATCCTCGTTGAGCAAGGTGAATACTTTGATTCCGTCTTAAAACCCCGCATTCAGAAAGTCGTTTATTCAGCAGAATGGAAAGACGGCAAAGCCACTGCCCCGCATACCGGCATTTCCCATGCCTTCAAAGTTCTCCAAATTGAAAGCTACGAAGACACGCTAAACAATCTGCAACTACGCCGATCCCAAGCACAACAACACTTGCTCGACGACTTGCCGCAGTCAGCCCAAGAAGATTATTTGTTGCACTATCTGCTGGACATCGAAAGCCGTGGTTCGCTGCTATCGGTGGAACATTTCAACAAACCGTTTGATTGCAAGCTGAAAGTCACCGTGGATTCGGCGGGGGCTTATGAAGAGCGCAGCATAGACCTGGTGGAAACCTTTAATTACCTGATCGGTTTGCGCGTCAAGCAGTTCGACATGCAGATGGAACAGGGCTTTGTGTTGGTCACGGGTTCTCTGCCCACGGGTGAAAAAACCTTGGTATTGTGGCGCGATGTGGAACGGGTGGATTACGAACGCTTGAACCGCTTGTGCGACAAGCTCGCCATCAACCCGGCTGACAGCGAGTTCGATGTGGTTTACATCAATGGCGACCACAACATCCCGGCGATGTTCACTAGCCTTGAGAGCGAAGGCGGCATCACCAAAACCCTGAAAATCCGCCAGATCGAAGCGGAATTTTTAAGCCGCATGTTCACCACGGAGGGTGTGTAATGGCTGGCGAGATTGTCTTTTACCAAACCGATGATGGCCGTGTGCGTGTGCAAGCCCGCCTTGAAGATGAAACTTTATGGCTCACGCAACAGCAAATGGCTGAGTTGTTTCAAACGTCCAAGCAAAATATCAGTCACCATATCCGTAGTATTTATGAAGAAGGCGAGCTTACCTTAGATGCAACTGTCAAAAATTATTTGACAGTTCAACGCGAGGGAACCCGTGATGTGCAACGGCAGATTGAGTATTACAACCTAGATATGGTGATCTCGGTTGGCTATCGGGTAAAAAGCCTGATTGCCACGCGCTTCCGCATCTGGGCAACTGCGCAACTTAAAGAATACATCGTCAAAGGTTTTGTCATGGATGATGAACGCTTGAAAAATCCACCCGTGGCCGGTTCCAATGTGCCGGATTATTTTGACGAAATGCTGGCGCGTGTCCGCGACATCCGCGCCAGTGAGCGGCGCATGTATTTGCGGGTGCGTGAGATTTTCGCATTGGCAGCCGATTACGAACCTTCTTTGCCGGACACCACGCGGTTTTTCAGCACGATTCAAAACAACTCCGCGAGAATCCCCGCCCTTCAGGGCGGGGAGGGATAGCGGGGCAAGCTTTGCTTGTCTGTAAAAAAATGGTTTTCATATTGCCTGCCTATTGAGTAAAATGCTCAATATGAAAATCACGTTGCAGATAAAGCTCATCCCAGACGGAACCCAGCACGCCGCGCTGTTGGACACCATGAAGGTGTTTAACGATGCGTGCTGCTTCATCGCCGAGGTTGCGCACCGCGAGAAGTGCGTTTCCAAGTTCGCACTGCAAAAACTCACATACCACGCGGTTAGGGCGCAGTTCGGCCTGTCCGCCCAGATGGCCATACTTGCCGTCCATAAAGTGGTCGGCGCATACAGGCGGGACACGTCCATCCAGTGCTCGTTCAAGCCCGACGGGGCGATTGCCTACGACCAGCGCGTGCTTAGCTTTAAGGGTTTGGAAAAGGCCAGCATCCTGACGGTCGAAGGCAGGATGACCATCCCCATGCAAATGGGCGAATACCAGAAAGTCCAGTTCGGCCGAGCCCACGGGCAAGCCGACCTGGTGCTTAGGGACGGGGTGTTTTACCTCCTCCTTGTCGTCGACACGCCGGCGGCGCCCGCCATCGAGCCAGCCGGCTTCATCGGGGTGGACCTTGGCATTGTCAGGATTGCCAGCGACTCCGACGGGGAATGTTTCGACGGCGGGCCGGTCGAGAAAACGCGGGCAAGATATCACAAGCAAAGGCAGGCATTGCAGTCGTGCGGTTCCCGGTCCGCCACCAGGCGCCTTAAAAAAATCAGCAAAAAAGAATCGAATTTTAGGAGGGGTATGTGACAACAAGCTGCATTTTGCCGTCACCGGGATGACCGCCGCCGAAATTATTGCCGAATACGAATTGTTTGCCGCACAGCGTCGGGCGCAAAAAGAGGCGATTGGGGAAAATGACCAGTTCGCGCAATTAGAAGCCGCAGCCAAACTGCTTACCGGCACCCAGCCCAAGGGTAAAAATAAGCGTAATCAGGATGGGCAAGTCGATGGCTAAAAATGCAAAACGCAGCTTCCATCAGGAGTTAGTGCTCAACCATTGGATGATGAGTTTTTTCAATGGCGGCAGCATCACTGCTTTAAAAAAGCGCCTGGGCGAAGACCGGCACGAGGGCATAGACGATGACGGCCAGACCGGTTTCTTCCATGCGCTTGCGCACGATCTGTTTGAGCCTGACCTCATCAGCCAGCACGATATACGCCGCTACGATTTGAACATTGTGCGGCACTGGAACGCCATCACCGAAAAACGCAACAAGCTGGAAGGCACGGTACTCAATATGAAGTACTTCCAGTGGCTCTCGCTACTGTTTACCGAAATCTATCTGGATTGGTATTTCAACCGGCGTCAGCACTTGTTGGACGGTTTGAATCAATCGCTGGAAACTTACAACCAATCACAAGAAGCCGAACATCATTTTCAGCGTTTTGATGCGGACGAACTGAATAAACTGGCTTTCTGGAACGCCACCGGCAGCGGCAAAACGCTGTTGTTGCATGTCAACATCCGCCAATACCTGCATTATTATCAAAACGGCAACAAAGACACTTATCCCGACAAGATTATTTTATTGACACCCAATGAAGGCTTGTCGCGGCAGCACTTGGAAGAGTTAAAGCTGTCCGGTTTTGACTTTTGCCATCTGTTCGACAAAAAAATCAGCACCCTCTTCAAAGGCGCAATCGAGATCATCGACATCAACAAATTGGGCGATGACATGGGCGACAAGACGGTGGCGGTGGAAGCCTTTGAAGGCAATAACCTAGTCCTGGTGGACGAGGGGCATCGCGGCACGGGAACCGCAGCGGGGGCTTGGATGAGCCGCCGCGAAACCTTGGTTCACGGAGGTTTTGCCTTTGAGTATTCAGCCACCTTCGGGCAAGCTGTGGCAAAGGGCTTGACCGTGAGCAAGGCGGAAGAAGACATTCGCAAGAAGAAGGCGAAGCTACTGTTTGACACCACCAATCTGAGAAAACTGAACGAGGCCCAAAAGCAGCAATTGACGCTGATCAACGCCGAGAAGCGCAGGGCGCGCACGATGGCGACACGGGAAACTTACGCCAAAAGCATCCTGTTCGATTATTCCTATAAGTTTTTCTATGAGGACGGCTACGGCAAGGAATCGTTGATCCTTAATCTTAAGGACGAGGACTACGACAAAGCCGATATTGCCCACCAGTATTTTACCGCTTGTCTATTGAGCTTTTATCAGCAGCAGTACCTATGGAACACACACCGCGACAAGCTGGCCGTCTTCAATATTGAAAAACCGTTGTGGGTGTTTGTCGGCAATACGGTGGCTGGCGAAGATTCCGACATTCTGAATGTGCTGCGCTTTTTGGCGGGATTTTTAAACGACGAGGCCAAAACCAAACGATGGTTAAACGATTTGCTAGGCAATACCGCCCGCTTGCTGGATGCCAAAGGCAACAATATTTTCCAAGGCCGATTTACACCCTTGCTGCAATTCAGCGCCGAGGAGGTTTATATCGGCATTATCAAAAGGCTATTCAATGCCGAGGCCAAGCAACGGTTGAAAGTCGTCAATCTGAAAAGCAGCAAGGGCGAGTTGGCTCTGCGTGTAGGCGATGCCGAACCGTTCGGGCTGATTAACATCGGCGATGATGCCGGTTTTTTCAGAGAGGCGGATAAACCTGAGAATTCAAGCCTGTTTGACACCGAGGCGGATGATTTTGGCAGATCGCTGTTCGGTACGTTAAACGACCAAGACAGCCGCCTGCATGTGTTGATTGGTTCGCGCAAATTTACCGAAGGCTGGAGCAGTTGGCGGGTTTCCACGATGGGCTTGCTCAACATGGGCAAAGGCGAAGGTTCGCAAATCATCCAGTTATTCGGGCGTGGAGTGCGGTTGAAGGGTAAGGACTATTCGCTCAAACGCAGCACACCCAGCCAGCGGCCTAGGGATGTGCATTTGGAACGGCTGGAAACGCTCAATATATTCGGGGTGAATGCGGGCTACATGGCTACTTTCAAGGAGTACCTGAAAGAAGAGGGCGTTACCCCACCCGATGAAATGATCCAATTGAATTTTGATACGCACATCAATTTGCCGGAAGGCAAACTCAAAACGCTGGCGCTTAAAGACGGCTACAAGGATAACCAGACCAAGGGATTCAAGCGCAACAACTTCCCTTGGCTGTACGAGATTCCTACAGAATTTACAGGCAAGATCAAACCGGCGCATATCGAACTGGATTTATATCCAAAAATAGAAGCCATGAGCACCCAGGACAAGGCCAGTGCCACGCCGGTTGCCAATAGCCGCAATCAAGGCAAGATTGCCAGCGAAACCATGTCGCTGTTTGATTTCGACCGCATCTATTTGGCGGTGCAGGAATTCAAGCAACTCCGCAGTTGGAGCAATTTGCGGCTAGAGCGTTCGCGTTTGCTGGACTTCTGCCTAAAGCACAATGATTGGTACACGCTCTATATCCCGCAGACCGAGCTAGGCATTCGCACCATTGCCGACATCCGCAAACAAGAAGACATTCTCATCCGTTTGCTGCAAGACTATACCGACCGCTTTTACAAATCGCTGAAAACGGCTTACGAAGGCCAGTTCTACGAGATTCTTAACGTGCGGGAAGACGATGATGGCTTGCTCAAGAAGTATCACTTTGACATCGACAACGATGCAGACGGGGAAGAATACGAGAAAAGAATCAAAGCTCTTCAGTCATTGGTGACGGCGGGCAAGATCGGCGAGGCCAACCAGTGGAATGCCGGCCAGATGGTCGCCATTTGCTTTGACCGCCATCTTTATTATCCCTTGCTGTATTTTCCAGAAGGCACTGTGCCATTGAAAATGCGCCCATTGGCATTTGATGCCCCCGGCGAAGTGCAGTTTGTGCGCGACCTTGAAGCCTTCCATCAATCGCCGATGGGCAAGAAAATAATCGGCAAGCACAGCCTTTACCTGTTACGCAACGCCGACACCAAAGCCAAAGGGCTAGGCTTTGCCTTGGCTGGCAATTTCTATCCAGATTATTTGCTCTGGTTGGTGGACGATGAAACTGGCTGGCAGTGGCTGAGTTTTGTTGACCCGAAGGGGCTACGCCAGATGAACCTGAATGACCCCAAGCTTGGGCTTTACAAGGAAGTGAAAGTGATCCAAGAAAAGCTAGGCGATCCGAAACTAACCCTAAATGCCTTTATTGTTTCAGTGACACCGTTTTCAAGCTTGTCTAATCCGGCTAATGTTTCTTGCGAGCAAGCAGACTTGGAAAGCCGAAACGTGTTGTTTATGTCTGATGGGGGGCCGGGTTATTTGAAGAAAATGTTTGAGCGGATTGGATGCGGCGGGCAAGCATGAACTCGATACCTCCTAATACCAACCCTACGGAGCATATTAATGACACCACAACAGATTCAACAGGCGGAAATGCGTCTCATGCAATGGCGGGCCAGCCACAGCGACCCGGACAGCCGACGGGAAGCCTATCGCAAGGAGATTCTGGCGTTCACCCTCCACTCGATGGCGATGGAGAACGAGCCGGTCAACCCGGAACGTCTGGCGCAATTGCTCAAACAACCCAGCCTCAAGACGCAACCCGAGAACTGAACACAACAAACGGCCCATTGCCGTACAGTGTTGTTGCCGAGCGTTTGGCAGTGAACATAGCCCGCTGCCTTGATGCTTTGCTGGATGGTGCGCCAGAAGACATCATGATCAACCCGGAGTGGATTCGTGGCATCCACCAACGCATTGCCGGTGAATTGTTCCCCGATTGGGCAGGGAGTTTTCGCCACACGGATGTTCAGGTAGGAACTCACCTACCACCGCAGGGCTTCAATGTGCCAATTCATGTCAGCAATCTTTGCCTAGACTTGGCGGAACGAATGCGCCATGTTTCCGGGCTGGAATCCATTGCCAACTTGTTGGCTTGGGTAGACTGGCGCTTCCAGTGGATACACCCGTTCAAGGATTTCAATGGGCGGGTGGGGCGTATTCTAATGGCACGTTAACCCGACCACACAGCTTAAATTTGGGAGACTGACATGAACGCACTTTCCAAAGACCTACGACAGCGGATTTTGAATTACGCGTTGAACCACTCGGTTCGTCAAACCGCACGGGCATTCCATGTCAGCCCGAACACTGTCCAACAGATCAAGAAGCTGTTCTACGAAACCGGCGGCATAGAACCCCGCCCCAGCAAGCCCGTCCACGCCCATGCCGTTTCGCCCGAAGGGGAACTGTACTTGAAAGCACTCCTCTTGGAGGAAGTGGACTTGACGCTGGAACGGCTCTGCGAGCTTTACTGGCAAGCCTATGGGGTCCGCGTCGGCGTGGCCACGATGCATCTCACGCTCAAGCGCATGGGCCTCAGCTATAAAAAAAAGACCTTCCACGACCCGAAGAAGAACGACGAAGGGGCTGAAGGCATCAAAGTCAGCTACGCCTGCCAGTTGGAAGGGGTAGCACCCGAAGACCGCATCTACCTTGATGAAACGGGAAGTTCCCTGAACCTGAGCCTGGGCTATGGCCGATCCCCCAAGGGCGAGCGCGTCAACGACGAAAAGCCCACCGCGCCCGGCCAGACCATCAGCACGGCGGCGGTGCTGACCGAGCATGGCATCGAGGCGGAGTGCCTGTATTTCGGCACACTCACAGCCAAGCGGTTCATCGCCTATTTGGATGTGTATGTGCTGGCTCTCCTTGTCGGCGGCAAACTCTTGATAATGGACAACCACCCGGTGCATTGCGCCAAGGCCGTGAAACGGTTTCTGGAAGATCACAATGTGTCGTTTGCCTTCCTGCCAGCCTATTCGCCCGAGCTTAATCCAATTGAAGAGGCGTTTTCAAAGATCAAACACTATATCAGAAAATGCAAGCCTAGGACGGAGGAAACACTTTTTGATGCCATCGGAAACGCTATCGCAACAATTACTGAGGATGATGTAATTGGGTATATCAATCATGCCGAAGAGTACTTACAAGTAACTGGTTGATATTAAAAATGCTGTATGTAATGAATGTTGCAATAAACATCCATCGTCTCCACCCTTCCATTTTATAGCCTTTTGTGAATATCCGTGATAACCAACCGGCATCTTCAATGTCCTCGCAGATGTAGCTAAGTCCACCTTCAGGAGCCTTGTAACTTACAATCTTGGCAGCGTCTTCATCGCTTATTGGTTCGGCGCGAATCCAATATCTGTTGGTTTTGCCTCGACCACCTGAGCCTTGGTTATTTGGTCCAATAGTTGGATTGACCATATACCCATGTTTGGATAAAAATTGTTCCAACCCAGTTTTTTTCTTCTCCCAAAGCTTTTCAAGCCTATTCCAGAGAAGGCGAACTTCTTTAGGTATATCCTCGCTATCTTTCTTGGGCCAAGGTTTTGCTGGCCCGTACAGTCTGTTCATCGCATCCGAGATTTCCTTTGGGGTAAAACCTTCCTCTGCTTGCTCCTGTTTGGCTTGTACGAGTTGGCACCATGCCATCAGCAAGACTCCTTGTTGCTCGTCCTTTTCCACCCAAGTAAATACTTCTTTTTCAATCAGTTGCTCAAATTCTGTTGGTGATAAACCGGTTTTTAAACCGGTTAAGGTCTGTTTTGATTCTGTGGGATGACTAGAATTTTCAACGGTTTCCATTACTAATCTTTATTTAATACAGGAGCTAAATACCATGAATGCGCAAAGTTTAGTACAGTCGTTCGCGCTAAACCAGAAAAACCGGGTGGTTTGTGTTGAGGAAGTGCCACGCGGGTTGGATTGCGGGTGTTTTTGTTCTGTTTGCCAAGCCTCATTTCGTTGATGAAGAAAAATGCGGGGCAATCCGTTCTCTGGACTGGTCCGCCATTGAAATACAATTGGACCCGACAACCCAGGAAAGCTGGAATTGGGACTCGTTGGCGGCGGTAGTGATCCATGGAACAGAGAAAAAGACTTGGATTCATTGGCCCGGACGAGCCAAACTTGAAGCCAAGGCTAACGCAAAAGCCTACGAAGCGGCATTGATGCAAGCTTTGAAGGTAGCCTCTTCGAGTTCTTCCGCATCTGGCGTTGAGCCTGTCAAAACTGATTTCCGCCTCCACGGTATGATCGTGCGTGTCACCGATCTATCTTTTGGTGTGGCGGTTTGGTCTCCCTATCATCCAGAAGTCAACACTATCATCAAATCCATCGTCAAGCCTTTGGGCGGGCGTTGGCAACCCAAATACCGAAATTGGCTGCTACCCAAAGCGGTTAGGTGATTTCCAATAATGAATCCACCAAAACCGAAATGAATTGTCCACGAAAATCACGAACAATTCCTCCGCAAATCACCTTGCCAAGCTGGGGCTTGGCGTTCCTTCTAGGAGCGCCAAGCCCCAGCTTGGCCTTTGGATGGGATGTTCTTTATTGGATATCACCTTAAGCCGTGGCGACAACAAAGCCTGCGACCACGATTTCGCCACCCAAGGGAGCCATACGCCGTGCGGCATAGTGGAGGAAGACTCCGGCGATCTGTACATCAACATGGGCTGCTCCCATAAGACGAGTGACTTCATTGCGGATACGCTTGATGGTTGGTGGAAGAGCCTGCCGCCGGAAAAACAGCAAAGCATTGACAAGATA
>Ga0209083_1002989_pt1 | contig 14892 bp, 14 predicted proteins | sample AM7aDNAmetaG_FD_184132 | JGI IMG/M metagenome (GOLD analysis project Ga0209083, IMG submission 184132) | Freshwater microbial communities from Finland to study Microbial Dark Matter (Phase II) - AM7a DNA metaG (SPAdes) (version 3) | ecosystem: Environmental > Aquatic > Freshwater > Lake ...
AATTGCCGTCTTCGCCGTAGGAGTCGGTCTTCTTGATGTGCATGTAGAAAAAGTCGTACTTTGAAACATTCTGCTCCAGCAGGTCAAACTCGCTCTTGATGGTATCCCCCGCGTCCAGCACGTCCATCCCGACAAGACGGGCAAGCCCCTTGTACATCGGGTAGTTCGCCACGCAGGCGGTTGACATTTTCGTAATCTCCTTGAGCGCCGGAATATCAGGACAGCCCGCTATGCCGCGCAGCAAAAAGGTGTTCGCCTTCGGCTCGTTCTTCAACACCTCGTTGGCCAGTTTGATAAACTTGTTGAGCACCTCGGAAGTTTTCTTTGCCTCGGGACGCAGCGGCGAAACTTCGTGGGCTTTCAAACCCTCTTTCTGCGGATCGGTCTCGTTCACGCCGTCGGCCAGCCCGTCGCCTTCAAGAATCACCACAAACCTGTGCTCCTTGCCGTTTTTGATTATTATTTTAACGCCGTCAATTTCCTTTATTGCCGCGGAAAGCCTGCCGGTGAGCTCAATATTCTTGTCGGTCGGAATCCTGCCCGCCCGGCGGTCGAGAATGGCCCCGCTTTTATCCATAGTGGCAAAATTCGCCCTGGCGGCGATGTTTTTGCAGGTCATCGGGAAGTTTATCCCGAGCGCCTCAAGCACTCCGCGCCCTATCGGAAACGCTATCGGGTCATAGCCGAAAAGCGCCAGATGCGCGGGCCCCGAGCCGGGAGTGATTCCCCTGGCTATCGGGTGGGTGAGGCCGAGCATTCCGGTTTTCGCGAGCTCGTCAAGGTTGGGCTTCTTGGCGGTTTCAAGTTCGGTCTTGCCGGTCGAGGGATTAGGCAGGCCTCCGACGCCGTCCATTACCATAAGGAGTATCTTCGTCGTATTTTTCACAGTGAGCGATTTGATCAGTTTCAGGTCCATTATTGCCTCCGTTGGGGTTAGATTACTGATTATACTTGATTGCAAAGGGGTATTTCAAATCATTTGAACAAAGGGCCTCAAATTGAAGGCGGTTTTTGCTATAATCATCAATGTAAAATGTTTTCGGGAGGATACTGTATGCTGTCGGCAGGTTTTGGCAAAGCAAGCATCTGGAATTCGATAAGAACGGAGCGCAGAGCGGCAACCCCGATTGAAGCCGCGGCCTTCTGCGTCTCTTCCGGCAAAACTTCCGCTCTTATGATTTTTACCGATATGGTCAATATGCGCTATTCTACCGCGGAGAGCGTCAGGAACGCCGTCTCCCGCGCCCTGAAGATTCCCAAAAGCGCCTGCGCCGTTTTCCTGACTCATAATCACGCCGTTCCGGGAGATACTCCCGGTAATTTTAATGTCGCCCTGCTCTCCCGCGCCTGCGCCCGCGCGGCCCGGCTCGCCTTTAACGGCAGAAAACCGGCGGAAATTGCCTTTGCGGGTTTCGAACCCAAAAAACCTCTCAACTTCACAAGAAGAATACTTTATAAAGACCTGGGAGCTCTGACTTTTTATAACGGGCACAGAGATGCAGGCGGAAGGCCCGACATCAGCCACACGCTGAAGATAGAACTTATGAGTTTCTGCAAGGGTACGCCGCCGGTACAGCAGCACGGCTTCGATGTTTCAGGCCCGCTAAAGAGCGCCTACAGAGTCCCCGAGCCGCCGGTAAAAGTGAAGTCCCCTTATTTTCTGGGGAAGCCCGTCGACGGACTGATGCAGGGCATATTCTTCCGCGAGCCCGGGAGCAAAAAACCCCTCGGCTCCCTCTTGCGCTTCGCGGCTCATGCAGCCGCTTCAAATGTCAAGGGAGCTGATTTCTATTCCGGGGATTTTCCTTACTTTGCCAGAAAAGAAGCGGAGAGGCTTTTCGGGGGCGGTTCCGTGTTCATGACCGGGCCGTCAGGAAACCTTGTTCCGCTGTTGACGAGAAAATCGCTGAAACTCGCGGAGAAGATAGGAAAGCAGGCAGCGCGCCTGATCGTTTTAAAGGCAAAGAACGCGCGGTGGGAAAAGATTGACGGCCCCGTAAAACCGGTTTCACTCAGGGCCGTGTTCCGGTTCAGAGATGATTTTTCCTCCAAAGCCGCCGACCGGAACCGGGAAATGCGGAAAATAGCGCGCAAAGCTCTGGCCGGCGCCAAAACCGGCATGCCGCTGAAAGACATCAAAAGACTGACCGACAGGTACGAGATGCTCGGTTACTCAAAAACTTATTTCGATAAAGGCGGAATGGCTGTCACGAAAAACCCGGGCGGCAAAATACCCTGGGATATTTTCGCTTTAAGGATCGGAAAATACGCCATACTCGGCCTCCCCGGAGAGCCTTTCGGGGAATACAGCGTTATACTTCGCTCCCGCACCATCGGCCGGCGGCTGATTACGGTTGAATTATGCAACGGCCACCTCTCCTATTTTCCCCTGAAGAAGGATTATCCTCTCGGCTCCTACGAGGTAAACGCGGCCCGCTGCGGCCCTTCAAACGAGAAAGTGCTTATCAATTCCGGCCTAAAAGCCCTGAAAAAACTCGGATTTTAGCGTTTTCCGGGGGGGTTACGCTTTTTATTCAAGCAATTAGCCTGCTTTTTTGTTATATTTACACCTATGCAAATTAACGACGCCGACATAAGAAAACAGCACGCGGCAAAATTTTCAATTATATCCAACTCGGGCCTCATCCTGCTGAAGATCGCCGTCGGCATCGTAACCGCGTCCGTAAGCATAATCGCTGAAGCGATACATTCCGGCATTGACCTCATTGCCTCAATCATCGCCAATTATTCCGTGAAAAAGTCAGGCGAACCGGCTGACTCCCTGCACCCTTTCGGCCACGGGCGCATTGAAGACATCTCAGCGCTTATTGAAGGCATCCTGATACTGTTCGCGGCCTGGCTAATCTTCCACGAAGCTTACGACAAATTCGCACACGGGGTCAACCTCACTTTACCCGGCGTAGGCGTTTTCATAATGCTCATCTCGTCAGTTTCAAACTGGGTAATCTCCGGCTACCTCTTTAAAGTAAGCAGGGAGACCGGATCATCCGCCCTTGAAGCCGACGGGTGGCATCTGCGGACGGATGTGTACACCTCAATAGCGGTTTTTGCCGGGCTTTCGGTCATCACCTTAAACGGTCTGCTGAAGGGCCCGGCCTGGGTCAGATACTTTGATCCGGCTATTGCGGCGCTGACCGCGCTTATGATTGTCAAAGCCGGATGGGATATTTCAAAAACCGCGGTAATGAACCTTGCTGACCTGAAAATATCGGACAACGAGGAATTGGCTGTCAAGCAGGCCATAGAAGAGAACTCGGACCGCTATGTTGAATTCCACGAACTTAGGACCAGAAGGGCTGGGCCTTTCAGATATATTGATCTTCATCTGGTAGTGTCACGCGACCTGCATGTGGAAACGGCTCACAAGCTGACCGATCACCTTGAAGAAGACATAAAAGCAAAACTGCCGCATACCGATGTCATTATACATCTCGAGCCCTGCGAGGGAAACTGCGAGGCCTGCCATATTAAGTGCCCGACGCATGCGCACGACGGAGACCTGAAATGATAGCGGCTGTTTTTTCCGATTCGCATAAAGACCTTAAGACATTGGGTGCGGCTGCCGAGGCGGCGAAAGCTTTTGGCGCGACAAAAATGATTCATCTGGGAGATACTTTCCGCGACGGCCTTGCACTTAAGAAGTATTCCGGCGACGTAGCAATGGTCCCCGGTCTCTGGGAAATAGAATACCACGACAGCAGTATTCCAAACAGGCTTATCATCGACCTTTGCGGATTTAAAACACTGCTCACGCACTCAAACAAAGCAACTCTTGAAGATATGACCCTGGACGGGAATCCTGACGAGATAATAGAAAATGAAAATATAGATATACTCCTATACGGTCACACACATTTTTTCGAAGCTGTTATCCGGGAAGGAAGGCTTGACCTTAACCCCGGTTCCTGCAGGGCGGGCGATAAAAGAGCCGCTTCTGTAACCTACGGATTGATTTTCACTGACGGGAAAAAGGCTACTGGAAGGATAATGGATCTGGATGGGAAAATACTCGCGGAAACGACATTAATAAAATTGTAAAAAGACGGTTTCTAACGCTCGCAACGCAAAGCTACTTTCCTATCCCAAAATATACGGCGATTTGAAGCAGGACGTTAGCATATACGCCGGCCAACACATCGTCAATCATTATACCCCAGCCGCCCGGCAAAGCCTGCAGCCCTCGGATCGGATACGGCTTCCAGATATCAAAGAGCCGGAAAAAAAAGAAGCCTGCGATAATGTACGGAATCCCGAAAGGAATGAAAGCCATTGTAACAAGATAACCGACAAACTCGTCGATAACAACTTTGTGCGGGTCCTTTTTCCCGAGGAGTTGTTCCGCTTCGGTTGACGCGAAAACCCCCGCAAAAAAAAGAAAAACGGTCACTGCCAGGTATAACAGCATATTGCCGCGCAGCAGCAGGTACGGCAGAACCGTAAAGGCGGTCGCAAAAGTTCCGCTGGCAAACGGAATATAGCCGATAAAAAGCACGGAAGAGAATAACTTAATTAGAAGGGTCCTCACAAACCTGCCCCCTTCAGAATATGCCTGTTACGCTTGAAGAAATCCCAGCCGGAATAAACCGACCAGAGAACGCAAATAAAGGTCATCACCCAGGGTACCGAATGAACAAAGGCAACGAATTTTTCTCCTGCATCTCCCTGCATAATAAAAAAATCCTCCCAGGGGTGAATAAAGCGAGTGATGTAATCCTGAAAGGCTATGATGACGAGTATAGTTATAATAGTAGCAATATGCCATGCGGTTTTATGCTTGCCTGCCTGCTCGGCCGCTATGACCGTCCCTTTCTGCGCGGCAACCAGGCGCACGGAAGTTATGATAAGCTCCCTGGAAAAAATTATAAGCACCATCCAGAAAGGCACCAGATCCAGCTGGACAAAAGAGAAGAATGCCGAAAGAACCAGCAGCTTATCCGCGAGCGGGTCCATAAACTTCCCGAATTCCGTAACCTCACCCCTCTGCCTTGCCAGGATACCGTCATATAAATCCGTCAACGAAGCAACAATAAAAACCAAGAGCGCAATGAGTTTTCCGTACTTGTAATTGGAAAAAAGGAAGATAATAAAGTACGGGATAAAGGTTATCCTAAGTACCGTCAACACATTTGAGATGGTTATTTTTTCCCTGCCCTGTAAACCCTTTTTTTTCTGCATTTTACTCCGGCCTCCCGGAAAGATCATACTCGGAAGCCCCGGCTATCTTCACTCTGATAATATCTCCCGGCGCCGCTTTCGTGCTCCTGGGGAGCAGCACTCTGCCGTCAACATCCGGCGCGTCCGCGTATGACCGGCAGACAAATGCGTCCTTCGCCGCGCTGTCAACAAGTACTTCTATTTTACTTCCCAATTTAGCTTTGTTCAATTCTAAAGAAATGCCTTTCTGAAGCGTCAATAGCCGGGAAAGCCTCTCCTGCTTCACTTTTTCGCTTATCCCTGCCTTCATTTTTCCCGAAGGAGTGCCTGATTCGCGCGAATAGGCAAAAGCCCCGAGCTTTTCAAATCTGGCACGGCGCGTGAACTCCATAAGTTCTTCGAAGGCCGAGTTGTCCTCCCCGGGATGCCCCACGATAAAAGTTGTTCGCAGCGCGGCACCCGGAACCTTTGACCTTATTCTTTCAATTACTCCCGCCGCCTCATCCCTGCCGTATTTTCTTCCCATCAGCTTCAACACTCTGCCATTAATATGTTGAAGAGGTATATCAAAATAGGAGCAGAGCTTCTCCTCTCCCGCGACGAGTTCAAGAAGTTCATCGCTCACACGGGAGGGATAAAGATAGAGCAGACGTATCCATTTAAGCCCTTTCACTTTTACAAGCTCTTTGAGCAATTTGACCAGCGCGGGCTTTCCATATATGTCAGAACCGTAATTCGTAGTATCCTGTGAGATGAGGTTTATTTCCTTCGCGCCGATTAGCGCGAGATTCTTCACCTCTCCGGCTATATCCTCAAGCTTCCGGCTCTTGAGCGGCCCGCGGATTGAAGGGATAGCGCAGTAATTGCACCTGTTATCGCAGCCTTCCGAGACTTTGACATAGACGGAATGAAGCGGTGTTGCCAGCACGCGAGGCGTATTTTTATTATAAATATAGCCTGGTTTTGAGACCAACAATTTGTTTGCCGGAACCGCCCTTATGACCTCGCCGATCCTCGTGAACTCGCTGACACCGATAAACGCGTCCGCTTTCGGAAATTTCTTAATAAGCAGTTCCTTCTGTTTCTGTACCAGGCAACCGGTAACAATTAGTTTTTGCCCCGGGCGTTTTTTCACGGAAAATTCTTTTATGGTGTCTTCCGATTCTTTTACGGCATCCTTAACAAAAGAACAGGTGTTTACGATAAGAACATCTGCTTCTTTGGGGTCGCTGACCGCCTCAGCGCCATTTTCCGCTAGAATACCTAGCATAACCTCAGAATCAACGAGGTTCTTCGAACAGCCAAGACTTATCATTCCGACTTTGATCATTTTAACTTCCCTTTGATATGACTTTTCTTTTTAGCTGACTTGCGATTACATCTTACCGTCGCAGTAGACTCCGCCCTTGCCGTCATCGTGGTTAAGGTATTCACAGTAGTTGCAGAGACCGCTTGGATGCTTTTCAAAAACCGTTGCTGTTTCTACTTCTTCAATCAAAAGCAATGTATCCCTCTTAAGCGCTTCAAGCTGGGTGTCGGAACGTTCCGAAGTATATTCTATCCCGGACATCAGGTAATTCCAGACCAGGCGAATTTTTCTTTCCCCGACAAGCTCTTTTACCCCTATTTGGTAGAGGGCAAGCTGGCGTTCTTCATCTATCTGCTTTTGCGAGGGAGGATTCATCCCCGTTTTGTAGTCAACAATATCAATGCTCCCGTCCGGCTTCTCGTCTATGCGGTCGATAACTCCTGTCATAACCCGCAAACCGTCAGGATCAAGTTTTATGTTTAGTTTCTGCTCGAGCCCGAGAATCTTGTTCTGGGTGAAAGGAGCGTATTGATCAAAATACCTCGCAACTGCCTTTTCACCTATAGACCTGTAATGCTCTTTGCTGTATTGCCTCTTTACAATAACAATATTGTCGTTCCACTTCCTGCGCCAGTACCAGCCGAAAAGACCTACGACCTGACCCTTATCGGGAGCCACCTTTTCAAAATTGGCCTTTTTGTAAGTGTACTCCAGCGTCAAGTGCACCATCGAACCAAGGAAACGTTCTATTGTGTCTCTCTCGACTTTTATCTTATCCCTGTACTTAAGTTTGTACTGATGTTTACAGTTTTCATAACAGCCAAGACGCGAGTGGGAAAAAGTTTCGGACAAAAGGGCCTCCAATAAAACTAATCGGTTAATAACGTTTATAACGGTTGTAACGTTCATAACGTAAAGCAAAAGCAATTCAACAACTCAGGTTCTCTATAAAAGCGCTACAAAGATAACAAGCCAAATTTGAGGGTCTTATGTTTCCGTTATAAACGTTAAAAACGTTAAGAACGTTATAAACCTCTATTCTTTATTCTTTTTATCTTCTATTATTTTTTTTATCTTCCCCACCAGCTCTTCAAACTTTGCTTTTTGCTCTTTATCAAACCCAAGGTCCCTCAAGAACTCATAATTAATATTTACCTTCTTCCTTTTTTTGTAGAGTTCCGAAACATCCCCGCCTGAGACTTCGGCGGCGGCGCAGGCCGCGATAATTTCATTTTTGTCAGCCCTTTTGTTTTTGAATAATTCCTCAACCGTTTCCTTTTTTATTCCCGTATTCGCGCTTACGGCGGCCGCCGTTAATGGCGCGTAATCAATGCCTCCGGACGCTCCCCCCTCCCCTCCGGAAATCCGCATATCAAGTTTCCCGACCGTCTTTCTGTTCTCTATTGCATCCCCCTTAAAACTCCCTCCGGCAACATCCCCCGAGAAAGAAAATGTCCTTTTCTGCCGGGTCAGCACAAACGTCCCGGAAATTGAACTGCCGTTCAAGGTGAGGCTCCCGGCATAGGTTTCCGGTTTTCCGTTCCATGGAGCGATTATGTTTCCTTCAAAAGCGCCCCCGCCTTTTGACTGCAGCTTACCGTTGAAAGTTTTCGCGCTTGAACTCTGCCAGGAAGTGGTGTAGCTACCCTCCACTGAAATATCGGCGGAAACCAGCATGAATGGCATTGCCGCTACAACACAAGCATTTATTATCCTTTTCACAGACGCCTCCTCACAACTTCGTCAATAGCCATTTGTTTTCGTTGTAAACCTTACAAACCTTATTCTGCTATGCCGGACGGAGTCCGGCATGAACAATATCCTTCCTTGCAGAACAAGACGCACGAAGTGCGGCTTTTAAACGTTTCCTAATTAAATATTTGATGCGCCTTCTTCAACTGCTCCATTGGCTTCAGGTGTTGCGGACAGCGCTCGTTGCACTTGCCGCATTCCGTACAAAGATCAGCTTTCTTTGGCATTTTGGAGTATTTCTCCTTGCAAGTATCTAGCGTGCCGTAAATTTTCATTACGGTGTGCAAGTCCATTATTTCCCAAATATTGAGTCCAGCCGGGCACTCCTTGCAGTACTGGCACCACGTGCAGCAGCCGTCCTTTGAGACATTTCTGAACTTCTCCGCTTCTTTTGAAAGAAGTTCCACGTCATTCGTATTTTTTATATCATCATACATGTCCCCCGCGAGGACAACTTCTTCGGCGTGCTCCGCGGTGTCAATACCGACGATAGCGGTTGATATTTCAGGATTACCGACCAGCCATCTTAATGCCCCGACGGCGTTTGACTTCGCCTTTCCTCTCTGCAGAAAATTGAACTTCTCTCCCTTATCCCCGAGCATACCGCCGTTTAGCGGACCCATAACAACAATCCCCATATTTTTCTCGTGGGCAAGCTTTATCTCTTCAGCGTATTCCTGCTTAAAAAGGTTGTGATAAAGCGTGATGCTCTCAAAGAGCCCGGAGGCTATCATATTCCTCACCGCGGCGTTTGGAGCGTGCGTTGTTATGCCTATGTGTTTAACTATTCCTTCTTTCATGGCCTGTTTCGCGCCTTCCAGCAGCCCGCCGGGGGCAATGATTTTCTCGAATTCTTCCTGTGAGTTTACATACCACATCTGATAAAAGTCCAGGTAATCGGTCTGCAGGCGCTTCAACTGCTCCTCTATCTTTTTCCTGAAGTCGTCCGCAGAACAGATCGTCGTTTTTGTTGAAAGAAATACATCTTTTCTTCTTTTCCCGAGGGATAAACCGATCTTCCTCTCCGAGTCGCCGTAACCCGGCGCCGTCTCAAAGAAATTAATGCCGAGATCTATACATCTGTTGACCGCTTTATAGGCAACCTCATCAGAAACATTTGGAATTCGCATGCCGCCAAACGAGATAACTGAAACTTTCAATCCGGACTTTCCCAACAGCCTGTATTCCACTAATAACTCCTTTTTTGCTGAAAATAATTCCTTGCAAGAACTTTATACGCGCCGGGAAACTCTCTTTTCGCTTCCCACGAAAGCGCCTGCCTCGCGCTTTCAATATCTCCGAGTTCAGCGAAGGAGAGACTTTTTTCAAAATCGCCGTAGATTCTGTGGTCCAGGTCAAGCAATCTGAAACTTCCGTAAAGATCTATCGCATTCTTGTAATCACCCTTAGCCTTAAAGCACCAGGCCAGGTTAACCTTCGAATGGCGTTTATTCTTCCCGTAGAACCTTATAATTACCTTAGTGTAATCCTCAGCGGCCCTATCAAGATCTAGATGCAGCATCCTGTCGCTGCCCAATATATAGAAGGTTCCCGCGTTCTCCTTGCCCCGTCTTATCCTTGCAGCCTCAGTTTCCACGAGTGAGGCATATTTTCTTCTTTCTCCGGAGTACTTTGCCATCTCTCCTGCCAAAAGCGCTTCTAAGCTTCCCGGATATTTTTTCTTGGTCAGCTCATAGTATCCGTCGGCCCCGGAGTAATCGCCTGTTATATCGGAAACAAACCCAAGCCTAAACGCAGCGGAGGCGGCCTCTTCGGGGCCCGAGGGCGAAAGCAGAGCCGCCTTGAAACCTTCGGACGCCTTATCCCATTCTTGACTTTCCATATCCACGGAAGCCTGAAGAAACACCTTTCCGGGGTTTACTTCCGGAAGCTTTTCTGATTTACGTCTGAATATACCTTCGCAATAAATGAAGGCCCAGTCCAGCGCGTCAAAAACGAAGAAGCGCTTTCTTGCGGCGGAAGCTGATTCATTCAGCAGTAACTTCAGGTCCTCCACCCTCTGTTGCGCGGGAGCTGTTGCCGGAAGGTTAATAGCCATATCAAGGGTCGCAAGGGTGCAAAGGTTCGGGTTCTCCCGTCCGAGCTCCCCAATCAAACACTGGCCAAGATAAAGCTTTAGGTCTTTCTCGCCCACTTGAGCAGAGATTTGCGTTGAGCTGAGCCGGTTGAAAACAGCCGCACTTTCGTTAAAGATGGCGTACCTGTATAATCCCAGCAGCGCCAGCACACAGGCCGCGGCATAAAAATACTTCAGAGAGGGCTTAAGTATATCGTGGATAAGATCCCTGACTTCCAGCCTGTCTTCGCACGCGATAATAAGTTCTTTGTCGAAAACATCGCCAAAAGAGGAGCTCACATTCCAGGTAATAAATTCAGCTTCGGTCTTAAGTAAACCCAGGTAATAGGCGTGGCATTTGGGGCAGTATTTTATGTGCCCCCTCACCCTGTCAGCTTCCTGTTCCGACAGATTTCCGGTGGCATACTCAAGTATTTGGTCTTCAAAGCAGGGCACTCAGTTACCGCCGCCGGCTTTTGCCGCGGAAGACTTCCTTGCCTTTCTTTTTCGCGGAGCCGTCTTTCCTGTTTTTCCGGACGAGGAGCTTCTGCTGCTTTGAAGCTCAAGACCCAGGAGATCATAAGCAACTTTCATCTGCCATTTTACCCAGCTGGGTTTTTTCCCTACTACATCAGCGATATTGTTATAACTCAGGCTGTGATATTTTTGCATGATTACCATAGCCCTATGCTCCGGGTCAAGCCTGTCAAATGCCCGAACTACATATTCTTCCGGAAGCCTTGCCGCAAGATTCCGGATAGCTTTACTACGCGGAAAGCGGTCAAGACAGACATGATAAAATATCCGGAAAAGCCAGGTTAAAACGCTGCTTCCAATGCGGTAGCTGTCCCGTTTTGCCGCCGCCCTCAACAGGCATTCTTTCACGGCTGAAGAGGCCGCAGCGTCATCGCAAAGCATTCGTTGGGCAAAAGCCGCCGCGTGCTTCCTGTACCTTTCATAGAGGAGTTCGAACGCAAACGGATTCCTGTCTTGAATGTGCAGCAGGAGTGCTGTGTCCGGGCTTTGCTTATTTAGTTCAGGAAGTTTTTTTTCCATATTTCGCAAAAATATCAGACCTGATGCCGCCGCGGGGACTGAACTCGCCCTTTATCTCGGCGGACACCGGCTTGACTGCCTTCACAAAATCACGGAGTATCCGGTTTACCGCGTTCTCGTAGAAGATTCCAATGTTGCGGTAGGCCAGGATATATTCCTTCAGCGATTTTAGTTCCGCGCACCATTTCCCGGGAACATACTTTATAGTCAGCACGCCAAAATCCGGCAGCCCGGTCTTGGGGCAGATTGCGGTATATTCCGGAAGCGTTATGGTAATCTCGTAACCCTTAAACTGATTCTCAAAGGATTCGAGTTCCGGAAGTTTCGCGGAAAGCCCTGCTTTCGCGTGTTCTTCGGTATATCTTCTTTTCATTATTTTAATATCTCCTTCAGAGCCGCAAGCGCCTTCGTGTAGTCAGGATGGGTCGAAACCTCTTTTACATACTCCACATATCTTACGGTGTCAGACGCGTCAACAATAAAGATGGAGCGGGTGAGGAGCCGGAGTTCCTTGATGAGCGCCCCATAGGCCGCTCCAAACGAACCGTGCATATGATCTGAGACAGTCTTGACTTTGCTGATAGTATGCGCTCCGCAGTATCTCTTCTGCGCGAAAGGCAGGTCCATACTGACGGTATAGAGCACGAAATCACCTGCCATTTTGTTCGCCTCGGCTTCAAAGCGCTGAGTCTGCAAGTCGCAGACGGGAGTGTCAAGAGAAGGAACTACGGAAAGCAGCCTCACCTTTCCTTTGCTGGAAGCAAGCGTTACCGCGCCAAAATCATTGTCAACAACCGTAAAATCAGGGGCTTTTTGCCCCGCCTTTACTTCCTCCCCGATAAGAGTAAGCGGACCGCCGTGCATAGTCACAACACCTTTTCTTTCTGTCATATTCTCCTCCTATAAGAGATAAGCTTTTTTGATTTTGCAGATTGTACGACCAATCTTGATTACCCATATAAGCGTATTATTATATCATATTGGTTTTTATTATTCAGCAGACTGCTATCGCGCAAGAAACTTGAGCAGGTCTTTCAGCGGAAGACAGTTTATCACATCCTTCTTCTCGAGCCAGCCCCTGCGGGCGGTGATTACTCCGTATTTCATATTTTCAAGCTCGCCTATGGCGTGGGAATCAGTATTAATGCTGACAGGCGCGCCTTTTTCCTTTGCCGCCCTGCAGTTGATGTCGGTAAGATCTAACCGGTAAGGGGAGGCTGAAAGCTCCAGAGCCACTCCTTCGCCGGAAGCCGCCGCTATGACTTCTCCCATATCTATTTCATACGGTTCCCGCTCGTTCAATAACCGGCCCGTGGGGTGCCCAAATATTTTTATCCTTCCGCTTTTGAAAGCGCGGATTACTCTTTTGGTCATCTCGTCCTTCTTCATTCGAAACGAGGTATGCACCGAACCAATCGCGTAATCCAGCCGGGAGAGCAAACCATCATTATAGTCCAGTGTTCCGTCGGGCTTTATGTCAACCTCACTGCCGCAGAGCACCCTCAGGCCCTTCAGTGTTTTGTTCAACGTTTCTATTTCTTTTATCCTCTTAAGCAGCAATTCCGGAGATAACCCTCTCGCCACTTTCAGCGAAGCGGAATGATCAGTTATCCCAATATACTCATAACCCTTCTTCTTCGCCGCAGAGACAAGCTCGCCGATACTGCCGGTCCCGTCTGATGCAGCGGTGTGCATATGAAGGTCTCCCCTGATATCCTCAAGTTCAATAAGGCGGGGGAGCTTGCCGTTAAACGCAGCTTCTATCTCGCCCCTTCCCTCGCGCAGTTCCGGCTCTATATATGGAAGGCCAAGCGCGCGGTATACTTCTGCTTCGGTCTTCGCGGCTACGCGCTTCTTCCCTTTAAAAACCCCGTACTCGGAAAGCTTCAGGCCTTTTTTTATTGCCAGTTCGCGAAGCAAAATATTATGCTCTTTTGAACCGGTAAAATAATTCAATGCGGCGCCGAATTCTTCCGTAGAAATCACCCGCAGGTCTGCCTGTATGCCGTCTTTCGTAAGGATAGAAGCTTTAGTGCCTCCCTTCGCAAGCACTCTGGCCACACTTTCAAAACCCGTAAAGGCTTCGATTGCTTTGCCGTGTTCTTTCGCGGCAACCAGAAGGTCTATGTCTCCAGCCGTTTCTTTCCCGCGCCTTAAGCTGCCGGCAAAAACGGCTTCTTTCGCCCCGGCCGCCTTTAGTTCTTTAATGAGGCCTTCGGCAACAGGCAAAGCGTCGCCGAGGCGCATCCGCTCCTTTCCTTTCTTCCTGTATTCAATCCCCTTGAGAATGTTCTCCTCAGTTTTTCCCCCCATCCCCTTCAGGCCTTTCAACTTACCGGCTTTCACTGCTTTTTCAAGCCCTTTCATATCCTTAATACCAAGTTCTTCAAAGAAGAATTTTGCTTTCTTCGGACCGACGCCCTGGACGGAGAGGAGTTCCAGCAGCCCTTCCGGCAGTTCCTTCTTGAGCTCCTCAAAATACCTTATTTTGCCTGTGTTAAACAACTCTTCCAGTTTTTTCGCAAGCCCCTCTCCGATGCCCGGGATCTGCGTGAGTCCTTTGATACCGTTTTCTTTATGGAGTTTTTCCAGGTCTTCCGGATAGGTAGAAAGTATCTCCGCCGCTTTCAGGTAGGCCCGTATCTTGAATATCATCTCTCCCTTTATCTCAAGGAGCTCGCCAATTTCCAGCATTATTTTACCGATATCTGCGTTCTTCATTTTTTCTGAGTTTCATTCACCCTGTCAAGATTCCAATCTTTCATTCCGAATAACTCTTTCTTGCGGTTGAGGTAATACACATAGTTTTCCCACGATACATCCGGCGGGCACCTGTGATCCACATGCGGGATGAAGCCCCCGTCTTCTACAAGGGGCAGGAGCCGCAGAAGTTCCGCGTCAATCTCCTTCTTTCCTTTAGAAAGTTTTGTTTTGTCCACTCCGCCCATAAGGCGCATTTCTTTGCCGAACCTCTTCCTAAGTTCCAGCGGGTCTGTTCCATTGACCTCTATGGGAAACATTATGTTCACGCCGCAGTCAAGCCAACAGCCGGCCAGGTCATAGATGCGCCCGTCACAGTCCAGGAAGGTGAGGTCTGTCCCGTATTTTCGCAATAAGCCCGTGATCTTCTTGTAATGTTTCGCGGCGTATTTATTGAACATCTCCGGGGAAATTATCGGGCCGTGGTTGAACGCTATGTCTTCCCACATTGAAGCGGCGTCGAAGGCGTGCTTTTTAAGCACCGGCTCAAGAGTGTCAACTATCAAATCGGCCCAGGTTTCTATTATTTCTTCCATAAGCACAGGATCATCATAGAACATCATCGCGAAATTCTCAAATCCTATCAGGTCCCGGGGAACGCCGAGAAGGCTCCCTGCGCTTATAATAACCGGATTTCCTGTCGCTTTTGCTTTGGCTACCCTTGCGTCAATGTCGGCCGGTATTCTTTTGGCGCGGTCTTTTACCAGCCGCTGCTTGTATTCCTTCCAGGACTCGCGATCTTTCAAACCGTAGTCAATATAAT
>Ga0209083_1002992_pt1 | contig 14882 bp, 15 predicted proteins | sample AM7aDNAmetaG_FD_184132 | JGI IMG/M metagenome (GOLD analysis project Ga0209083, IMG submission 184132) | Freshwater microbial communities from Finland to study Microbial Dark Matter (Phase II) - AM7a DNA metaG (SPAdes) (version 3) | ecosystem: Environmental > Aquatic > Freshwater > Lake ...
AATTGTGCGCCGTTTTTGTTTAAGGTAAATTATGGCAGATAGCAGGTACACAATTGGAGCAGTCAAAGCCGCGGGCGATTGGGAACTCGACGTTTTGGGCGTGCCATTTGGCGGCCCGGACGGCGGCAAAGACCTGGAAGGCGAATGGTTTTCCAAGAATACAAAACTCTACCTTGACCAATACCCCACCCCGCTGATCGCCTATTATCACGGTTACGGCCCAGATCGCAAGCCAATGGGAGAGCCTGTCTTTATTGGACACCCCAAAGGCAATCCAACCATCAAGGCCGATGGCGTGTGGTGGCGGGTGATCCTGGACAAGGCCGACCAATACGCCAAGAGAATTATGGACGCAGCCAAGAGAGGCGCAGCCAGGGCGTCAAGCGGAAGTATCGCTCAATTTGTCCGAGTGGCAGCCAGTGGCGAGATTTTGAATTGGCCGGTAGTTGAAATCAGCCTGATTGACGAAGAAGGTGAACGCCAGGCAGCCAACCCCTACGCCGTGGCGCTCCCGGCCATGCGCGCACACTTTGAAAAGGCGGGGATAACCTTCCCCGTTTACGAGACAGAGCCTGAGGCGAAAGGCACAGGCGCAGACAGCGCGCCAATCGCGGCGAAGTCAAACCAACCTAACAAACAAAAAGGAATTAAAGCAATGACCCCCGAAGAAATGAAACAATTGGTTGATATGATTGTGGCAGCCCTCACCAAGATCGAGGCCGCCGAGCCTACTGACGCCGGCGCGATGCAAGCGAAACAGCCTATCGAGGCGACTGTTGTCAAAATGCTCAAGGCGCATTTTGACAAACAGGCCGCTGACCAGGTTGCAACCGAGGCGCAGAAAGCCAAAATAACCGAGGCCGTGAAAGCGGCCCGCGGAGAGTGGGAAGCCGAAGCCGCCAAAGCCAACCGCTTACCTGGTGGATTCCTGACCGTCGCCCGCGACAGCGACGCCTGGCGCTATGACAACCTCGACCCTGCGCAGCATGGCTTATTGATCGAAACCATGAAATCGATGCGCCTGCCCGTTCCAGCCGCCAGCATGAAAGCCCTCATGCTGAAGTGTGTAACCAATGACCTGCCCGAAGCCGACCGCCAGTATGTGCGCTCAAGCATGAAAGCCTGCGGCCTGGAACCGACCGAAGCAGCCGTCAAGACCACGGCCAACGTCATGTACACCACCGGCTCAAGCCACGTGGGTGAGGACTGGGTAGGCACGGCCTACGCCCAACAGATTTGGCAACAGATCCGCGCATTGACCCAGATCGTTGCAAAAATCCCGACCGTGACCATCCCCGACGGTTATTCCAGTGAGTATTTCCCCCTCGAATCCACCGACCCGACCTGGTACAAAGTGGCTGAGGCAAGTGTATCTGATGATACCGCGCTTATCCCCTTGCCGACCATCACCGCCAGTTATGCGACCACCGCAACCAAGCAGATGACCGTCGCCAAGATGGGATGCCGTGTATTGTACTCCGGCGAACAAGCCGAAGATTCCCTCATGGCGTTTGTCCCCCAACTGCAAGACCAGATCGTCAAGGCCGGCGCGGAACAACTGGAGCACGCCGTCATCGATGGCGACACCGAGACCGCTGGAACGACCAACATCAACGCCATTGGCGGCGCAATCTCAGCGACTGCCATGTATATGCTCTGGAATGGTTTTCGCAAGGTTGCACTTGTGACCGGCTCAAGCAAGTCACGCTCGGCGGCCGGTGGATTGTCCGAAGATGACTACCTCGAAACCATGTTCCTACTTGGCAGTAATGGCATGGCCGCGGCAGACCTGCAAAAGTGCGGTTTTATCATAGGCCCGAACACCTACAAAGCCTCGCTGAAACTGGCCGCACTCAAGACCCAGGATGTGTGGGCGAACGCCACACTCGAAAGCGGCGTGCTCACGAAGATTTGGGGCTACAACATCTTCCCATCGTGGTTCATGCACATGAAATCCACCGTCCGCAAAGCGAACACCGCTGGCAAGGTCGATCAGACCACGCCGGCAAACAACGCCTACGGCGCTATCCTGGCCGTCCGTTGGGATCAGTGGAAGTTTGGCAACAAGCGCAAAGTCACCATCGAATCGACCCGCATTGCGAATGCCGATGTGACCGAGATTGTTGCCCTGGCCCGCTGCGGCCTGGCTTATCGTGACGCCGTTAGCTCCGCGTCGGAAACCTACTATGTAGGAATTTAATCAACTAATTTATGTTGGATCGGGGAGGGCATGAAGCCCTCCCCAGGAGACTACAAAATGACTTCACCCTATATTTTAAGAAAAGGCGTTTCATCCCTGAGCGATTTGATCGATGGTAATGCAGCTATATCGTTATTGATGGCGGCCGGCGGGAAGTGGTATTATTGCGACCCGACCAACGGCACAGCGGGCGGAAATGCTCGCACTCCACAAACGGCGACCAATAGCCTACTCACCGCCTACAATATGACCCGCGACGGTTATAACGACGGCGTAATCTTCATCGCCGGGGCGACCGCATGGGAACCCGCAGCCATGCTGACGTGGAGTAATAATTATTGCCATTTGATCGGCACCAGCCCCCTTCCCGGTGTGGGAAATCGCTGCCGTATCGTGGGAACAGCCGCCAATGCCCTGACCGTCCCGGTTACGTTCTCTGGAAATGGATGCGTAATCAGTAATATCCAGATCAATAACGAGTATGGGACTGGGCCGACGGGTATCGCAATCGTGACCGGTTCGCGCAACCTGTTTCAAAATGTATTTTTTATGATGCCGACCTGCGTCACGGCGGCGTCGTACTCGCTCAAGTTGACCGGCGACCCGGAAGAAAATACCTTCATCCGTTGCACCATCGGACAGCAAACCCTGGCGCGCTCCGCGGCGACATACGGCCTGTGGTTCGCCGGCACCACCAGCACACCGCTGCGCAATAAGTTTATCAAGTGCGAGTTCCTATCCTGGTCGACTGTTACCACGCATGTGCTGGTCAAGATCGACGCAATTACCAGCGAGTGTTTCGTCAACTGGTTCGAGGATTGCCTGTTCGACAACCTCAACGGCGGCGGCGTTCTGGCCGCGGCAATCGTGGATGGCGCAGTTGAAACGCATCATCAGATCATTCTGCGCGGCCTGAACGACTTCGCCGGGTGTACCGCGGTGGGCAATCCACTGACTTACATCCTGGCGGCCAAACGCGGTGCATACACTTATGGCGGCCTGATGGCAACGACTGCCGAAAGTTAATCAATCAACAACCGGGTGGGGATACACCCCGAAGTGAACCCCCACCCGGCATACACAATCGAGGTGACAATGGCACCACTTTTTCGTGTAATCGCTTTTCCCATCACCACGGCAGCCGATGGCACCGCAACAGTCAACCAGGCAGAGAACCACGTCAACGGGATAATCTGGGAGGTTATGTACGTTCCCGGTACAATTGCGACCGGGGCGACCGTGACGCTTAGTGTGCAAAATTCAGCCGTAACAAAAACTATCTTGACCCAGGCTAACGCAGGGACAGCGACGCTCCTCCTCTATCCGCGTGGCAATGCCTGCGGGTCTACTGGCACGGTTGGCACTGACGGTATGCAGTTTATCCCGGCGGTCGGCAACTTGCGCGTGGCAGTTGCATCTGGCGGCGCTGGCGGTGTCGGCAATCTCTACGTCACGGTTGCGGAGTAACGCTATGACCGTATCAAACGGACTCGTTACCCTGGCGGATATGCTGGCGTTTTTGCCAAACTCTACCAACGCCAATACCGCGATGCTGGAGCAGGCAATTGAGGCGGCCTCGATTGCCATTTGCACCTACAAGGGATCGCAGCATTTTTGGTATCCGGTTGTAGCGGCGCGCAAGTTTGACCTGCCGAACGGCCGTGAGTTGGCACTCCGCGCCGACCTGCTGGAATGCCTATCTGTGACTAACGGCGACGGCAGCGTATTGGACGCAAGCACCTACCGCGCCGAGCCGGTCAACTATTACCCGAAATCATCCATCGTGATCAATCCAAGCGCAGCATGGTATTGGCTACCATCCATCCTGACGTATGACGAGAATGCAATTACGGTCAATGGTATTTGGGGATACCATGCCTATTACCTGGTGGCCTGGGCGCTGGCAAGCACGCTATCCGGCGCAATCAACGCAAGCACAACCACGATAGCGGTCACATCCTCCGCGTCATACTCCGCCGGTCATATTGTGCGCTGCAACGACGAGCTAATGCTGGTGGTGACAGTGGCGACCAATTCCCTGACGGTTATCCGGGCGTGGAATGGCAGTACAGCCGCGGCGCACGACAGCCTTACCACCCTCCCGGTGTGGAAAACACAGGCGGACGTGGCGCGGGGTTGCATGATCCAGGCGGCCAGATATTACAAGCGCAATGAGGCGGTATTTGGCACGACCGGCGGCGGCGAGATGGGCACGCAGGCTATCACAATCCCGCTTGACCCGGACGTGGCAGCGATATTAGACCAGTATATTCCGAGGTTCTGATGGGCGCATTCGAGGCGGTGCAAGCGATACAAGACGTGGTCGGCAATCTGGTGGGTATCAAGTCTGCGCCTGATTACCCCGGCAATGGCATTTTACCCATTGCCATTGCTCACCTGGCGACCGGCGACATCACCCCCGGCAACCCGGCAGGCAGGCGCACAGAGCTGCATAATATCGCCGTCGAGGTGCACGTGTCTGACGATGGCGACTTGACCGGCGCATACACCACCCTGGAAACGCTTCACGCCTTGATTGTACCGGCATTGTGTTTGGACGTGACCTTCGCCGGGACGCTGGCGACCTACTCAAATATCACCTACTCCACGCAGCCGAGCGAGTGGTACGGCGTCAAGACACGAATGCGGCTGTATATTTTGAATGGATGCAAGATCATCACCTAAGAGGTTATTATGGCATACGGAACTGAGAACCAAAGACAGATACTGATGGCGCAGGAAGTCACGCCGGGGTTGGCTGTAACGACCGCCACGGCGCGCTGGCAAGGCCCGGCGAATTTCATTGATGCGGGATGGGTGGTTGACCACGTTGGCGCGCGGGATAATGTCGGCTTGCGGGTTGGCACTACCCGGATGAACTTCCCGTACCAACTCCCCGCCCTGGCATTTCCAGAAGCGCCGGCAACGTTTGAGCAAATCCACTACCTGCATGAATGCGGGGTCAAGAAGGTACAGACCGCCGCGGCGGATGGCGCAGGCAGCGGCAAGATTTACGATTACCCTGTTGACGAAGTGACCGCCGATACCACGCTAACCATGTCGCTCCAGGCCGGCGATAATAACGCCGCGCACATCATGGAGTATGCCTTCCCGATCGATTGGACAGAGACCTGGGCGGCGAAGGGCTCGCTGATGGTATCCTCAAATTGGGTTGGGCGGCAAAAGAACGCCTGTACGTTTACCAGCCTAGCTCAAACCGTGAGTGTTCCGGTCGAAATTATGAACTCGCCCTTAATTTACATCCACGATACAACCATCGGCAGCGGTGGCATCCTGGGGACGATCATCGGCTATCAATTCAAATTCAACACCGGCATATTCCCGAACGCATCGGCAAGCGGGAACAATTACTTTTACAACACCATTCCCAAGACGCCGAGCTTTACTCTGTCCATCACCTACGAACATGATAGCAACTGTTCGGCGGAGTACGCCAAATTCCTGGCCGGTACTCCCCGCCTGGTGCGCATCAAACACGAGGGAAGCACACTCACCCAGGGCACGACCTACAACAAAAAGACGTACATCAAAGACCTGGGATGTGTGTACACCTCATTCCCCACCCCAACCGCGCAGGATGGCGATAACATCATCACCGCCGAGTTGACTGGGGCATGGTCAGGGGCAACGTCTGACTTGTTTGCTCATTTTATCAACGTCAACGCACTGGCCGCGCTGGCGTAGAAAGGTTCATAATGCGATTTATCAAAGACCAACCAATCACGTTTGGAGAAGTCCGCAAGGCTGGACTTGATAACGACCTGGCGAGCGCGCTGATGGGTAAATTCGCCGTAGACGAAACCGGCAACCATTACAGCCCGGAAGCCTGGCAAGCAATCATTGACAGCGTGGACTACCCGGACGGGTTTATCGCGCTGTGGAAATCGTTCCAGGAGCAAGCGCTAATCCCTACGCAGAGGCGCGCCGCGATATAGTCGCCTGCCTGATGTACACCGGCACGCACGCGCCTCAATGGTTAGATGATATGGCGATAGCGCAGGAGGCCGGTATTAGAGCCTGGGAGGTGGACGACATGCCCGCTGAATGGTACTACCGGATACGATGCTTCCTGGAAGCCCGCGCTGAAGCAAGCAAACCAAAGGATAAACGATGAGCACCACAGAGCCTATTAATATCCCTATCAACGGCAAGGACAACGTAACACCAGTTACCAAAAAAATAACGATGTCGCTGCGCGATATGGGCGAGAAAATATCATCTATCGGGATGCAGATGAGCGCGGCGTTCACTTTGCCGCTGGTTTTGGGGGTGAAATCGGTTATCTCGTTTGGGGCGACGGCCAGCAAAGAACTGGCGACGCTGCAAGCCAATCTCAGTAAAGCGATTGCTGGCGGCAACGTGGATGAAATCGCCGCGGCAACCGCCGAAATGAACGCACTCGCACCGGCGACACGTGAGGCAGCCGCGGCTTATGACGAGATGCAGGCCGCGATGAAACCGGTCAATGACGAAATAAGCTCCATGAAAGCGCAATTGCTGGAGGCGCTTGTACCTGTGCTGAAAGACCTCATGCCAACACTGAAAGGTGTGGTTGATTACGTCAAGGGTTTGGCGGATGGATTTTCGGCATTATCGTCACCGCAAAAAGAGGCCGTTATCGGCGCGATAGGATTTTTTGCCGTTCTGGGACCCGGGTTGGTCATTTTGGGCAATGTGATAAAGACCGTGGGGACGTTGCAGATGTTACTCCCCGGTCTATCCAAACTCCTGATCGCCAACGGCGAAGCAGCCTGGGCGAGTTTGGGACCGTATGCGCTCCTGGCGGGCGCGGTGATACTCCTGGCGAAAGTGATCAACGACAACTGGGGGACAATAAGCAAGCTCCTGGCCATTGGCGGCAGCCTGGTGGGGATTGACCCGCGCTGGGCGGCGAACACCAAAGACACCGGCGGGTGGAATCTATCCGGCCTGAGCGAGCAGGCGCAATCATTACCAGGCTTTGCCTCTGGCGGGCGCTTCTTCGCCGGGCAGCCGTTCATCGCCGGGGAGCGCGGCCCGGAGGTGATCATGCCAATGTCAGGCGGAAGCGTGATACCCAACGGCGGCAGCACCTACGTGCTCAATTACTCTCCGGCGATTGGTCTGGGCGACCGGGCGGAAGTACAGCGCATTTGGGATGAGTATACGATGCGGACGTTGCACGCGAAGGGGATCGCATGACCGGCGCGAAGTGGGGCGACGCCACCCGGCTTTATGGCGACGTCACCCGGCTTTATGGCGCGGACAGCCCGACGCAGCCGAACGGCCTGATGCAGTGGGTCATCGAGATCGATTGGACGGGCAACGGGTTTAGCGGCGAGAACGAAGCAGATCGTTGCATTGGATACCACCTCAAGCGCGGGCGCGAGTATTACGTGCGCGCAGGGGCGAAAGACCTTGAACCGATGCAATATTACGCCAGCACAATCGCCCTGAGCAACCACGATTATCGATATGACCCGTATAACACCGCATCCCCGCTCTATCCCAACGTTCGACCGGGACGGAAAATCTTTATTGCTGTCAAAGACCTGGTGACGGGGATATTTTACAATCGGGTGATCGGAATTGTCGCCGACATCCAACCCGTCAGCGGGCAAGACCCGCGCGTAACGATTACATTTTACGACGGCATGAAATCGCTCTACGATACCGCGCTGAACATGGCGATAAAGACCAACACCACGGTATCGCAGGCCATTTATGACATTACCACCGCGGCGCAGTATCCTTTTGGCGCGGTGATCGAACCGTGGGCACAGCCGATACCCGTTTTTGACGGCAGCGACATCAACGCCTACGACGCGCTGAGCCAATTGTCATCCGCCAGCCTGGGGACATTTTTTATCGACAACCGCGGCCACGCCAGATACTACCCGCTCAATTACGCCGGAATGCAGACCTGGACAATCGACCAGGCGGATTGCCTTAAGGAGATCGCCACTCCGCAGCCCTGGGACGTGGTGCGCAACATGATTACCGTCACGGCGCAAAGGAAAGGCAAGACGCCGGTCGGGATTATATTTAGCATGGGTTCGCCAGTGCTCATTCCGCACGGTGGTTACGCCTCGTTTGACGTCTCCTGGGAGCGGGCGGTAGATGTGGGCAGCAATTACCAATTTAGCGCCAGCTACAACCCGTCTGGGGTCCCGGGCGACGCTGACGATATATCCGGGTGGGTGCAGGTGACATTGAGCAATATCACGGCGACCGGATGCCACGTCAACGCGTACAAGGGCGAACCCGTCAATCCCGGATGGGATGGATACCTGACCCGGTTGGACATTTACGGGTGTAAATTGATTACATCGCCGTACGTGTGCAAGGCGCGGGATGATGTAAGCGCCGCTCCTGGGAACTATGGCCCGCGACGTCTGGAAATCACCAACCCGTTCCTACAGGACTCTGGATATGCCCGCGCTATCAGTCTCCTGCTGCTGGAGCATCTCAAGAACCCGCAAAAACTACCGACAATCCAGATCGACACGCGGCCAGATTTGCAATTTAGCCCGGATGTGATGGATAAAGTCGCTTTCACGGCGCCGAAATTGGGCATTGATGATACCTTCCAGGTGGGCGGCATTGAAGAAGAATGGAAAGAGCCGAACGGGCAGAGCGTGTTGACCACGCTCTATCTTCACCAGGTGCCGTACTCGACAGCGACCATCACCCCAGACCCTTACTATCCACCCGCTATCCCGCCGGTAAACCCGCCGGGGTATGGGTGCACGATGGGGACGTCATACGGCATTATCCCTGGTTGTGGCACTGGCAGCACACATGGCACGCCTGGCTGCAACGTTGGCGCATCCTACGGCCCTCCACCTGCGACCGGTTGCTTGAGCGTCATGCCCGCCAACGGCCCGGATTACGTTTGCGGCAGCCGTGACCTCTGGAGCAACGACCCCAACGCCAACCAAACGCACTTGATGTTTCCGTGCTACATCCGGCCCGGAAGCGCCACGAACAAAACGACCCTATCCATCGCCGGGACGCTGTACGCAGATACCGGCGGCGGGATGCAACCATCCCTCAATGATGGGTGGGAGGCATACGCCAGCGACATGTACGGCAATATTGTCGCCCAGGGCGTCAAGGATGCCTACACCGGTTCGGCGGGTTACGGCGTGCGGACGTGCCACTTTGCGCCACCCGCAAACACAGAGATTGCGGGTTTTGTGATTTTGGTGAAGGGCGCGCTGGCTTATACCCCCGTGGCAGGCGAAATCTGGAAACCAAGCGGATGGTATCCAGACGGCTATCCTCTTTATCCGACCACCGCGGGAGACTCTCCCTACCTGGACGTTGTTGCTGGAAATTATTACTCCCTTTATAGCGCCGACGATACCGGTTGGTTCGGGATTGACGAACCTTTCGGGCCAGGACAGCCGGAAGCTGCGTATAACTGGGAGTGGCAGCTTGCTATGAATTCGACTCCGGGGACGGGCAGGATGGGATGGAGCGGATGCCGCGGCGCTATGTATTCGACCATGCCGCAAGGTATTCCTCCGACAGACGCCGTTATGCAGTATCTCGAGATAATGCCAGACGGAAAGAATACCCGACTTTATTTTATGGCTGGTTCAACGGGAATTCTGTATATACGCCCAGCCCTTTATCAATACTCCTACCGCGATGGCGGATTAACGATACACGCCACCGGCGCTACTGCATCCGGCGCGGCGTCTCATTTTGCAATCGACAGCGTGAGTGTTTACAACACCTGCCCAAATTAAGGATATTATGACAGCAGCTTACCCGACCTCAATCTACAGCCCCACCACCATTGTTGACGCCTCGAACTATCCACAGGCGACGCACATCAACACGCCCAACGCCGAAATAGTCGCAATTGAAACAGCCCTGGGGACGAACCCGCAGAGCACAGCCGCGGACGTCAAGACCCGCCTGGCGCAAAGCCTGGACGGTCTGGGCAACCTCAAATTTGCCGCGGCCACGACGCTGACCATTGCGACCGGCGCAATCACCCCGACGCAGAATTGGCACTTGATCGCCAACCAGGGCGGCGCGTCATCGGATGATATTGACACCATCCTGGCGACCAATGTTGCTGATGGCTTTACGCTGATTTTGACCCCGGCGGCGAGCGGCAAGGCGTTTGTGCTCAAGCATGGCACAGGAAATATCTACTGCCATTCGGCCACGGACATAACCGCGGCGGATGTGTACGACCGGGTTGACCTGATCTACAACGGAACGCTGTCAAAGTGGGTTGCTAGGTAGCGCCATAAATATATTTTTTTATTGGCACAAAGCGAGGTAAAACGATGAGACGACTTCTAATGGATGGGGTGATAGCGGCGATTAACGCCAGAAACTCGTTATACAACGGCCTGACTCATTACTGGAAATTCGAAGAAACAACGGGAAATCGAGTTGACCTTATTGGCGGAAACAACCTTGTTCCGCACGGCACAACCGCCCCGACCAGCACAGCCGGCAAGAATGGCAATGCCGTTTTATTTGATGGATCACAAGCTCAGTACCTGGACGGCGCAGGTATACCACTCAATACGGGGTCTTGGACGATTGCCTGTTGGGTGAATTTTACTAACATTACCGGAACGCAAGTATTTATTTCCGAGAATGCGGGAACCGGAGGAACAATAGACTACGAGATTTGGAAATATAGCGACGGGCAGATCCTGGCATACCTAAACGCCACCATTTCGGCAGGTTCGTACACTACCGTTGGCGCAAATAATATACATTGCGTTGTTGCCAGTTACGACGCTGTCGGGAAGCGATTGTATATCCACCTGGATAATAACACCCATAGCGCAGACGCATCTTCCGTTACTCCGCGTGTTAGCGCGGGGGCGACCTTTCGTGTTGGGAAATCACTCACATCAGGATATATGACGGGCTGGATAGACGAATTAGCCATCTGGAATCGGTGCCTCACTGCCGCAGAAAAGACAAGTTGGTACAACGACGGGGTTGGGTTATTCCCGCCATTCTCCCCTGCAACATCCTGGAACGAAACAAAATTACTCCCTGCCGATCTATCAGATAATGGTTATTCAGACATTCACGTTGCGCCAGACGTTTATTTTTGTTCATCGTTTTCGCGGGCGGTTTTCACTACCGATGCACCAGCCATCAAGATCAAAGTATTCTCAGACTACGCCAATAATCAAGCGTATGACTATAACGTGATTGTGGATGGGGTTCAAAAAGTTGCCATTACCCCGACCGCGTTGGATTATAATTCGGACGTTGTTGTGAACCTCTTTAGCAATTCCACCAAGACTGTGCAGATCGTCTCTAGCACGATCAATGCCCTGAGCCGTGCCGCTGCCGGCGTCTATGAGCCGTTGTGTACTGGGGTGTTTTTGTATTCAGTAAGCGTTCCCGCAGGATACACTTTTTCTATCGTGACCCCGACCCGGCCGGCTAATCGCATGGTAATTTATGGCGACTCGATTGCAGTTGGTGGAGGTGCAACCTATCCATGCTATCAGGGATGGGGTGTATTAATGCGGGCTTATATTCCAGTGGCATTCGAGGCGTGGAGTGTAAGAGAGTTATACGAGGCAAACACGCCAACCAAACGTACAGCACTAGCAGCACAGATCGCAAGTTTTGCCCCGGCGACAGTTTGGCTCGCGATAGGTACAAACGATTATGGATTATCCTACTGGAATGCCACTGATTTCGGAACAGCCTACGCTGACCTATTGGACAAACTCCACGCAGCATTACCAAGTGCAGCCATTTACGCACAAACACCCATCGCCAGAACCACAGAGACAGCAAACTCGCAGGGCAACACCCTGCCAGATTATCGCGCAGCAATTGGCACGGCTGTGAGTACGAGAGCCTGGTCAACACTGGTGGATGGCACGGCATGGACGATAGCCCTGGCCGATGGACTGCATCCCAATGCCGCTGGACACGCTGCGTATGCGGCGGCGGTCAAGACGGTATTAGGCGTATAAAATCCGAATTTCAACGCAGACGCCCTGGCGATGATTGCGCCAGACACGCGACACACCCCCGGCGAAGGAGAATTGGACGCCGGGGGTGTGTCTTGTTGCTGTGCTGAGTCAGACCAAAAGGAGGGGAGGAAACGAAACGGTTCATCACGCCGTTAGTCAATATTATCGCACAATAACGCCGGGATTACAAGCGGGGGTTATAGATTGTAATATTACACGATATTACATCTATATTACATTCTACTATGCACATATACGTATATCCGTAGTATTATATAGGTACAAATTCAGACACAGGAGAAACGAGATGGATACCTACAGATCGGAATTGACCGGAAAAAGCTACAAAATTGATGCAGTTGTCACCCGTCACGTTGACGGTGATACCGGATTGAACGTACCTGCCTTCCGGGACATCGTGGGGACGGTAAACGGTAAAGACCTCATGCGCGAGACCGTGAGCGCCGAACACATCATGCGAGGTTGCAGATCGATGGAGCGTGCGCTTGAAAGTTATCTTGAAGGTAAAAGCCACATTACCCATTACGGTGGTTTTCCAGAGATAGCCGCAGCAATCCAATAATTCACCCCCCCCGCTGGTAGGGTCAAATGCCAGCAAGGAGAACCAATGAGACTCGAAGTCTATGTAACGAAAGAAACAAAAGCCCAGCTATTAGCCATCGCCAAGCGTCACGGCGTTAGTGTCAGCGCAGTGGTACGCACCCTGGCCGCCAAGACCATGCGCAGCGAAATGGTAATTGACCACATCGAGGAACTGCCCCACCCCACCGACGCCCAGGAAGTTCCGCTGGTGTACGTCAAGCCCGAACAGCACGACGCCACCGGCTTGATCTACACCCCGGCGCTACACGCCGCCGGACATATCAACCTGGAAAACGTCCGCGATGACGTGTACCAGGAAGAGCAGCAACAGGCCGCCAGAGACGCGGCGAAGGAGCAGGAATGAACCAAGAAATGGAATTTTACAAAGAGAATTTTGAGCGTCGCTCCGCCAGACGTTCGGCGGAAGAGAACGCCCGCTATGACGCCATCGTGGCCAGACCCCTGACCCGCGCAGAGGCCAGAGACCTGTTGACCGACCTTGCCGCCGGGAAATGGGACGGCAGGTTGTTTGTGGAGGCTGTACGATTATTCGGCGGCAGCGGCTGGTTCGGTCAGTCATTCGTTATGGTTTCATCCGGGGGGGGGATGGTTCTAGCGTGGGACGAGAAATACCACGATAGCTTACCGAGCTTCGCAAAACGGAAGCCCGGCGCGCCAGAATGGGCGGTGAACCGATGACCACCATCGCCATCGACGCCTCCACCCGCGACCTTGACCATGCCGCGCCAGCCATCAACCCGCGGCACGTCTACCCGGAAAGGATCGCCAACCTTATGAGCATCAACGACCAGATGCTGGAATACTGGCGCGAAGTCGCAGACACCGCCGAGACTATCCGCAACATGCCGAAATACATGGCGGCACTCAACGAACTTAATGCGGCGAGTCTTTGGATGAGCCTCATCCCCGGCGCTATCGCCTTTGCAGAGGCAGACCTGGCCGCCATCGAACAGCGCGCCGACAACGCCGACGCCCGCGACCAGGCTGAGACCATCGCCGGACTTAGGGCAGGACTATGACCCCGTTCGTGGCGATAATCGGACTTATCTTTTTTGGTGGTTGGGCAATCATCGACCACCTGGAAGTAATCAGATCAAATTATAGGAGATTGAAATGACAGATCAAACGCAAGACACAAGATTAGCTGCACCGCACGGCATGGCACGAGTGAAGAATTACCTCATGTCGCCGGAAGTCAAGCAATCTTTTTCTGACATGATGGGCGCGAATGGGATTTATTACCTAAATCAGGTGATGACCGTTGTAGCCAATTCTGACGAATTGCAAAAATGCGAACCTCGCAGCATCCTGGTATCAGCTATGCACGCCGCAAGCCTGCGCCTGAGCGTGGATAGCTCCCAGGGTCAAGCCTGGATCATCCCTTACAAGGGCAAGGCGACCTTTCAACTCGGTTATCGCGGCGTTTATGAGTTAGCCCTGCGCACCAACTTATATCGGTTTATCAACGTGGTTGACGTGTATGAGGGCGAGACGGTTGCAGTCAACCGGATGACCGGGATACACAAACTCGAAGGACAGCGCAAGGCCGGAAAGATCATCGGCTATATGCTCTACTTCCAACTTTTGAGCGGCTTTGAAAAAACGTTTTACATGACCATCGAGGAGATCGCCGACCACGCCGCGCATTACTCCCAGGCGTACAACAGCGCCCGCAGCAAATGGAACGACCCCCGCGAACGCCTCAAGATGGAGCGCAAGACGGTTTTAGTCAACGGCCTGCGCAAGTGGGGGCGGTTCAACGATGCCGACGCCGAACTGGTCGAAGCGATAGAAAGCGGCAGCGAATGGCAAGCCCAAGAGCCATTGCCAGAAGAAGGCGCCGTAACTGTTGTACCCGAAGAGAGCAAGACCCCCGCGCAGATCATCAGCGACTTAGGTTTTCCTGATACCGCCCCCGCCACGCTCGAACCCGCAACGCAGGCGCAGTCAGCCACGGCGACGCCCGCGCCCGAAGCGCCAGCGCCGACCGGAAGCCTCGAACCCTGGCAGATGAGCAGCGACAAAGTGCCATACGACACGATGCCCACGCCCGAACTCAAAGGCCACGAAAGCAA
>Ga0209083_1002997_pt1 | contig 14864 bp, 16 predicted proteins | sample AM7aDNAmetaG_FD_184132 | JGI IMG/M metagenome (GOLD analysis project Ga0209083, IMG submission 184132) | Freshwater microbial communities from Finland to study Microbial Dark Matter (Phase II) - AM7a DNA metaG (SPAdes) (version 3) | ecosystem: Environmental > Aquatic > Freshwater > Lake ...
GGAAGCAACAAAGTGAATTTTTCTTCCAAACGTTTATCGTCTTGCATACATTGAATTTTGCACAAATGTACACATTATTTTATATCACATCCTAAGTCCTGCCACAAAGCCATCAAGCGATGTATGCATGAAAAATATTAATTTTCGCATTTCAATTAAAAATTAAATTCAATTCGAAATACAACAACGGAATTTAAGAATTGTTCTGATCGTGGATTGCTTGGGTTGCAGCTAAAGTATAGCCTTTTATTTGGCATTGAACTTAAAGAAGGTCGAATAAAGAAGATTTTGTAATTCTCCTTGACGTATGGCACTCAGCATGGCCGATAACGTTTTACGGTAGTAGTGGTGGTTTTTCTCAATAAGGTTTGTTTTGTCCAATTCTAATTAGTATTTCCGTAATTTCGTCTGGACAGTTTGTTCCGATCAGTAATTTTCTATTGTCCGTAAACTCAAGTTGCAATCCTTTGTTACCAGAAACATTTAAAGCTTTGTCCTTACCAAATCCACGTAAGCCCCAACCACCATATTCTCCCAAAGGACTGTACCGTCTTACAAAAGATTTTGAAATTTTATTCCAGCCATAATGCCTGAATGTCAGATGAAACGGAAAAAATCTAACGAATATTCCGTCCCTTTTAATTTGAGTCTCAAGACGGCAAATACCTAAGAAAATTGTCAGTAATAAAATTAGAGCCGAAGTAATTATTAGTCCTGTATTGCTCATTGGGTTGCTACCAATTCGATGTCCATCTATAACTTGTAAGAAAATGCCATAGAGTGCAAATACATTCATACTAAGTAGGAAAAGCCAAAGCCACCATTGCTTAAAGTGTTGATTTTCTGAAAATAAAATTTCGTTTTCCATTTGTTTTATTATTTATATATCTTTTTATCATAACCGGTAACATATGTATTTAATCCCGGCTGGGATTAAATGTGGGTAGAAGAATGTAACGAAAGACAATGCCATCCCATCCGGGACGGAATAATTCATCGCCCCTATTTTTCTACAGACATTCCATTCCTAACGGAATGTTATGCATCATCAATAAATGACATTCCATTTACTGGTATTATTTATATAAGTAAGGAAAACGATTAAATGTCATACTTCAAAACCCCCGACCACCAGACTTGTCCCCGAGAGTCGGGGCAGGCTAGGACAGGCTATAAAGGGGAGTCTTGAATTTCAAGCAGATACAGAAAGTTCCCTATTAGGGGATTTAGGGGTGTAAAAAAGACAATATTTCGTTCGTATTACTTATCCTATTTTTCAGTGCCATTTATAAACCGTATTCTTTAAAGGGTCGATATTTTTGAACTCATTAAAATCTTTTCTCATATTGTTTACCCACCAATCGTAATATGCTTTTGAGGCAATTCCATTTGACTCATTGGTATCCAAAAATAATTCACTATAATCACTTTTTTCCAATAATGGATTTTGGGAAGGAAATCGTCCAATCAAACATTTACTACTTATTGCTACTGCTCTAATTGATTCAATTGTCCATAAAACATACAGACTTAGTGTGCAATCTCGTTGATAATAAGATGAAATTCCATTGCGAGGGAAATTCGATATTTTTTGAGTCTCGTTTCTGTATGCGAGCAAGGCCGGGATGTCCAGATAGGTAAATTCAGGAAGTTCCAAAGCGTCATACTTGCCTGATTTTAATGACGCTATATATTGGTCAACATTGGCATTTTTTATTCCCATTAAATTATCCTCATGACAACTGATAGAAATCATCAAAGAAACAAGAACGATTATGAGTTTTACAGCTTTCATTGTTTGATTATTTTGGTTTATATCTCATTTTGAGATGCTCAATTTAACAATCTGGAAGCGACATCTTTAAACTAATTCATAGTTTGCGTTTCGTCCTCTTTCATCAGTTTGTTTCAGGATGCCTTTTGCTACCAGGTCTTTTATGTCCCGTAAGGCAGTGTCGGTAGAGGTTTTGGCAATTTTAGCCCATTTTGACGTTTGTAGTTTTCCTTCAAAATCGCCAAAGAGCTTGTTGAGTATCAAGCGTTGGCGTTCGTTGATGGGCGAGTGTTCGTGTAATTTCCAAAACTCAGCTTTGCGCAATATTTTTTGCATCGTGTTTTCGGTGGAGAGTATCGCATTTTTGAGACAATGCAAAAACCAGTCGATCCATTCGGTAATGTCGCCAGAACTATGTTGCACTTTTTGCAAGACCTCATAATAACGCTTGCGTTCGGCCAATATTTGGCCCGACATACTATAAAAACGTTCTCCACTACCTTCTGCACGGGCAAGTAACAGATCGGTTATGGCTCTTGCAATTCTGCCATTTCCGTCATCAAACGGGTGAATAATGATAAACCAAAAGTGTGCTATGGCGGCTTTCAAAACAGGGTCAAGGTTATATTCGTTGTTGAACCAATCCAAAAACTTGTCCATCTCCATTTTTACCAATTCTGGCTTTACGGCTTCGTAATGAACTTTCTCTTTGCCCATTGAACCCGAAACGACCTGCATTTTGCCATTCCGGTATCGGGCTACTTCTATTTTATAAGGCCCACTGTACCCTGTGGGGAAAAGTGCTGCATGCCAACCAAACAACCGTTTTTCGATTAAAGGTAAACTGTATCGTTGGGTGGCATCCAGCATCATTTCTACAACGCCTTCAATGTGGCGGCTACTTGACACAAGTCCTGCTGCGTTGATACCCAAACGCCTTGCAATGGACGAACGTACCTGGTCATAATTGAGCAGTTCACCTTCTATTTCGAATGATTTTACTACGTCTAAGGTTAAGGCGGTGAGCGTGGTTTCTTCTTTGGCAAAAAAGCCCAAAGCGTTCATTTGCCCTAATAATTTACCTTGCATTAGCCGGACTTCACCAAAAAGGACATTTATGGCTTTGTCCTGCCACGAAAAATCTGTCCAGTTTTTGTACTCGTAAATGTATTTTGCCATTGCCTTAAATTATATTGCGGCAAATATATGAATTAATTGCCGCAAAAATGCGGTGAATATATCGCTTTTTTACTGCAATGCAATAGGTTGTCTAAGCTCGTAATTTTTATGTGGAAACACTAAGATTGGGTATAACTGGTGAGAATTTATCACATATCTGATTGCGAGGCACTTAGCCATCAATATGTATAATTAATTGTGCAGGTGACTAAATTTTAATTGTGTTTCCAAACCCGACATTTGTTATTGCATTTATTGACAGTTCGTTGTAATTTATGCTGTTGGTATTATTTCCACCAATATTTCATTTTCTGACTTGTCATAATAGGTACAAGTCATTTTATCAAGGCGTACCAACCATTTTTCAATTCCTGTTTCAGCACAATGCTGACAAAATGTAAAATAGTCGGTTTCTCCATGTTGGTGTTTTTTTAAATAATGAATGAATTCTACCTTATCGCTACTGTTGGCAATTTCCAATTCTTGATATTTAGGTTTAGATTTTGCTTTAAAGTCGCTTTCGCCGAAATATTCAGTATGGCTATCTATAACACAGGTTTCAAACGCTGTTACCCCAATTTCTTTTATTTCCTGAATGTATTTCGGAAATTCTGCTCCCGATTTTACTTTGCTGTGAGCAAGTTCAATTTGTTCTATTGTAAACATTGTGTTTTTATAATTTTATTATTACTTGTCTGTTTATAGGAGCCCGGCGGTTGGGCGGTTCGATAGCTTGATCTTCAAATAATTATATTGGCCTTTTTCTTAAAATCCCATCGCTTTTTTTATTACCGTCATTTCTTCCTCTGAAGTCAGCATTTTTAATAATTCAAATGCAACATATGGAGCTGTCTCAGGACAATAAGAGGTAATGATATTATCATCAATTACAATTGGCTCATTCACAACATTCACGCCAAATTCTTTCAGTTTCTTTTGCCAATATCCATTTTTTAAGTGGTAAGTAGTTGCTTTCCGATCCTTAAGAACGCCACTTTTTCCTAAGGGCATTGCCCCGGAACAAATTGCCGCAATGATTTTACCTTTTGTATTAAATTCCGCAATTAATTTTAAAAATCTTTCGTCATATGCTTCTTCATAAAAACCAAATTCCCCAAATCCACCAGGCATTGCCAGGGCGTCATAATCGTCAACGTTTATTTCTGCAATGGTTTTATCTACTATTACAGGTATATTAAACGTGCTTATCACTTTATCGGTAAAACCACATGTATCGACAGACAAATTATGTCCATAATCATTTCTGGCCCAACCAAGAACATCGATAAAAGCACTAAATTCCATCGTTTCAAATCCTTTTGCCAGAAACACCAATACCTTTTTATTTTGCATACTTTTAAAAAATGTCAATTTGCTTAAATTCCAATTGGTTTTGCGATTCTCGCGTTACAACCAAAGGTAATTGTCGAAGTATTGATCACTTTGAAATGTGAAAGAGAAGCGTTTTAAAGGAACTAAATCTACCACTTTATGATAAATTATTCCATCCAAATCACCACGTGCTTTTTGATGTTGCTCATTTTTAAATCCTACCGTTGGTTTAAAATCATTAATTTCCGGCACCCATTTTCTAATTAACTCAAGGTTTGTGAGCATTCCCATATTTTTTCTGGTGTGTATGGGTATTGCCATTGTATTTTTATATCTCGTTTCATTATCTATTTTTTATAAATTAAATATTTTGTCGTATTTTATTGTTTGTCTATAAATCCTTTTGCTATTATGTCCACTAAATTATGATAATTAGTCCAAGAATTGTATACTATCAGTGCCCATTTATATATTAAATCCTTGCATTCAGATTCAGTCTTAGCATTATTTAAAATATCAATAGTAGTTATTGACCCTCTTTCTGTTGATTTTGGCGGAATCAGAAACTCATTATTTTTATCATTTTTATATACATTTAGATACTTACTCAGAAGAGGAGATTTATTATAATCCCATTTATAATCAAGTTTTAAAATCAAATGCAATCTTGTAAGATGAAAATGATTATTCCATCTTCCATGAATCTCGGGATGTTGCAATGCATGTGAATCAACGCATAAGAATCTTGAAATATAATTCTCAGTTTTAGAAAAATCAAGTAATTCAAATCCTATACTATAAAGTGAAACACATTCATAGATCCCTCTAGTTGTATCAGCCCCACATAACTGACATTTCCCAGAATGACTTAGGGTAATACCATTCTTTTTAGCTTGGTCAATAAAATCTTGCATATAATAATCTGTTTTTCTTATCAATCATGCTGCTCGTAGCGGTTTATTTGCCTTGCACCTAACGCACTAGCGTTTATTTTCCGTTTCCCAAAAGTATAATGATCAAAAGCAGTTAACAGGCTGAATTTTAATCTGAAAAGGTGATTAGGGGAAATGGCAAATAAAACTGAGTTGGCAAATTGATGTCGCCGTAAGACCTTTTTGCACCAAACACCCACAGGGTATTCTCAAACAAATATTAGCCAGATGATGTGGCTTTTATCCTCTATAATCCTCCTCTTTAAATCTGCAAAAAAGCAAAAAACTTCGATAATTGCATATTCCGATACCAACAGGAATGTTCCCCGAAACGGGATAGACTGTTCAACCAGGATTCCGCATGTGCGGGATTGGGTCTTGAGGACCACATGAAATCCTATTTTTTAGCAGACGTTATGAGGCATATGAGCGTCAATTTATTTTGAAATTATAATTTAAACTAAAACAAATCAGTTTTTGTCAATTTTAACTTGTGGTTTATAATTGAGATAATCAATCAGGGCGCTCTCATAATAACTACCACCCGATCCCCCGGTATCTTTGTGTTTTAAAATATACTCTATTATTTTCATTCTGATTGGCTCTGCATCTTTGAAATTCTCTTTTGTCCAGAATCGGTCTGATTTATCAAAAAAACCAATCCGGCCCAAAAAGGATACTCCATAATAAACACTTTCCTCTAGTGATCCATCAGCTATATGTGGTTTGAAGGAGCCATCAGGTTGAAGGGACTGGCTAAGACACCATGAAAGCATTTTCTGAATTTCGAATGAGATAGCTCTTTTCTGATCCTTGCTGGCAAAAGGCCAACCAGCCTTAAATAGTGCAACTACATCCATATTATTGTGGTTCCAGTACTCTCCGTTCCAAAGCCAGCCCACGGGATAATTTAACTCTTTCACAGCCAGAGTTGTCGAGACTACTTTCTGCAGGTCAGGAACATTCCCTTTGAGATATGTCACAATATGAAAAGTTGCGCTAAGATCATCAACAAATTGTATTTTTCCATCACGCACATAGCTTTCGCCCCACCAACCGGTCTCGGAATTGCGAAAACGATTAAAAATCAGATCTTTTAATGCGTCTTTAAGCATTGGATCCCATTTGTAACCAACTGGCCTATCCCTTAAGATCAAACGCATCAGGTTTGACATGGATAAGTTGAATTCCAGTAGGTTATCCTTTCCGGTTTTTGGAATATCTGAGACCGATACCGACATCAGATAGTTAGTCAGTTTTTCTGGAGAATTAACTTGATCAAGAAAATGTGATTGAAATTTCAAAGGGGTATGTTTGTTTTCTTCTTTTCCTATCTCATCACTAAATTCATTAAGTTTACAAAACCACTCACTAAAACATTTTCCCCAATTTCCTTCCAGTGAATCCTGTTTTTGTCCAAAGCACTCTCTCACAGGATTCAAAAGGCTATCGTCCAGATCTTCAAACCTTTTGTCAATAAATTTGAAATCAGCTGTTTGGGTTAACGAAGCTCCGATTTCCCATAGTATTTGACGAGAGCAGGTAGTTACATATCCAGAAGTTTCCTTTTCTCTAATCTTTGTTTGTAGTTTCCTAACCCTCGCGATTCTTTCAGATTTCATTTTAACAAAATCAGGATTGTACAGTATGTACTCCTGCTGTTTTTTGATATTGTGATTTATGTCACTCTCTGATGGCTGTTGCGATTGTGACGAAAGAGTAGAGCACAGAATCAGAGAAAGGGTAATCAGTAATCTCAGTGAAAAATATTTTAAAAAGGGTGGCATCGAAAATTATAATATGAATTGAAATGTCAAGTTAAACAAATTTTCTTCAACAATTCTTGTTTCAACATTTCCGATTTTCTTTGTTTCATTAAGAACTGTGATAACGAGTGTTGTTGTGTCTTTACCTTCAATGCCTTGTAAGGTTTGCTGATATCCAACTTCGAGGATGAAATAACTGTTCCGCCCTGTGGTTGAAAAGATGCAACTATCTTGCATAAGTGATTCTGTGAAGTTCTTGCCAAAGGCTTTTGTTTGACCAGAAGCATTAATAATCGCTGATGAAATTATCAAGCTCGATAAAATTACTTTTTTCAAGTTAAATGGATTGTTAGATTATTTACTGAAATTTATTATTGTTTATCGTCCTTAAAAAGCTACGGTCTTCTCTGTCATGTCATTAATTACCAGCAGGCCATTTTTATTTCTATTTACAAATTCTAAATATTAAAAGCTTCATTTATAATTTTAATTGCATTTCTAACGCCATTCTCTGCTTTAAGTTTATCACCCAATTCTTTTGCATTTTCCTGATACTTATTCGAAGTTAATAATTGAGATATACTCTCCGCAAGATTGTTTATGGAAAGGGATGCCCGTTTTAAAGTTTGACTTGCAACCCCGAGCCTTTCCAACTCAGCTCCCCAGAAAAACTGATCAGACATATGTGCGACAATAACAGAAGGCTTTCCGGATAAAAGAGCTGATTGAGTTGTACCTGCTCCACCATGATGAATAATTGCAAGGCATTTGGGAAATACATTAACGTATGGTGAACGGCTTACAATAAATATTTCTGAGGTATTACTAAATTCAGAATAATTATCAATTGGGACTTGTAAAATACCTCTGAGATTAAGTTTTTTTATCGCACCTATCCAAATATCTAAAGTTTCTTTTATTTGTTGATATGTGAGCGGGGTCATCATACTTCCAAATGTTGCATAAATTGGGGCAGAGCCCGAGTCTATAAACTCTTCCAATCCTTTAGGTAATTCCTCTACGATAGAGGTTGACTCAGGGTTGAGAAATCCACATACCTGATTATTCGAGGCCCAATCAGGAGGACGTTGGCAAATAATAGGACTTACAGCTATTAAGTTTAATCTTTTGGATGCCCATGTTTGTGACATTACATCTTTATGAATGGAAAGACCTTCCCTTTTTCTTAGAGAATTAACTCTTGGCAAGAATATTCTATTTATCATAAATCTAACTAGTTTCCACCCTAAAGAATAACTCCATTTACCTAAATTCGGAATGCCGGGTGGACAAATATATGCAGAAGGAAGACAGTTATGAACAATATTTATTGTTACCATTGGAATACCAGCTTTTTCTGCTGCTATCTGGAGAGGAAAAACAAAAAAATGTCCCATTACCAGTTCATTAATTTTGCATAATTCTTTAGAAGCATTGTACATATCCTCCATGACAGGATCAAAACCATATTTCAGAACCAATTCTGCTTGTTTGATTGGATTAACGGCAAGAATAATAGATTGCCAAATTTTAGCAAGCTCATCATGAGTATATGTATCTGGCGCAATAAGTAAGTTAATATCAAAACCATATTTCTTCGCTAATTCATGATAGTTTCTTGGCTTATCTGTTGAAATCGCCAAAGTAACTTTATGACCAGAACGCACTAATCCATCTGCCAAAGCAATAAATGGACGTACATCACCTTCACTACCCCAAGTTTGAATACCAATTTTCATTTTTTTATCTTTTATCCTTTCAACTAATTCATTTTGATCAGGTTTTATTTTTCCAGAATTGCAGGTAATGTAAAATTGTCCTCTTGTCCACCGTCTCTCTCTTTTTTCAAATTGCCGCTAACGAATAGCATTTTATTTAACGCTTCCCCAAATGTAGGCTGAATAAAGATCAAAAGCAATTAATGGACTGAATTTTAATTTGAAATGGAGAAGGGAAATAATACTGAGTTGGCAAAGTGGAGTTGCTTTCAGACATTTTTGCACCAAACACCAACCAATAATCCTCAACAAATATGTTCAGATGACGTAGCTTTTACTCTCTGATAATCAACTACTTCAAATTCTCTAAAAAGCAAAAACCTTCGACAAATGTATCGTGCGATACCATCCGGGATGTTCCCGAAAACTGGATTGATCGTTCAACTGGGATCCCGCACAAATGCGGGATTGGGTCTTGAGGACCACATGAAGTCCTATTTATTATCGGTTCGTAGTTTTTCAGTCAGTTTGTTAGCCGTACAGTCTTGCTTAATGTGTTTGCTAATAATATTTGTCAATGCCACCAAATCCTGAAATAAGTTTGTTGTCTCGTGTTTTTTGAATAAAATGAGTCAACCGTTTAGAAAATTCTTCTGGCCGTTTTCTTGCACTATCAATGTATGCAATACGTATCCGTTTGTATGGCTCTGAAAATCTCAAATAGTTATTCCATACTGTTTTGTCCTTTTTAAATTCATCTAAAATGTCGATAGGAATAACATACTCTTTGGAAACAATTTCTTGAACTGTTTTAAGAAATGAATGATGAATTAGATTGTTTTCAGCTAACCAAATCAGTCGTTCTTTATTGGGTTGCGAATAACTGCTCTTGGTTTGTCTGGGAGTAAATCGTTGAATTGTGTGGTCTTTGTCAAGGGTTTTATTCGTACTGTCTATCCAATCGAAACATAGGGCTTCTTCAACTGCATCATTGTATTGAATGCGCTGTTCGCCAGTTGACTTTTTAGCATAAACAAGCCAAACTTCCTTCTCAATGTTGAAATTCTTTAGAAGCCAATTTCTCCATTCAGCTCTTGTTTTTATATTAAGTATCTTGTCAGTTGTCAATTTGTTTCATTTATAAAGTCATTCAAAATTTCGCTCAATTCTTTCGGTTCGTCAGGTGTCGTTTTTACAATGACGCAAAACCCTTTTTGGTGGTTCGTTGTTTATTTGTCATTCGGTTTTCCCTTTGAATGTTGCATAAATAGCCATTGTGTGTCCGTGTCCTAATTTAAATTCTTCTTTGAGCCAAATAGTTATTTCAGTTGCCTTTATTTTTGGATTTAGTTTATCGTCAATGATAGATCCCTTCTTTTCCGCCAATTATTTAAATCAGCAGGTATCTTTCCTGCCTTGGCTTTGATATTGTCAATGTATGCTTGAAACAATATAATATTTAATTTGTGATAGAATTTAATTTGTGATAGTAAATGTATGAAACTGCTAAAATACCGAACACAACCAATGGAAAAAATGTTTGTCCATTTATTCCGTCAACTGCGCCGTGACTGATTGTCGCAAAAATAAAGTCAAACGCAAAACCAGCATAAGCCCATTCCTTTACTCGTTTAGGAACTTGTGGAATAATTAATGCCAATACTCCTAAAACTTTAAAAACAACTAACGCATTTCCAAAATATTCAGGATAACCCAAATGTCTAATTCCTTCCTTTGCTAATTCTGTTTGTGAAGTCAATGCGGGCATTACTCCTTCAAATAAAAAGATGATTGTTGTCGCTGTCCAAAATATTATTTTTTCTTTCTTCATTTTCTATATCTGTTTTTATTCTGTTAAAGTTGTTTGTTATATTTTGGGTCAAAATCGACCATCCATTCGATGCCAAATTTGTCTCTAAACATGCCAAAATATGAACCCCACGGACTATCAGCAATAGGCATTTCTACTTGTCCACCTGCTGAAAGTCCGTTAAATAATTGGTCTGCTTCCTCCTTGGTTTCTGAGCTTATTGAAATTTTGCTTCTGTTTTCATTCTCGTTATGTGTGCCCATAAATTCAGGTGTGTCACTTCCCATTAATATACTGCTCTTTCCTATTGGTAAAGCAATGTGCATAATTTTTTCTGCTTCGTTTTCAGAGATTGGTTGCTCTGCCAATTCCATATTTTTAAAACGGACTATCATCGCGAATTCTCCGCCAAAAACAGATTTGTAAAACGTAAATGCTTCTTCTGCTTTTCCGTTAAAATGGATGTAAGGATTTATTTGTGCCATTTAGTACTATTTATTTTTAAGAAATTATTTATTTATTTTTAAGCGTCCGGGATATTTGGTTCTACTAATCGTTTCAGTTTGTCCAGACTTTCTTGCCAACCTAAATAACACATTTCAGTAGGTATTGCATCAGGAATTCCTTCTTGTGTTGCGAATAGTTCTGTACCACATATAACACTTTTTAGTTCAATTGTTGTGATCATTTGACCTGGCAAATTAGGATCTTCAAATTGGTCAGTATATTTTAATCGCTCATTTGGGATAATTTCTAAATATTCGCCACCAAACGAATGTCCATTCCCTGTGGTAAAATTAATAAACGACATTTTATATTTCCCACCAATTTTTAGGTCCATATAATGAACTTTACATACAAATCCATAAGGTGGCAACCATGAAGCCATTGCATCGGCATCTGTGAATGCTTTAAAGACTTTTTCAACCGGGGCTGCAAAAACCCGGTGCAGTTTAACAATGTTATTTGCCATATTTCTATTTTTAATTTTTTAATTTTTAATTTTTCAATATACGTGGACTGCCCATTATTTGTTTCAATCATTCAAATTCATTTTTTAATTGATGCAATAAATGAGGTTTTTTGGTTTTTGCAATGACCGGTAACGGCTACAACTTAAGGTAGACAAGTATAATTATACCAAACTACTTAATTATCAATATCTTATAATTTTTCCCAGTCCTGCGAGCGCAAATCCCCACTTGCAAGTAGCTGCTTTGGCATTAAATCCGCCAAAGGGCGGATAGCTTTTCTGAACAAATATACTTATCAATTAATATTTTGATCGTTCACTCCTCAATGACCTGTGTAAATACAGGAAGGGAAATGCATTGCCCAAACTCTTGTAAAATAGCTAATAATCAAGATAAATCAAAATAAGTAGGGGTAATTTTTCAGTAGGAAAACTCCAAAGCCACCAAATAGACCAACTTAAACCAGATTCAAAACCGCGAACCAGGCCATCTTAAAAACATTAAAACCCTTGATAAGTACAGAGAGAAATGGCGGCAGTGCAATGGATGTAGTGCAACCGGGACTTTATGCTGGGTCTTGCAGACCACATGAAGTCCTATTAATTATGCAGCGTAATCTTTTGTGTCATAATAAAGTCAATCCTTTTTAAGCCAAATTGATGTTGCATTTAGTTTTCCGGTATTGTTATCAATATATAAACCAGTCCAAAAAGCACTCATAACTGAGCCTGTTTCATAAAAATTAGCATTATATTTTTCTGCTTCCGAAACAAGGCTTTCAGAAAATCTCTTTGGTTCCAGTGTTAAACAAAGCTTGTCCTTATCAAAAATAAAATCTCCAATTCCTGGTTTCTCAACAGATTCCTGGGGAGTCATATTGAAATCAAGTACATTTAGCAACGAAATAAATGTCTGTTCTACTGCACCGCCACTGATACATGCAAAGCCCAGCACTGGTTTGCCGTCTTTTAATATAAGGCCAGGCACTGTTTCGGTAGGTACTTTTTTGCCTGGGCCTACTTTATCGATTAAGGTCTGTCTTGAACAAGCAGCATCCGGTATTGAAATCCCATCAACAAATAACCCCGTTGAACCCCAGTTAGGAGTGGCAATAGAATGAATAAGTGCAGCAACATTTCCGAATTTATCAACTACTACTATTGCGGCTGTATGTTCGTTTTTTTCTTTCTTAACAGGAACAACATTTAAGTTGTTTTCAGCTTTCCATATTTCCCAGACTTGCTTTGATGTTTCTTTTTTGGTTCTGGAATTAGCCGTTAAATCAATACTATCGCCATAATAGGCCGGCAGATTTGAAGAATACAAAGTGGAAGCCAATATCTGATAAATCGTGGACAGGGCTAATGGTGATTTCGAATAATGCCCCATTTCTGATAACTTTATTTCTTCGGCTATGTTCAGAGCTTCTATGAGTCTTGGGCCTCCAAGGTCAGGTTCACCGTTTATATACAAATCGTAGCCCTTGTAGGTTCCATGCATCGGATTTGTCCATATTACTTCATAATCCTGTAAATCTTTTAAAGTAATTTTACTTCCTGCATTCCTGGCCACAGTCACAAATTTTTTAGCCCATTCTCCTTTGTACATGTAATCTGCACCTTCTTCACTTATTTTCCGAAGGGTCCTGGCAAGTTCAGGTTGTTTAAAGGTGTCCCCAAGTTGATAGAAACTTCCGTCTGGTTTGGTAAATATGCTCTTGGTTGCAGGGTATTTGGTAAGTATATTTTTCCATCTCAAAAAATTTGAATTATCGTCATGATCCCATTTTGTTCCTTTTTCAGCAATTTCTATAGCATTTTCAAAAAGATTACTGAGGGGGACTTTGCCAAATTTTTTGTGGGCTTCCTCCAATCCTTTCATGAAACCAGGTACCAATATCGTACGCCCATCAACAATATTTTGTAAAGTATCAACCATATTGTAGGTTACAGCCGGAATAGTCAATGGGTTAATTTCATTCTGAATAGTATTATAAGAAGCATTCATATTGTATATTTTGCCCGTCTTACTCTCGTAATACACCAAATCCATAATGCCGGCATAACAAATAAACTTTCCATCCGTTTCGGCAATTTCTGACAATGCAACAGATAAGGCAGCATCAACGGCCGTTCCACCTTCGTCTAGAATTTTCATCCCAGCATTTACCCCAATCCTGCTCATTGTTGCAGTTATCATATAATTGCCTTCATAGAAATGAAATGATGAGAATATTAGCAAAATAAAACTGCTTAAGAACCAAATTATTTTCTTTTTCATATCTTATGCTTTTTGCTTCAAATTCGGGAATATGCGTCTTTGTATTATGCTGCATAACGAAAACGCATATGCGGCGGGCAGGGCAAGGGATACAGCTCGTTTGAAAAACAAATGTTTGTTCTAAACGCAAAAAAGCATCTTGCTTATAATGCCCTGACTGACCGCAATATGCGATGTTAGCAGCATGTCTTTTCAATTAAAATTAGCATTACCAGGGTATTCTCTCACCTTTGTGTACTAACAGACCATGGGGAAACTGGTCCCTTACAATTGTCACAAGACTAACTACTGTACTTGCTCCTTCCTCAACTTCCATAGGGGCGGCATCAGTGCCTAAGTCAGTCTTTACCCAACCTGGATGAGCTGCGGCAACTGCAATTCCCTTAACTTCGAGTGTTTTTGATTGAATCTGTGTGAGCATATTAAGACCAGCCTTTGAAGTCGCATATCCTACGGTCATGAATCCGGAAATATATTGCCACATTTTCTCTGCTGCATCAATAGAGCCCAATTGCGATGAATGATTTATTACCCTTGCGTCGTCACTTAATGAGAGTAGAGGCACTAATGCTTCAGTGATTGCATAGGGAGCAATAAGGTTGATTTCAAGTGTACGACGCACCTTTTCAGCGTTTGTTGGTTGTCCGTCCCATTCAATAGCGATTCCTGCATTATTTACCAAAACGTCGAGTTTACCGAAAGTCTTTTCAAGGTATTTTGCAAGATTGGCAATATCAGATGCATTGGTAACTTCAAGTGACACATTATGAGCATCGCAACCTGCTGCAACAAGCTCTTCAACCGCCTTTGCCCCTGCATTTTGGTCACGGGCTGTAAGCACAACTGTATATCCGAGTAAACCCAGTTGACGGGCTATTTCTTTGCCAATTCCTTTGTTTGCCCCTGTAATCAGGGCTACTTTTCCATTTGTATTTTCCATAAAATTAATCCATTAATTTATAAGTATTTATCAAGTTTTTTTTTTAACCTATGTTGCAGCTAACGTCTGATTGTAGCGGCAGTAAGTGATTGCGGGCTTAGTTACTGTCAAGCAACACCGAAGTTTATGCGGGCTTGAATGCTTGAATACCACGCAAAC